>SWCD01004072.1_pt1 | contig 147659 bp, 136 predicted proteins | sample 4693011 | NCBI WGS metagenome assembly SWCD01 (sample SAMN10267278, study PRJNA491770) | bioreactor metagenome | isolation source: DHS bioreactor inoculated with marine | place: Japan: Omine Ridge, Nankai Trough
TTCGGCACCCGGAACACGGCGTCCTGCGGGCAGAAGATCACGCAGTTGTCGCACTCGAAGCAGAGGCCGCAGGACATGCAGCGCTCGCCCTCTTTCTGGGCCTGCTCTTCGGAGAAGCCGATGATCCGCTCCTCGAAGTTGCCGAGAACCGCGTCGCCTTCGATGTCCAGGTAGGAGCGTTCTTCGCGCGGAACGAAGTTGAAGTGCCCCTTGAACAGCTCGGTGTGCGGGATGATCTGGCTCGCCGACCGGTCTTCGTAGTTGTGGATTGCCCACTTCGCCGAGGAGGTGCCCATGGTCTGCTGATGCGGAAACTCTTCCAGATCCTTGCCGCGCTGGTGCAGCTCTTCCATCAGGTTCCAGTGGTGCACGTCGACCTTCGGACGCTTGTGCACTTCGCCATCGTCGAGGAAGTCGGTGATTGTCTCCGCCGCGATCCGGCCCTGGCCGATGGCCGTGGTGAGCAGGTGCGGGCGGATGATGTCGCCGCCGACGAAGTGCTTGTCTTTGCCTTTGACCTGGTAGGTCGGGGTGGCGTCGATGAAGCCACGGCCGTTGTCGAGATCGTCGAGCCCGTGGCTCAGGTCGCCCATCTGGCCGATCGCGGCGATGATGATGTCGGCTTCCAGTGTGAACTCGGTGCCTTCGATCGGCTCCGGCACGTTGCCTTTCATCGTGCATTCGCACAGCTTCAGGCCGGTGGCGACGCCGTTGGCATTCGTGATCACCTCGAGCGGCATCACGCCGCCCTTGATGTCGATGCCTTCGCGCTTGGCGTCTTCACGCTCATGCTCGGCGGCGGTCATCTGCTCGACCGGGAACAGCGAGGTCAGCGTGGCCTGCACACCGGCGCGGCTGAGCAGCCCGGCAGAATCGTGCGCGGCCCAGTCGATCACGGTGCCATCGGGGTGCTCGGAGGCCTTCACCTCGGTGATGTTGCCGAGACGGCGGGCAACCGAGGCGACGTCGATCGAGGTGTCACCACCGCCGACCACGACCACCTTCTTGGCGGTGCCGACAACCCAGCCCTTGTTGAACGCGTCGAGGAACTCGATGCCGTTGATGCAGTTTTCGGTGCCGTCCCAGCCGGGGATCGGCAGCGGCCGGCCCTGCTGCGCGCCGAGCGCCCAGAACACGGCATCGAACGACTTGTCGAGCTCTTCCATCGACACATCGGTGCCGACGCGGGTGTTGGTGTGCACGTCGACGCCCATCTCGATGATGCGGCCGATTTCCGAATCGAGCATGTCGCGCGGGGTCCGGTAGCCCGGGATACCGTAGCGCATCATGCCGCCAAGCTCTTCGTTGGCTTCGAACAGGGTCACGGCGTGACCGTCGAGGCGCAGGAAGTAGGCCGCCGACAGGCCGGCGGGGCCACCGCCGATAACGGCGATCTTGCGGCCGGTATCGGCGCCCGGCTCACCCATCTTGACGTTGTTCTCGTTGGCCCAGTCGCCGACGTATTGCTCGACGCCGTTGATGCCAACGTAATCGTCGACCTCGTTGCGGTTGCAGCCCGCTTCACAGGGGGCGGGGCAGACGCGGCCCATGGTGGCCGGGAACGGGTTGGCTTCCACCATCGAGCGGAAGGCGTATTCCTGCCAGGCCATGCCTTCGACCGGCGGCTTGTCCATGCCGCGCGCGATCGCCAGCCAGCCACGGATGTTGTGGCCCGAGGGGCAGGAGCCCTGGCAGGGCGGGGTCTTGTGGATGTACGTCGGGCACTTGTACGACTTGTCGGCCTGGAAGATCTTCTCTCCCAGCTCCCAATCCTGCGGCAGTTCACCCTCTTCGAAGCGCCGGAAAGTCGGCTTGGTGTTCGGGTCCATATCATTCATAACCTGGTCCTCCCTTGCGCCTTACTCGGCGTCGTCGTCTGTTTCCTGGCCATCCAGGATGATCGCGTTCGACACCAGCTGGTGCACCGAAACGATCGAGTCCATGTCGTAGCCGTATTTCGGCATTACCTTGGAAAATTGCGTTTTGCAGATCGCGCAGATCGCGGCCATGTGGGTCACGCCATTGCTCTCGGTCACCTGCTGAAGCGCCGTCATCCGCGGGCTCGCGCCCTTGACGCGCAGATCCATGAGGTCGTCGGTGAGCAGACCGCCACCGCCGCCGCAGCACAGGGTGCTTTCGTAGATCGTGTCACGGTCCATATCGACGTAGTTGTTGCACACCGCCTTGATCACGTTGCGCGGGATCTCGAACTGGCCGCCGGGCTCGGTGCCCATGCGGCTGGCGCGCGCCACGTTGCAGCTGTCGTGGTAGGTCAGCGTCATGTGGTCGTTCTTCGATTTGTCCAGATTCAGCGTGCCCTTCTGGATCTCACCCCAGGTGAATTCCAGGATGTGCTGCGGAATCGGGTAATTCTGATCGAGAAAGTCCCACGGACCCGCGAGGGTGTTCAGGTAGCTGTAGGCGACCCGCCAGGCGTGGCCGCACTCGCCGAAGATGATCCGCTTCACGCCGAGATCGAGCGCGGCTTTGCGGATCCGCTGGCTGACCAGGCGCATGTTTTCGTAGTTGCCGATGAACAGGCCGAAGTTGGCCGCCTCGGAGGCGTAGGAGCTGAGGGTCCAGCTCACGCCGGCCTGGTGGAACACCTTGGCGTAGCCGATGAGACCATCGATATGCGGCTCGGCGAAGAAGTCGGCCGACGGGGTGATGAGCAGGATGTCGGCACCATGCTCGTCGATCGGGATGCGGACAGACACGCCGGTATCGTCCTCGATATCCTCTTCGAGGTCTTCCAGCGTGTTTCTCAGCGCCTTCGGGTTGAGCCCGAGGTTGTTGCCGATGTCATGGACCTTGGCGATGATCTCGTTGGAATACTTCTGGCCCATGCCCACTTCCGCGAGGATATCGCGCGCGGCCATGGTGATCTCGGCGGTGTCGATGCCGTAGGGGCAGAACACCGAGCAGCGGCGGCACTCGGAGCACTGGTGGTAGTAGGAATACCACTCTTTCAGCACATCCTCGGTGAGGTCACGCGCGCCCACCAGCCAGGGGAAGTATTTGCCGGCAAAGGTGAAGTAGCGCCGGTACACCGAGCGCAGCAGGTCCTGCCGGGCGACCGGCATGTTTTTCGGGTCGGCGGTACCGAGAAAATAGTGGCACTTGTCGGTGCAGGCGCCGCATTTCACGCAGATGTCGAGATAGACTTGGAACGCGCGGTTCTTCTCGGCCACCTCTTGCATCTTGGCGAGAACTTTTTCCTTCCAGTCCGGCACGAGCTCACCCGGGAAGCCCAGCGCTGCCTGGTGCTCGGGGCTGGCGAGGAAGGGCTGGAGCCCATCCATCGACCCCGGCTTGATGCAGGGGACCTGAAGCGGGTCGTCGAGCTTCGGGACGCTGGTATCGCCATCAGCCATGGATCACTTCTCCAGTTCTGCCGCCCAGGGGGCGAGGTGGCGCTTTTCGCGCGCGTTGTCGACTTGGTTGCGGCTCGGGGCAAAGAACAGGCCCGGCGCGTGAAGGAGCTTCGAGATCGGGAAGATGATCATCAGGGTGATCACCAGCGCGAGGTGGATCAGGATGAACGGATCACTCGGCAGGGTGCCGATCTTGAAGGTCCACAGCCCGCTCATGAACGACTTCACCGCGATCACATCGGTATGGGCGACGAACTTCATCGTCAGGCCCGAGAGGCCGATCGCCAGCAACAGGACCAGGATCAGGTGGTCGGACGGGCTTGAGATGTAGCGAATACGGTCAACCAGGAAGCGGCGGGCCCAGAGGCCGGCAAGGCCCAGCACCATCGCGAAGCCAGCGTATTTGCCGAACGGCTGAAGAAAATCGAGCAGCCAGGGCGTGGTGCCGGGGATGGTGTAGCGCAGATGCCGGATGATCACGAGCCAGAGCGCCATGTGGAAGGTCCAGCCAAACAGCCAGATCCACTTGTTCGACTTGAACAGGCTTTCGAAAAAGATCACCTCGCGGAGCATCCGGATGACCACGCCGCTCTGGGTGATCGGCGCCGGGGTAGTGGGAATCTTGAGGGGTGCAGGCGATGCTGCATACTTGCGGATCTTCGCCGCGACACCGACGACGATCAGGGCCGTCGCCACATAGAACAGCAATGCGTAGATCGTAGAAAGCACGCAGACTCCTCCCCTTGCTTGCCCAGAACTTTTTATTTTTCAGGGCATTAGCAGAATTCTTTGGTATTCCGGCGGCGTGCGTGGCGCCGCCGGAACTGGTATTTGGATGTGCGGATCAGACGCAGCCGGTCGGCTTGGGCAGGCCAGCAATCTTACAGGCTTGCTTGGCCGGGCCGTAGGGGAACAGCTCGTACATGTACTTGTTGTTGCCCTTTTCCGGACCCATCGACTTCTTCGCGGCTTTGATGAGCACGCGGACGGCCGGAGCAATCTGGTACTCGTCGTAGTACTCGCGCAGGAAGTTGACGATTTCCCAGCGCTCGTCGTCCATCTCGATGTCTTCGGCGACAGCGATCACGGCGCCAAGCTCCGGAGTCCAATCGCTCAGGTTGGTGATGTAGCCTTCTTCGTCACACTCGACCGTCTGGCCGTTCACTTCATATGCCATGTTCGCTTTCCTTCTGTTGAACTTGCATTAGAGCCAGGATTGCGTCCGGTCGTGCTTGGCGACCAGATCCACAAACCCGTCGTAGTCGACACCCTCGACACCGGCGATCAGACGACCGGAATCGAACCCGCGCGCGGCGAGATCAGGCGACAACACGTAGAGCGACACGTTTTTGCCGAACTCTTCAATGATTTCGGTCAATCCGGTGCCACCGAGCCCGCCATAAACGCCATCTTCGATCATGAGGATGGCATCGCCGGCCTTGGCATGGTGCAGGCAGCTCACGAGCGCCTGCGTTGCGAAGGGCGATTTGTTCACTGTGTGAAGCGTAGACATTTCTCCCCCTCCCTCAGAAGCTCAGCACGACGTCGGCGTCGGCCATGATGTCGGCGATTTCGGCGCGGCTGAGCACGTGGATGGCCGGTTTCTCCTCCCAGTCGTCATCCTCGTCCTCGTAGACGACCTCGATGAGGTCTTCCTCGCTGAGCCCCCGTTCTTCCAGGCTTTCGCGCTCGACGAAGAGCTTCTGGACGTCGTAGTCGCCCAGGGCCCGGAACGTCGGCGAGAAGTTTTTCACGCCGATACCGTCGGTGTTCTGGCCCTTGGTGAGCTGGAACACGCCATCATCCACGAACGCAAGCGCCACGTCCTGCTCGAAAGCAGCACCGATCAGGACGACCTCGAGGCTTTCGAGGGCGTAGATCGTGCCGTAGGGCGCGCGGCGGTTCACGTAGAGGAACTTTTTCACGTCAGACATTTCGTTCCCCTTCTCAGTCGCCGAAGGTCACCAGACGGTCGGTCTGGATCCCCATTTCGATGAGCTGGCCAAGACCCGAGATACGGAACCCCTCGGCGATGTTGTTGGCATCCTTGCCCTGGCGCGTCGCCTCGTTCTCGTCAAGCATCCCGCGGCGCTGGGCCGCGGCGATGCAGACGACGAGATCGACGCCATGCTCTTTGGCGAGCGCGGTCCAGTTCTGCTGGATGTGGCGCTCGTCCTGCGGCGGCACCGAGAGGCGCGACGCAACGTTGACACCGTCGTGGTAAAAGAACACGCGCGGCACCTCGTGGCCGGCCGCGATCGCGGCCGTCACGAATTTGTATGCCGTGTCCGCAGCCTGGTGCGTGTACGGCCCTTCGGAAACAAGAACTCCGATTTTCACTTTGCTTTCCCCTCCACTGGACGTTTTAGAAGTGGACGTGCGCCGACATGTTCATCGTCTTGCGCGCGCCGGTCCAGGTGTCGAGGTGGTGCTTGGTGAACGCCAGGCCAGTCTTGTCGAAGAACCGGTTCCAGCCGATCCGATCGATCCACTCGCCCATACGCTCCCAATGCTTGGCGTCGGCCTTGTAGGTCTGGACGATCTTGCGAACGATCTCAGACACTTCCGGCCAATGCGGCGGGTTGTTGGGCAGGTTGGCGACGGCGAGCTTGTGGAACGTCGGCTTCGAGCGGGCGTTCGAGTGCTTGCCGCCCACCCAGATCGCGATCCGGGTCGATTCCTTGCCGTTGATCTGCATCGGCGGGCACGGCGGGTAGCAGGCGCCACAGGCCACGCACTTTTTCTCGTCGACTTCGAGCGAGGGCTTGCCGTTGACCATCGCCGGGCGGATCGCCGCAACCGGGCAACGGGCCACGACGGCCGGGCGCTCGCAGACGTTGGCCACGAGGTCGTGGTTGATCTTCGGCGGCTTGGTGTACTGCACGTTCACAGCGATATCGCCCTGGCCGCCGCAGTTGATCTGGCAGCACGAGGTGGTGATGCGCACGCGGTTCGGCATCTTCTCCTGGACGAACTCGTCGTAGAGCATGTCCATGAGCGATTTCACCACACCCGAGGCGTCGGTGCCGGGGATGTCGCAGTGCAGCCAGCCTTGGGTGTGCGAGATCATCGACACCGAAGCGCCGGTGCCACCGACCGGGAAGCCGTTCGACTCGAGCGCCTCGATCAGCGGGGCCACTTTCGATTCGTCCGACACCATGTATTCGATGTTCGAACGGGTGGTGAAGCGCACGTGGCCGTCGGCCAGGGTGTCGCCGATATCGCAGAGCTTGCGGATCGTGAACACGTCCATCTGGCGCTGGGTGCCGGCGCGGACGGTCCAGATCTCGTCGCCCGACTTCGACACGTGGTGCAGAACACCCGCGCGCGGACGGTCGTGCCAGTCCCAGTTGCCGTAGTTGGCCTTCATCACCGGGTGCATGTACGGGAACGGATCCGGGACACCAACCTCATCGGGCATGCGGTGCTTTTCAGCTTGCTGATTCATGCTTTTCCTCCCAAGCCGCGCCGCCCGAAGGCGGGCGCGGGTCCTGATTGATCGTAAAGTTTGGCGTCGATTACTCGGCGCTGAGCTGGGCTTCTTCGGCCTTGCGGGCGAACCACTTGTCGGCCTCTTCGTCGAAGTCGTCCGTGCGGACATAGGACGAGGTGCGCGGGTGGTTGACCATGTTCGGATCGGGCTCGACGCCGACGGCCTCGATGAACGCGGGCAGGCCGATCCGGTCAATCGTCTCACCGATGCGCTCGTGCTCGAGGGCGTTGTCGGCGAAGAATTCGATCACGGTCTCGCCGAACTCTTCGAGCTTCTCGAAATCTTCGTCGGATTCGAGCTTCATGAAGGGAACGATCATGGTGCCCATGAGGTCGCCGACCTTCAGCGAACGCTTGCCGCCGATCAGGATCGACACGCCCTTGTCGTCACCCGGGCTAAGCGCCTTGGTCATGACGTTGATGCAGTGCATGCAGCGCACGCAGGACTGGTTGTCGATTTCGATCGTGTCGTCATCGTTGAGCGAGATCGCGCGGGTCGGGCACATCGAAACGACGGTGTCGATCGTGTACTTGCGGCCAACTTTGGCAACGTGTTCTTTCACCTTCTCCTGGTCGATCTTGATGTCGTCGCGCCAGGTGCCGATCACCGCGAAGTCGGCGCGGTGGATGGCGTTCACGCAGTCGTTGCCGCAGCCCGAGAACTTGAACTTGAACTTGTAGGGCAGCGACGGGCGGTGCATCTCGTCGAGGAAGGCGTTGATCATCGTGCGGTGGGCACGGACCTCGTCGTAGCACGACTGCTCGCAGCGGGCATGGCCGACGCAGCTCATCGCGGTCCGCAGCGCCGGGCCGGCGCCGCCGAGGTCGAAGCCGATCTCGTTCAGCTCGTCAAAGGCTTTCTGGGTCCCCTCGGTGGTGGTGCCCTGGAACATGATGTCGCCCGACTGGCCGTGGAAGGCGATCAGGCCCGAGCCGTGCCTTTCCCAGATGTCGCAGAACTGGCGCAGCAGATCGGTGGTGTAGTGGTAGCCCGCGGGGGGCATCACGCGCAGCGTGTGGAATTCTTTCGAGGCCGGGTACTTGTCCGCCACTTCGGAGAAGCGGGGGATGATGCCGCCGCCGTAACCGAGAACCGACACGGTGCCACCCTTCCAGAAGCCAAGGCGCTCTTCATACGAGTGCTCGAGCTGACCGAGGAGGTCGTTCATCATCGGCGCGTAGCGCGCACCTTCGGTGTCACGCAGGCGCTTGAGGCCTGTCACGAAGCTCGGCCACTTGCCGCCTTCGAGTTCGTCGAGCATCGGGGTTTTGTGTTGGCCCTTCTCGGTCGAGTCGTCTTTCATGTGATCCTCCCTAAGAGTGTTCGCGCTAATGGCCTGTCGGCCGATTTCTCCAGTCAGCCCGGAACAAAAAGTATGCGCGATTTCCTCTCCCGCGCATACCCTCCTGAAGCCCGCTGACGAACATCATTGCCTTTAATCTACACATCCGGATAATCGAATGTAAAAGAAAAAAGTTGCTGCAAGTGCAAAAGAAACAATAGATAATTACTGACAAAAACAGTCAGGTTGCAGGAAGGCGGCAGGAGATGGCCATTAACACGCAAGAACTCAAAGGGTTTTCCTGGCAAACGCCGAAAGCCGATGATTTTTATCGGAAATGGCGCGACGCCCGGCTCGAAGCCGCCGACACCGCCAGATCATCGGGTTTCGTCGAGATTTCCGACCTTGCGAATCCCTCAGACGCGGAAAAATCCGAGCTGATCCGCCGCTGCAAGGCGGCGAATCTTGCGCTCTACCAGAGCGCCGATTCTTCCGGTCAACGCGACAAAATGCGCGCCTTCGCCGAAGCGATGGGATTGCGGATCGCGGAGAAGCACCGCTCCGCGGGCGGCGATGGCATCGTGGCGCTGCGCCAATCCGATGCGCCGAGCCAGAAGGGCTACATCCCCTATTCCAAGCGCAAGATGAACTGGCACACCGACGGCTATTACAATGCGCCCGACGAGCGGATCAGCGCGATGGTGCTGCACACGGCGGTGCCGGCCGACGACGGCGGGTCAAACCAATTTCTCGACCACACCGTCGCCTTCATCCGCCTGATGGACGAAAACCCCGCCTACGTCGCGGCCCTGATGCACGCGCAGGCGATGACGATCCCCGCGAACGAGGAAGAGGGCAGCTATCGCCCCGCGTCGGTGGGCCCGGTGTTCTTCGCCGACGCCGATACCGGGGAGATGCAGATGCGCTATACGGCCCGCACGCGCTCGATCTCGTGGCGCGACGATCCGCTCACCCGCGAGGCCGTCGCCTTTCTGCAATCCACCCTTGAAAAGCCCGATCCCCTGACGATCTCTCTTAGGTTCGAGGAGGGGCAGGGCGTGCTCTGCAACAACGTTCTGCACGACCGCACCGGGTTTGACGCCGAAGCGCAGGCGTTTTCCCCACGCACCGTTTACCGCGTGCGGTTCCATAATCGCGTGAAAGGAAGCTGACATGACCGAAACAAACCACGCCCGGCTGAGTGATCTGATCATCGGCCACCCGGAGGTGACGAGCTTCGAGGCGCTCGAAAAGCTGGTGGCCCATGCCGCCGAGAGCGGGATCATGCACCTGGAGTTCGACCTCAAGCCCGACTTCCGCGATACGCCAAAGAAATGGGAATGGCTGCTCGAAGCCGCGTTTACCCGGGGGCTGCGTTATGAGTGACGACCTGCGCGAGATCGCCAATTACGAACTGCCCTACAGCCGCAAGGCGGAGCTGCGCGAAGTCACCTTTGACGGTGGCATGAAAATGCTGCGCCTGATCCTGCGCGAAGGCCGCAGGATCACGCAGGTGGATCTCGACGCCGACAGCGCCGCCGCGCTCTCGGACGCGATGGGCGACTGGGCAAGGCTGAATTCCTGATGGACTACCTTCCGATCTTTCTCGATGTCTCCGGCAAGACGGTGATCGTCGACGGCGGCACTACGGTCGCGGCGCGCCGGATCGAGCGCGCGCTGTCGGCCGGGGCGAAGGTGCTGTGCTTCGATCCTGAACCGGGCGACGAGGTGCGCGCCTTTCTCGGTCATGCGAACCTGACCCATCACGCCCGCCTGCCGGTGGAGGCCGATTTCGAAGGCTGCCTCGTCGCCTACGGGGCCTCGGAAATCGGGGAACGCGACGCCCTGCTCTACGCCGCGGCGAAGAAATTCGGCGCGCTTGCCAACGTGGCGGACGAGAAGGACTTCTGCGATTTCATCACCCCTTCGGTGGTGGAGCGCGATCCGTTGACGATTGCCATTTCCACCGGCGGGGCCGCGCCCGTGGTGGCCCGCATCCTGCGCGCGCGGGTCGAGGCGATGCTGCCCGCGGCCTATGGCCGGCTGGCGGATTTCCTGTCGGGCTACCGCGACCGGATCGCCGACAAGATCAAGGGCGGCACCGCGCGGAGGCGGTTCTGGGAAAACATGATCGAGGGTTCGGTGGGCGATGCCTTCCTCGCCGGTGATGAAGCGCTGGCCGCCAAGCTGATCGAAGACGACCTCGCCGCCGGCGACGCGGATCTGCGCAAGGGCGAGGTCTGGCTCGTGGGCGCCGGGCCGGGCGACCCCGACCTGCTTACCTTCAAGGCGCTCCGGATGATGCAGCACGCCGACGTCGTGCTCTACGATCGCCTGATCGGCCCCGGCATTCTCGACCTGGTGCGCCGTGACGCCGAGCGGATCAACGTTGGAAAGGTCGCCGGCGACCACGTCTTGACGCAGGAAGAGACAACGGCGCTGATCATCAAGCTCGCCAAAGCGGGCAAGCGGGTGCTGCGCCTCAAAGGGGGTGATCCGTTCATCTTCGGCCGCGGCGGCGAAGAGCTCGAGAACGTGGCCGAACATGGCATCCCGGTGATCGTCGTGCCGGGAATCACCGCCGCCGCCGGCTGCGGCGCGTCGGCCGGTATTCCACTGACCCATCGAGATCATTCCCAAAGCGTTGTCTTCGTGACCGCGCATGGCAAGGACGGGCTCCTGCCCCATGACTGGACCCGGCTCGCGCGCCATGATCAGACCGTAGTGGTCTACATGGGCCTGCGCTTCGTGGCAGAGATCGCGGCGGCGGCGATGGCGCAGGGCGTGCCCGCAGAGATGCCGATCGCGGTGGTCGACAACGGCACCCGCACCACCCAGCGCGTCGTCGGCGGCACGTTGGCGGATATCGGCGACAAGGTGAAGGCGGCCAAGCTGAAAGGCCCGGCGCTGATCATGATCGGCACGGTGGTGACGATGCGAGACATGCTCGGGGTCGGCGCCGTGGCGCGCCATGACGCGCACGAGATGGAGCTGGTGGCGCGCGAAGGGCTTTAGGGCCCGCGCGCGGCCGTCGGCGCGGATCGCGTGCGCCGACAGCCTTCACCAAGACCTGCATGCACAATTCTACTCCCCTAGGATTCTAGCGGAGTAGAATTGATCTTGAACAGTATTCCATTATATTTCAATGCTTTGCCGGTTTTCGCCGTTAATCCTTTGTTCACATGTCTTTGCCGGGTTAACGCCGCAGGCAAAAAGCTGCCGACTGCTCTCGGCTCTGTCTTCTGTTGCCCTGTCACTGCCGGAAACCCGGCGCGCCCTAGTCGACGACTCTCAGCGTGAGGTTGATCCGCCCACCTTCCTTCAGGAGCGCGGACGAGCCTGCGCGGATACGGTCAATGCCGTGAAACGCCAGCCGCGACGGACCTGAGAGCAGCAGCACGTCGCCAGAGGCGAGCCAGAAAGATTGCGTCGGCGCGGCGCGCTCGGGGCCGCCGATGCGAAACAGCCCCGCGTCGCCGAGGCTGATTGAAACGACCGGCTGGGTGAAATCGGCCTCGTCGCGGTCCTGATGCAGCCCCATCTTCGCGCCCGGCTCATAGAAGTTCACGAGGCAGCAATCGGGCGCGCGGGCGTCGGGCGCGACGGCGTGCCACACCGCCAGCACCGACGACGGGATCGCGGGCCATGGCGCGCCCGAAGGGTGACGGTCGATGTAGCGGTAGCCCTTACGGTCGGAAAACCAGCCGTATTTGCCGGCGCCGGTCATGCGCAACGACATCCGTTTTCCCCAGCGCGTTTCGGGCGAAAACAGCGGCGCGGCGGCCACCACGCCGCGCAGGGCCTCGACGATCGCCGCCTGCGCTTGCGTGTCGAGATACCCTGTCCAGATACCTGCACCGCCAACGATCAGGGCGGGCGGGCGCACCCCATTCTCATCCGTCATTGCCAAAACCCTGAAAACGACTCGGTTTTTTGCATTTTCGTGCTTCCAACGCGGCTTGCAGCCCCGTTTTGCCCTCCCTATATACGCCCAGACGCCGGAAGGGGATGCCCTCTCCGGCCAACAAACCGGGATCGGGCACGGGTGCTTTCCAAGGCCCAGGCCCACAACATCGCCAAGAGAGGATTTTGAGCATGGCCAAAGTCATCGGTATCGACCTCGGCACGACGAACTCCTGCGTCGCCATCATGGACGGCTCGCAGCCGCGCGTGATCGAGAACTCCGAGGGTGCACGTACCACCCCTTCCATCGTCGCCTTCAAGGATGAAGAGCGGCTCGTCGGTCAGGCCGCCAAGCGGCAGGCCGTCACCAACCCCGACAACACCGTCTTCGCGGTTAAGCGTCTGATCGGTCGCCGGTTCGATGATCCGGCCGTCGAAAAAGACAAGCACATGGTGCCCTACAAGATCATCAACGGCGGCAATGGCGACGCTTGGGTGGAAGCCGCGGGCGAGAAATATTCGCCATCGCAGATCTCGGCCTTCATCCTGCAAAAGATGAAAGAGACCGCCGAGAGCTATCTTGGCGAAGAGGTGACGCAAGCTGTCATCACCGTGCCTGCCTACTTCAACGATGCCCAGCGCCAGTCGACGAAAGACGCCGGCAAGATCGCGGGCCTCGAAGTGCTGCGAATCATCAACGAGCCGACCGCCGCCGCGCTCGCCTATGGCCTCGACAAGAAAGAGACCAAGACGATTGCCGTGTATGACCTTGGCGGCGGCACCTTCGACATCACCGTGCTCGAGATCGACGACGGCCTGTTCGAAGTGAAGTCGACCAACGGCGACACCTTCCTTGGTGGTGAAGACTTCGATATGCGGATCGTGAACTACCTCGCCGAGGAGTTCAAAAAGGAAAACAACGTCGACCTGACGAAAGACAAGATGGCCCTGCAGCGCCTGAAAGAGGCGGCGGAAAAGGCCAAGATCGAACTGTCTTCTTCGAGCCAGACCGAGATCAACCAGCCGTTCATCTCGATGGGCGCCGATGGCCAGCCGCTGCACCTGGTGATGAAGCTGACCCGCGCGAAGCTGGAAAGCCTCGTGGGCGAGCTGATCAAGAACTCGATGAAGCCCTGCGCCGCCGCGCTCAAGGATGCCGGCCTGTCGAAAGAGGACATCGACGAGGTGATCCTGGTGGGCGGCATGACCCGGATGCCGAAGGTGATCGAAGAGGTCACCAAGTTCTTCGGCAAGGAGCCGCACAAAGGGGTGAACCCCGACGAAGTGGTGGCGATGGGCGCCGCGATTCAGGCCGGCGTGCTCCAGGGCGACGTGAAAGACGTGGTGCTGCTTGACGTGACCCCGCTGAGCCTCGGCATCGAAACGCTGGGTGGCGTGTTCACCCGGCTGATCGACCGCAACACCACGATCCCGACCAAGAAGAGCCAGGTGTTTTCCACCGCCGAAGACAACCAGAACGCGGTGACGATCCGGGTGTTCCAGGGCGAGCGCGAGATGGCGGCCGACAACAAGATGCTCGGCCAGTTCAACCTCGAAGACATCCCGCCCGCCCCGCGCGGCATGCCGCAGATCGAGGTGACCTTCGACATCGACGCCAACGGCATCGTCAGCGTCCAGGCCAAGGACAAGGGCACCGGCAAAGAGCACCGGATCACGATCCAGGCCTCGGGCGGTCTGTCCGACGCCGACATCGAGAAAATGGTCAAGGACGCCGAGGAAAACGCCGAGGCCGACAAGGGGCGCCGCGCGCTGGTCGAGGCCCGCAACCAGGCCGAAAGCCTCATCCACTCGACCGAGAAGTCGGTGGACGAGCACGGCGACAAGGTCGACCCGACCACCGTCGAGGCGATCGAGCTGGCCATTGCCGCGCTGAAAGACACGCTCGAGAAGGACGACGCCGACAAGATCAAGGCGGGCATCCAGAACGTGACCGATGCGGCGATGAAGCTGGGCGAGGCGATCTACAAGTCGGAACAGGCGACCGCGGGCGAAGAGCCGGCGAGTGGCGATGACGGCGCGCCGACGGGTGTGGACGATGATATCGTCGATGCCGATTTCGAAGACCTCGACGACGAAAAGCGGTCGTAAGGCCTGACAAGCTTGCAGCCGGCCCGCCACTTGGTGCGGGCCGGCGCTCGCGTTCCCAAGGGGGACTGACCACCGATGTCGAAGCGTGACTATTACGAGCTTCTGGGCGTCGCCAAAGGCGCGTCGGCGGAGGAGATCAAGAAGGGCTATCGCACGAAAGCCAGGGAGCTCCATCCCGACCGCAATGCCGACAATCCCGACGCCGAGGCGCAGTTCAAGGAAGTGAACGAAGCCTACGACGTGCTGAAAGACCCCGACAAGAAGGCGGCCTACGACCGCTTCGGCCATGCCGCCTTCGAGGGCGGCATGGGCGGCGGCGGTGCGCGCCCCGGTGGCGGCGGCTTCCACGGCCAGGGCGATTTCGCGTCGGCCTTCTCCGACGTGTTCGACGATCTGTTCGGCGATTTCATGGGTGGCGGACGCGGCGGCGGCGGCGGACGGCGCGCCATGCGTGGCTCGGATCTGCGCTACAACATGCGCGTGACGCTGGAAGAGGCCTACGGCGGGCTTCAGAAAACCATCAACGTGCCCACCTCGGTGGCCTGCGATTCCTGCAACGGCACCGGCGCCGAAGGCGGCAGCGAGCCTACCACCTGCCCCACCTGCTCGGGCCTCGGCAAGGTGCGTGCGCAACAGGGCTTCTTCACCGTCGAACGCACCTGCCCCACCTGTCACGGGGTCGGGCAGATGATCAAGAACCCCTGCAAAAAGTGCCACGGTCATGGCCGGATCGAGAAAGAGCGCGCCCTGTCGGTAAACATCCCCGCCGGCGTGGAAACCGGCACGCGGATCCGCTTGGCCGGTGAGGGCGAAGCGGGGCTGCGCGGCGGTCCGGCGGGTGATCTCTACATCTTCATCGAGGTGGCCCAGCACCCGATCTTCGAGCGCGAAGGCGTCAATCTGCACTGCCGCGTGCCGGTGTCGATGGCAACGGCGGCAATGGGCGGCGATATCGAAGTGCCGACGATGGACGGCGGCCGCAGCCGGGTGAAAATCCCGTCTGGCAGCCAGTCGGGCCGGCAGATGCGCCTGCGCGGCAAGGGCATGCCGGCGCTGCGCGGCGGTGGCGCGGGCGACATGTATATCGAGCTCGCGGTTGAGACGCCGGTAAACCTTACCTCGCGCCAGAAAGAGCTGCTGCGCGAGTTCGAGGCGCTCTCGGAAGAGAACAACCCGGAAAGCTCGTCGTTCTTCTCGAAAGTGAAGAGCTTCTGGGACGGGATGAAGGGCTGAGGGCGGCCGGGATCGGCCGCCGATCTTCGTTAACCATTGATTCACCGTCACGGGCCACACTCGGGGCATGTCTGTTACCGAGTCGCACCTGGCTGAGATGCCCCTGCCCCTGTTCGGCGGCGACGAGGCCCTTGCCCTGCCCGTCGCGCCAGCCAGGGGCCGCCTGCCCTCCTACATCGGCGATCACCGCAAGCGGTTGCGCAGCCGGTTCATGATTGGAGGCGCCGACGCGGTGCCGGACTACGAATTGCTTGAGCTGGTGCTGTTTCGCGCAATCCCACGACGGGACGTGAAGCCGCTCGTGCGCGCGCTTCTTGACCGGTTCGGCGATTTTAACGGCGTCGTATCGGCCCGGCCCGAACGCCTTGCCGAGCTGTCCGGCGTTGGTGAAGCGGTGGTGCAGGAGCTCAAGATCATCGAGGCCGCCGCCCAGCGCCTGGCCCGCGCCCGGGTGATCCGGCGCGATGTGATCTCGTCCTGGGAGGCCTTGCTCGACTATTGCCACACCACCATGGCGCACCGCGATACCGAACATTTCCGGGTGCTGTTTCTCGACCGGCGCAATGCGCTCATCGTCGATGAAGAACAGGCGCGCGGCACGGTGAACCACGTGCCGGTCTATCCGCGCGAAGTGGCCAAGCGCGCGCTGGAGCTGAACGCCTCGGCGCTGATCCTGGTGCACAACCATCCGTCGGGCGACCCGACTCCCTCCGACAGTGATATCGCCATGACCGAACGCATCCGCCAGGCTACAGAGGCGCTGGATATCACCCTGCACGACCACCTGATCATCGGCCGCTCGCGCGAGCTGAGCTTTCGCGACGAGGGGTTGATCTAGGCTCTATTCCACCCAGATCTCGACCCGTCGGTTCACGCGCCGGCCCCATTCGGTATCGTCGCAGGCCATCGGCAGCGCCTCGCCAAACCCATCGGTTTCCAGCGCCACCCGGGATGGGTCGAACACCTCGGTTTCGGCCAACACGGCCAGGCGCACCGCCTCGGCCCGGCGCTGCGACAGGCGCGAGTTCAGGGCACTGTCACCATCGCCGTCGCTGAAGCCGACGAAGACCAGCCGCCGGCCATCGAATTGCCCGGCCTCAAGCGCCGCCGCCAAAAGGGCAACATTGGCCAGCGAGGGCGTGTCGAGCGTGGTCGAGCCGCCGCGAAACCGGAACGTGAGCGTGATCCGCCGCTTGCCGTCAAACAGCCCGACCATGCGTTGCAGCTCCTCAAGCGCCACCTCTTCACCCGCCGCGCGGATGGCGTTGGACAGCCGGTCGCCCTGCTCTGCCAAGGGCACTTCGGTAAACGCCTGGTCAACGAAGCCGGCGCGCCGGATCACGAACTGGGCGCTGGTGGAGCGCATGTAGCCCAGAAAATCGCGCGCGAGCTTCGGCAGCCGCCGCCCCGGCAGGTAGAGATACATCGGTGCGGATAGCGGATAATCGCCCGCCTTCACCGCCGCCCGGCTCGCGGCCACCTCGAAGGCACAATCGCCGGTGAGCGTGATCACTTCCGAAAGCCCGGCCTGTGAGAATGTCGCGATGCCAATCCCGAACGGATCCTCGGCCACGGCTTCGGTCAGCCCGCGAATCGTGCCGTGCACCAGCACATTCGCCGCCAGCGTCTCCCCCTCACCCGCCATCACCGTACCGGTAAACAGCGCGCCGATCCCGGTATCGGGCTCGGTCAGGTGCAGGGTGATCGGCGCCTCTTCTCCGCCAAGCTCGGACCAGCGCGTGATCTTGCCGGCAAAAACTTGCGCGAGATCGTTGAGCGTCAGGCGGCGCACCGGGTTGCCCGGCGCCACGACCGGCACCAGCGCATCGCGCGCGATCACCCGAAATTGCCGCGTGCCGCGCAGATCGCCGAGCCCTGCATCGCGCACGAGTGCACGTTCAGACGAGCGGACCTCGCGCAGCGACAGCACCATGTCGGCCTGTTCGCCCAGCAGATCGGCAAAGCCTTCGGCCGAGGAGGTTAGCCGGATGGTGATCCGCGCCGCTTCGTTGTCACCGCCTTCGTCATAGAGCCGGTAGAAAAGACCGATGCCCGCCAATTCCTCTCGTGTAAGCACGTAGCCAGCGTTGAGCGCGAACCCCTCGATCAGAGACGGGATCAGCACCTCGCCCATCGAGCGCGCCCCGGACAGGGTGAACTCGGCCACGTAATTGCCCAGCGTCGGGCAGGCGGGGCCATCGCAATTCACCCCCGAGCCGTCGACGGTGAGAATGCCGAACTCGGTATCGACGCGGTAGAACTCACCGTCGAAGCCCAAGAGCGTGCCGGTAATTTCCAGAGATCCGTCGCGCGAGGTGAGCGTGACGTCGTTTGCCTGCCCTGGTCCGGAAAGGCTGAAAAGAAAAAGTGCGGCGAGGATCGCCGCACGAAGCATGTTCATATTTGCCCCCGCGCGCGTAGCGTCAGTTGCGCGCGAGTTTCAGGTCTTGGGGCAGATTATTCAACACCAGATATTCACCCACCGCATCGCAGCCCGGCACCGCCATGGCGAGCGGCAGGACAATCGGCGGCCGCCCTGCGTTGGTGCGCAGGATACTGCCCGCAATCTCGCTGCCACAGGTGTTTTCCATCACCTGCGCCTCGACCGAAACTTCCGGCTGCGTGCCATTGGCCGCCAGGCTGGCCGGATAGGTGTAGACATCGGCCGCATAACCATCTGCCGTGCTGCCCAACACCGAAACGAAGCCACCCGTGCCCGCTGTGGCGGCTTCCAGCGTGGCCGGCTGCTCGGCCCAGAGATGGCCCGGATCGTCATAGCCGGCACCGTTTTCCAGCGCATGCAATTGCAGACCGGTCGCCCCCTTCCAGACCAGCGCCAAACGCTCATACTCGGCAAAATCGGGCAGAGTTACCTCAACCACCTTTTCCTGCCCATCGGCGAAACTGACGACGAAGACGGCTTGCTCGGCCATCGCCGGGGCGAGCAGGAACAGATCGCCTTCCGGGCCGAGCTGTTCGGAGAACATGAGCCCTGCGTGGTCGAAATTCACCTTCTCGCCCGCGTTGCAGGGGGCCGACAGGGTGATCGCCACCAGGGCGCCGTCCTGTGCCCCGGCATCGAGCGCGATATCGCAATTGACGACCGGCGGACTCGCTTCGGAGGAGAGATCGTCGATGACGCCGGCGGCGGCAAGCGTGATATCCATCGACTCGGCGTCGGGTGCAACGGCCGGTTCAGCAGGTTCGGCGACCGCCAGGATCGGCTCGGAGGCCGCCCGGGTGACTTCCGCATCCGGGAACGCGGGCTCTGCCAGGTCACCCGCCAGATCGGGCGCAGCGCCAATCTCGAGCTCCGCCGTCGGGGCCACGGCCTCGGGCTGCACGACCTCGGTCAGGATGATTTCCGGGATGTCGGCTTTTTCCGGCGTGGCGGGCAGGAGCTCCGCCGCCGCCCCGGCCGGGGCCGCAGCCGGGACGAAACCGGGCGCCACGGACGCCGCCAAGACCTGGGGCGCGGCAGGCTGCTCGATCCGCGGCGCGCCCGCGGTGGGCGTGCCGGGCACCGACGCAGTCAGAACCGTATTGTTTGCGCCCGGGGCGCCTGCAGTCCGCTGCATGAAGTGCCCGGCAGCACCGGCAATCACCAGCGCCGCGATCGCGGTATAGATGCGTTTCTTGTCGAATCCGGCTGCCTTGGCCTTCCCATCGGCGATCATGACGATCTCCTTGTCATTTGTTCAGCATGCAGTCTCCCGCAGCAATGCGCCGAAGAAATGAACAGAAGGTGGCTATTTCCGGTTTTGTTTCGGTTTTGGGGAAGACAGAAATAGCCTGTGGAAACAATATGGAGTCGCCGAGGCGGTCACATCCCGGCCGTGATCTGTCAGGCGTGGGGCCTATTGCGCGGCCAGGGCCTGCTGAACCGCGTAGCGGTGTTCCCAGATCCGGTACATGTAGGCCTCGGCGGTGCGACGCTGGCCGTCGCCGTTGAAATGGCAGCCATCGCGCCGCTCGGTGACCGGCACGAGCTCGTCGGTGTTCACGCCGGGCACGAGCCCCTTGAGACCGCCGAGCGTCATCTGCGCTTCGGTCACCTGGTTTGGGTATGCCCAGTCGGGGTTGTTGCACCGGGATGCAACGCTCACGTAGATCGGTGCGGACGAATAACGCCGCAACATCGCCTGGATCTCCAGAAACCGGCTTATGTAGGCATCGGTGGTCGTGTTGCGCCGATAGTCGGACTCGCCCTGGTGCCAAATGATTTCAGTGACATTGTAGTGCTGCGTTGCGTCGGCGATGTCCTGCGCGAGTTTCGGTCCAAGCCGACCATCGGGCACCCATTGGGCGATGGTGGTGCCACCGATTCCGGCCGGAATGATGATCACCGTGCGCGACAACCCCGCATCAATCAGGCGGTCAGCCATCATCGTCAGCCACTCGCCGCGGGTGTTGTTGGTGCCGATCAGCGGTGATGCGGCAACGTAACATGATCCGTTGAAGTAATTGTAGACGGCGCCGGGAAAGCGGGTCTGGTAGCGTTCGGCACCCGAATTCGCCGAATTCGACTGGCCGAACACGAACAGCACCGTGTCGGCCTGTTCGCGCGTCGGGCAAGCTACCGGAGGCCGCCCGGCAACGGATATGACCCGGCCGAACTCGTCTTTTTGGACGGAGATTCCCTGCACCCGTGTCGCCAGCAGAGCATCCGCGCCGGCGGCCAGGTCGGTTTGAACAGCCGGCTGAAGCGGTGCGGCGATCGCCTGTGCGGCCAGAACCAGGAGGCCAGCCAGACTGGCAAGACATCGCATGCGGTTCATGTTCTCTCCCTCCGAACCAACGGCCGGACTCCTTTGGCCCGCGAGACGCTCTAGAACGCCCCGTGGCAATGCTTGAATTTCTTGCCCGAGCCGCAGGGGCAGGGGTCGTTGCGCCCCGGGTTGCCCCAGGTTTCCGGCTTGGTCTCGTCGAATCCGGCGACGGCGACGCCGACGGGCAGCTCGGCCTTGCCGGTGATCTTCTCGGCGGCCTTGCGCTGGGCATCGGCGAGCGCCTGTTGCTGCTGGAGCATCTGCTGCATCATCTGCTCCTGCTCCTCCTGCGTCATCGGCCGGATCTGGGCGAGTTTCTGCGTCACTTCTTCGCGCAACCCGTCGAGCATGCCCTCGAACAGCTGGAAGCTCTCGGTCTTGTACTCGTTCAGCGGATCGCGCTGGGCGTAGCCGCGGAAACCCACGACCGAGCGCAGGTGTTCAAGCGTGAGCAAGTGTTCGCGCCATTTGCCGTCGATGGTTTGCAGCAGAACCTGCTTTTCGATCGAGCGCATCGTCTCGGGGCCGAAAGCTTCGGCCTTTTCCGCCATCTGCTTATCGGTCGCCTCATAAAGGCGTTCGCGGATGGTTTCGTCATCGACGCCTTCTTCCTTGGCCCAGTCGATCACCGGCAGATCGAGGTTCAGCTTCTCGATCACCGCGGCATAAAGCCCTTGGGTATCCCATTGCTCGGCGTAGCTCTTCGGCGGAATGTGGGCCTCGATCAGATCGTCGATCACCTGGTGGCGCATGTCTTCGGCCACGTCCGAGAGATCTTCGGATTTCATGATGTCGAGGCGCTGGCTGAACACCACCTTGCGCTGGTCGTTCATCACGTCGTCAAACTTCAAAAGCTGCTTGCGGATGTCGAAGTTGCGCCCCTCGACCTTCGCTTGCGCGCGCTCGAGGCTCTTGTTCACCCAGGGGTGCACGATCGCTTCGCCGTCCTTCATGCCCAGCGTGCTGAGCACCTTGTCGAGCCGTTCCGAGCCGAAGATGCGCATCAGGTCGTCTTCGAGGCTGAGGAAGAAGGCCGAGCGGCCCGGGTCGCCCTGGCGGCCGGAGCGGCCGCGCAGCTGGTTGTCGATCCGCCGGCTCTCGTGGCGTTCGGTGGCGAGCACGAACAATCCGCCCGCGTCCTTCACCTTCTGCTCTTCCTCGGCGTGCTCGGCCTCGATCCGTGCGCGCACTTCGTCGGGGTGGGCCTGCGGATCGGCGGCCAGCGCTTCGAGCACCTTCATCTCGACGTTGCCGCCGAGTTTGATGTCGGTGCCGCGGCCAGCCATGTTGGTGGCGATGGTGACGGCGCCGAGCTTGCCCGCGTCGCCGACGATCTGCGCTTCTTGCTCATGCTGGCGGGCGTTGAGCACGTTGTGCGTGATCCCGGCCTCGGTCAGCATCCCGGAGAGAAACTCCGACTTCTCGATCGAGGTGGTGCCGACGAGCACGGGCTGGCCCTTGGCGTGAGACTCCTGGATCGTCTCGACCACGGCTTCGTATTTTTCCTGCGCCGTGCGGTAGACGGCATCGTGCTCGTCGAGGCGCGACACCGGCACGTTGGTCGGCACCTCGACAACGCCGAGCTTGTAAATATCGTCAAACTCCTCGGCCTCGGTCAGCGCCGTGCCGGTCATGCCGGCGAGCTTGTCGTAGAGGCGGAAGTAGTTCTGGAAGGTCACGCTGGCCAGGGTCACGTTTTCGGGCTGGATCTTGCAGCCCTCCTTGGCCTCGATCGCCTGGTGCAGGCCCTCCGACAGGCGCCGCCCGGTCATCATCCGGCCGGTGAATTCGTCGATCAGCACCACTTCGCCATTGCGGACGATGTAGTCCTTGTCTTTCTGGAACAGCTTGTGCGCGCGCAGGCCCTGGTTGACGTGGTGCACCAGCGTCGTGCTCTCGGGGTCATAGAGCGTCTGGCCTTCGGGCAGAAGCCCGGCCACCGACAGCCGCTGTTCGAGAAATTCGTTGCCCTCGTCGGTGTAGGTGACGTTGCGGGTCTTTTCGTCCAGCGTGAAGTGCTCGTCCTGCACTTCGGGGATCAGCCGGTCGATGGTGACGTAGAGCTCCGACCGGTCGTCGCTCGGCCCGGAGATGATCAGCGGCGTGCGCGCCTCGTCGATCAGGATCGAGTCCACCTCGTCGACGATCGCGAAATTGTGGTCGCGCTGATACATCTGGGTCAGCTCCGACTTCATATTGTCGCGCAGGTAGTCGAAGCCCAGCTCATTGTTGGTGGCGTAGGTGATGTCGGCCGCATAGGCCTCCTGCTTCTCGCCATCGGGCTGTTGCGGGTAGACCACGCCGGTGGACATCCCGAGCTGGGCATAGACCTTGCCCATCCATTCGGAATCGCGCTTGGCGAGATAGTCGTTGACGGTAACGATATGTACGCCCTTGCCGGTGAGCGCGTTGAGATAGGCGGGAAAGGTCGCCACCAGCGTTTTGCCTTCGCCGGTCTTCATCTCGGCGATGTTGCCCTGGTGCAGGAAAATGCCGCCCATCAGCTGCACGTCGAAGGCGCGCAGGCCCAACGCCCGGCGCGCGCCCTCGCGGCAGTTGGCAAAAGCCTCGGGCAGCAGGCCGTCGAGGGTTTCGCCCTCCGCCACGCGCTTTCTGAATTCGGCCGTCTTGCCGATCAGCTCTTCGTCGGAGAGAGCTTTGAACTGCTCTTCGAGCGCGTTGATCTGTTCGATGATCGGGCGGGTGGCCTTGATCATACGATCGTTCGGCGTGCCAAACACCTTCTTGGCGATTTTTCCGATACCCAGCATGTTTTCTCCGCCCGATGGGATGTGCGTTCACGTATTCGCGCGGGGGCGCTTGCCCGTCTGCGCGCGGCCCCATATCAAGGGCACGAGCACGGTCCCCGCGAGACCCTTGCGATGTAAGGGCCGGGGCTGGAATAGTCAACGACACCGGGCCACGGGCCCATGCGAGGAAAACCTATGGGAACTCTGGCCAAACGCAGCACTCTTTTGACCAGCGCGGCGCTGTCGCTTCTGCTTGCCGCGCCGCTTCACGCACAGGACACCACCACCACCGAACCGGCCGCCGAGGCGACTGAGCCGATGGCGGTGGACGCGAGCACCGTCGTCGCCACCGTGAACGGCGAAAACATCACCCTTGGCCACGTGGTCGCGGCGCGGCTGACGCTGCCCGACCAGTACCAGGCCCTGCCCAACGACGTGCTGTTCGACGGGTTGATCGAGCAGCTGATCCAGCAGACGGTGCTGGGCCAGGCGATGGGCGAGATGACCCGTCGCGCCCAGGTGCAGCTCGATAACGAGCGCCGCGCCATCACCGCCACCGAAAAGCTCGACGACGTGATCGCCTCCGCGGTCGACGACGCAAAGATCCAGGCCGCCTATGATGCCGAGTATTCCGGCGCGGAGCCCACCACGGAGTGGAACGCGTCGCATATCCTCGTCGAGACCGAGGAAGAGGCGGCCGCGCTGATCGAGGAGCTGACCGGCGGCGCCGACTTTGCCGCGCTGGCCCGCGAAAAGTCGACTGGCCCCTCGGGCCCCTCGGGCGGAGAGCTTGGCTGGTTCAGCGAGGGCATGATGGTGAAGCCGTTCGAAGAGGCTGTGATGGACATGGAAGACGGCGCGGTGGCCGGGCCGATCCAGACCCAGTTCGGCTGGCACGTGATCAAGCTCAACGAATCCCGGATGAAGGGCGCGCCGCCGCTTGAAGAAGTGGCCGGCGATATCGTCGCCAAGCTTGAGAACGACGCGGTGGAACAGGCGCTTGCCACGTTGCTTGCCGCCGCCGAGATCGAACGCGTCGACCTCACCAGTATCGACCCCGCCGTTCTGAGCGATCTCGCGATCCTCGATTGACCCCAGAAAGAAGGCCCGCGCCATGAGCAAGAAGGCGAAAATCCGCAAGCTTGAAAAGAAACTCGCCAAGTTCAAGGCGCGCCTGAAGGCGGCCGAGACCCACAGATTCCCGGTCTCGCCGCTGGCGCCCAAGGACGGGTTTCCGCATCTGCCGGTGATCGGCGGGGCGCGGTTTTCAGCGGTGAAGGCCGGGGTGCGTTACCCCGGCCGCGTCGACGTGATGCTGGTGGAGCTCGATCCGGGTACTGCCGTGGCCGGGGCGTTCACGCGCTCCGCCACGCGCTCGGCGCCGGTTCGCGATTGCCAGGCCAAGATCGGCTCCGATTCTGTTCGCGGCGCGGCCTTCATCGTCAACTCGGGAAACTCCAACGCCTTCACCGGCGCGAATGGCGAAAGGTCGGTTCAGGCCATCACCGCCGAGGTGGCCCGGATTACCGGTGTGGCCGAAAACAGGGTCTATTCCGCCTCGACTGGCGTGATTGGCGAGCCGCTGCCGTTTGAACGGATCACGACCAAGATCGGTGAGCTGCACGGCACGATGGCGCCCGACGCGATCGAGCTGGCCGCGCGCGCGATCATGACCACCGACACCTATCCCAAGGGCGCGGGGGCCGAGTTCAAAGTTGGCGGCAAGACCGTGCGGATCGCTGGGATCGCCAAGGGCTCGGGGATGATCGCCCCCGACATGGCGACGATGCTGGTCTACATTTTCACCGACGCCGAGGTGGAACAGTCTCTATTGCAGCGGATTCTGTCCGAGCTGACCGACGAGACCTTCAACAACATCACCGTCGACAGTGATACCTCCACCTCCGATACCCTGCTGATCGCCGCCACCGGCGCTTCGGGCGTGCGCATCACCGAAGACGCCACGGCGTTTCGCACCGCGTTGAAGCGGGTGATGCTCGAGCTTGCCCACCAGGTGGTGCGCGATGGCGAGGGAGCCACCAAGTTTGTCGAGATCCGCGTGACCGGCGCGGCCTCCGATACCGATGCCCGCACTCACGCCATGGCGATCGCCAACTCGCCGCTGGTGAAGACCGCCCTGGCCGGGGAAGACCCGAACTGGGGGCGCGTGGTGATGGCGGTCGGCAAGTCCGGCGCCGAGGCCGACCGCGACAGGCTGTCGATCCATTTCGGCGATATCCTCGTGGCGTCGCAGGGCTGGGTATCGCCTGCCTATCGCGAAGACGAGGGCGCCGCCTACATGAAGAACGACGAGTTGGTGATCGCCGTCGATCTCGGGCTGGGCAAGGGCAGCGCAACGGTCTGGACCTGCGATCTCACCCACGGATATATCGAGATCAACGCGGACTATCGCTCGTGAGCCTGCGCCAAACGCCAGCACGGCGGCACCGGGGATCGCGCCCATGAAAATTGTTCTCGTGTCGGCCGTCGCCCTGATCGACGTCGACGGGCGGGTGCTGCTCGCCCAGCGCCCCGAGGGCAAATCAATGGCCGGCCTGTGGGAGTTTCCCGGCGGCAAGGTGGAGGTTGGCGAAACGCCCGAGGCAGCGCTGATTCGCGAATTGCAGGAGGAGCTTGGGATCGACACCAAGGCCTCCTGCCTCGCGCCGCTCGCTTTCGCCAGCCACAGCTACGAAGCGTTTCACCTGCTGATGCCGCTCTATGCCTGCCGGCGGTGGCAAGGCACCGTGATGCCTCTTGAAGGACAGCGCCTTGCCTGGGTGCGCCCCAACGCCCTGCGCGATTACCCTATGCCCCCTGCCGACGAGCCCCTGATCCCGATCCTGCGCGACTGGCTCTGACGTACGCGCGGTCTCGTGGGTAATAATATGTTTACAGTCTGCCAAATATTGATGCATTGTTACCAATAACACTGGGGGAAATTCATCATGGTTAAAACAATCACTGTTGGAAGCTGTGTCTCGATCCAGGGCATGTTTGTCCGCGCCCTCGCCGATGGCCGCATTGTGGTGCGGGTCGGGCAGGAGGAGTTCGCGGGCCGGCCGGTGACAGCCTCGGCCAGCTGACGAAACATCTCGACCGAAAGGAAAAGGGGCGCCTGCGAGGCGCCCCTTTTCTGTTTCGTGTCTCTCTGCGGGATCAGTCGAGCGACCGTTCCACTTCCTCGCGCTCGAAAATCTCGATCACGTCGCCGGCGCGGATGTCGTCGTAGTTCTCGAACGCCATGCCGCATTCCTGGCCCGAGTGCACTTCCTTGACCTCGTCCTTGAAGCGCTTGAGCGTTTTCAGGTTGCCTTCGTGGATCACTACGTTGTCGCGCAGCAGGCGCACACCGGCCGACCGGCGGGCAACACCCTCGGTGACAAGACACCCGGCCACTTTGCCGACGCCGGAGACCTTAAAGACCTCCTTGATCTCGGCGTAGCCGATGAAGTTTTCGCGCACTTCCGCCGAGAGCAGGCCCGAGGCCGCCTGTTTCACGTCATCCACCAGGTCGTAGATCACGCTGTAGTAGCGAATTTCCACGCCCTTCTGGTTGGCGCTGTTGCGGGCCGGCGCGTTGGCACGGACGTTGAAGCCGATGACCGGCGCGCCCGAGGCTTCGGCCAGGCCGATATCCGTCTCGGTGATCGCGCCGACGCCATAGTGCAGCACGCGCACGCGGACTTCGTCGTTGCCGATCTTTTCCATCGCCTGGACGATGGCTTCGGCGGAGCCCTGCACATCGGCTTTCACCAGAATCGGCAGCTCTTTCACACTCTCGTCGGCCTTGGCCTGCGCCAACAGCTGTTCGAGCGAGGTGCCAGCCCCGATGGCGGCGCGTTTGTCTTTCGCCGCCTGTTCACGATACTCGGCGATCTCGCGCGCCTGCGCTTCGGTTTCGACCACGTTGAGCACGTCGCCGGCTTCGGGCGTACCGTTGAGGCCAAGCACCTCGACCGGCACCGACGGCCCGGCTTCCTTGACCCGCTCGCCGCGCGAATTCTCCATCGCCCGGACCTTGCCCCACTGCTCGCCGACGACGAAGATGTCGCCCTGACGCAGCGTGCCGTTCTGAACCAGAACGGTGGCCACCGGGCCACGGCCGATGTCAAGCTGGGCCTCGATCACCGCACCGGAGGCGGCACGGGCCGGGTTGGCCTTGAGTTCGAGGATCTCGGACTGCAGCGCAATCGCTTCGAGCAGCGTGTCGAGCCCCTGACCGGTCGTCGCCGAAACCTCGATGTCTTGCACATCGCCCGAGAGACCCTCAACAACCACTTCGTATTGCAGCAGCTCGGTGCGCACCTTGTCGGGGTTCGCGGAGGGCTTGTCGCACTTGTTGATCGCCACGATCATCGGCACCCCGGCCGCCTTGGCGTGGTTGATCGCCTCGACGGTCTGCGGCATCACCGAGTCGTCGGCGGCCACCACCAGCACCACGATATCCGTCACCTGGGCGCCACGGGCGCGCATCGAGGTGAAGGCGGCGTGGCCCGGCGTGTCGAGGAAGGTCAGCAGCTGCCCGCCATCGGTTTTCACCTGATAGGCACCGATGTGCTGGGTGATCCCGCCCGCTTCGCCGGCCGTCACTTTCGAGTGTCGGATCGCGTCGAGCAGCGAGGTTTTGCCGTGGTCGACGTGGCCCATCACGGTGATTACCGGCGGACGACCCACCAGATCTTCGGGCTTGTCTTCGACGGCGTGGATCACGTCTTCGACGTCTGCATCGGAAACGCGCACGATGCGGTGCCCGAATTCCTCGATGATCAGCTCGGCCGTATCGGCGTCGATCGACTGGTTCTGGGTGATCATCATGTCCATTTTCATGAGCGCTTTGATCACGTCAGCCACGCGTTCGGCCATACGATTTGCAAGCTCCTGCACCACGATGGTTTCAGGCACCTGGACATCGCGCACGACCTTCTCGTGGCTCTGCCCGCCGCCCATCGCCTTCTGACGCATGCGTTCCTGTTTGCGCTTCATCGCGGCGACCGAGCGTTGCCGCCCGCCTTCGCCACCGGTCAGCGCCTGGTTCAGCGTGAGCTTGCCGGCGCGCCGGTTATTGTCGTCGCGGGTCGCCTTGCCGCGCGCGGCGCGATCATCGACAGCGCGCTCGCGGTCCGGCTTGCGCGGGCCGGACGGCTTGCCACGGGCCTCGGCGGCCTGGGCGGCCGCAGGATCGGCCACAGCGTCAGCGGCAGGCTCGGCTTTCTTGGCCGCTGCCTGCTTGACCTTGCGCTCGTCTTCCTCGGCCTTGCGCTTGGCGGCTTCGGCACGTTCGCGCTCTTCGCGTTCTTTTTCTTCCGCCTCGCGGCGGCGGCGGTCGCGCTCTTCGTCGCGCGCCTTTTCCTCTTCGGCCCGGCGGCGGGCCTCGTCGGCCTCGTTCGCCCGGGCCGCGGCAAGTGCTTTCATCCGGCGCTCGAGCTCGGCATCCGAGATTCCGGCGGGCCGTTTCGCGGGATCGCCCTGGGCCGGGCTTGAAGCTCCGCCACCCTGCGCCGCACCGGCACCCGGCTTGGGCACGACAACGCGTTTGCGCTTCGTTTCGACCACCACGTTCTTGGTCCGTCCGTGGCTGAAGCTCTGCTTCACCTGCCCGGACCGGGCACCACCACGCAAACCAAGGGGCTTTTTGCCGTCGCTATCGCTCATCTCGTCTTCGTACCTTTCCGGCAGTCGCTACCGCCGTTTTCGCGCAAGCCTGCAAGCTTTGAGGCTTCCTCTACTACACGTGCTGTGAGTCCACCACCCGCGAGCGCGCCATGTATCACATTTTCCCGCCCGAATGCCAAACCCAATTCCCCGGCCGTCAAACAGCCGATGAACCGGCCCTCGCCGTCCGGTGGGCGGAGCTTGGATTTGCCCCGCTCCGACCCGTCCGCCGCCTGGATCAGCACCTCGGCCTGATCCTTGACGAGCCAGTCTTTCACCTTCTCGAACCCGGCGACCGCCACCCCCGCCTTGCGGGCGAGCGAGATCAGGTGAACCACCCGGTCAGCCATTCCCGCCTCGACCCGGTCGACCAGGTCGTCCGGCACCGTCACCGGCTGACGCGCGGCGCGGGCAAAGAGCTTTTTCGTCACCGCCTTGTCGAGCGCCGCGCGATCGGCGGCCACCCAGATGCCCCGGCCCGGCAGCTTGCCAAGCAGATCGGGCACCAGAGTGCCGTCGGGGCCGACGACGAAGCGGATCAGGCCGTGCGCCGGCTGCACCTCGCCCGTGGCGATGCAGCGCCGCTCCGGGCCTTCCGCCCGTGTCTTCGGCTGACCTGCGCGGGTCATGTGCCGGGCTCCGGGGCCTGGGATCAGGCCCCGGCCTCCTCGGTGGTCTCGTCTTCTTCTTCGGCGTCGTCGTCAGTGACAAGGTCAGCCGGATCGACCCAGCCAAGCTGGATCCGGGCGGTCATGACAAGGTTTTGCGCCTCTTCGAGGTTCACATCGAACTTTTCGAGAACGCCGTCGTCTTTCTTACGCTCGCCGCCTTCCGTCGTCCAGCCACCGGCCAGTTCCCAGTCGGCGCAGGTGGCGAAATCTTCCAGCGTGAGCACGCCGTCTTCGGCCAGCGCTTCCAGCATCTGCGGCGTCAGCCCCTCGAAACTCACCAGGCTGTCCTGCACGCCCAGCTCGCGGGCATGGTCCATCGCCTTGCGGTTCTGCTCTTCGAGGAAGTCACGGGCACGGGCCTGAAGCTCCTTGGCGGTGTCTTCATCGACGCCGTCGATCACCAGGAGCTCGTCGAGTTCGACATAGGCGACCTCTTCGAGGTTGGTGAAGCCTTCCGATACCAGCAACTGGGCGAAGAACTCGTCAAGGTCAAGCGTGTCCATGAACAGCTTGGTGCGCTCGGCAAATTCGGCCTGACGGCGCGCGCTTTCTTCTTCCTCGGTGAGGATGTCGATATCGAGCCCGGTGAGCTGGCTGGCAAGGCGCACGTTCTGACCGCGGCGGCCGATGGCGAGCGAGAGCTGCTCGTCGGGCACCACCACCTCGATCTTGCCGGCGTCTTCGTCGAGCACCACCTTCGAGACCTCGGCGGGCTGAAGCGCGTTGACCAGGAAGGTCGGCACATCTTCGTTCCACGGGATGATGTCGATCTTTTCGCCCTGCAGCTCGTTCACCACGGCCTGCACGCGGCTGCCGCGCATACCCACGCAGGCGCCGACCGGGTCGATCGAGTTGTCGTAGCTGACCACGGCGATCTTCGCGCGCGAGCCGGGATCGCGGGCCACGGCCTTGATCTCGATGATGCCGTCGTAGATTTCCGGCACTTCCATCTTGAACAGCTCGGCCATGAACTCGGGCGCGGTGCGGCTGAGGAAGATCTGCGGGCCACGGGCCTCGCGGCGCACGTCTTTCACGAAGCACCGGATGCGGTCGTTCGGGCGGTAGCTCTCGCGGCCGATCTTCTCGTTGCGGCGCAGGATCGCCTCGCCGGCGCCCACGTCGACGATGACGTTGCCGTATTCCTCGCGCTTGACCACGCCGTTGATGATGGTGCCGGCCCGGTCCTTGAATTCTTCGTACTGACGATCGCGCTCGGCCTCGCGCACCTTCTGCAGGATCACCTGCTTGGCGCTTTGCGCGGCGATCCGGCCCATCTCGACCGGCGGCACTTCGTCGACGATGGTGTCGCCGACCTTCGGATCATCGAGGTATTGCTTGGCCTGGGCGACAGTCAGCTCCGCCTGATAGTTCTCCAGCTCGTCGTCCGCGACCACGGTGCGCACACGGGTGAACGAGGCGCGGCCGGTCTTGCGGTCGATCGTCACGCGAATGTCCATCTCGGCGCCGTAGCGGCTCTTCGCCGCGCGCGCGAGGCTCTCTTCCATCGCCTCGATCACGAGGTTCGGGTCGATCATCTTCTCGCGCGCAACCGCCTCGGCGGTTTGCAGCAGTTCAAGCTGGTTGGCAGAGGTAATCGCCATGGGTCAGTCCTCCTCAGAACCGTCGGTCTGGATTTCGTCGAATTGGGTTTCGTCGATGTCGCCCGCATGTTTGCGCTGGCGAAGCGTTTCGGTGATCAGCTCGTCGGTGAGCACGAGCTTGGCTTCGGCGAGCAGATCGAAGGTAAGCCCGATGGTCACCGGCTCGCCCTGGTCTTCAATCTCGATCAGCACCTCGTCGCCCTCGGTGCCGGCGAGCACGCCCTTGAAGCGCTTGCGCCCATCGATCAGCTCGGCCGTTTCGATCTTGGCCACGTAGCCGTCCCAGGTATCGAAATCCTTGAGCCGGGTGAGCGGCCGGTCGATGCCGGGGCTCGAAACTTCGAGCGTATAATTGTCGGTGATCGGATCTTCCACGTCGAGCACAGCGCCCAGCGCCGTGGTGATCTCGGCCAGGTCATCCACCTCGATGCCGCCCTCGGGCTTCTCGGCCATGATCTGCAAGATCGGCGTGTTGCCGCCCATCAGCCGCAGACGCACGAGCTCAAAGCCCATCCCCTCGATCACGGGGCGGACGATCTCGGCCAGTCTCTGGTCGATGGATGTTTTGGCAACCAGGTCGATCACGTCGTCTCCAAGCACAAAAAAACGGGCCAGCGGGCCCGTTGTGGTTTCCGGTGGAGCCTCGGGGGTGGAAGCCGAAGCGCCGCTGTTGAGGGGGATATAGGGGGGTTGGCGTGAGTCTGCAAGGGAAAGCTGTCAGCCCGGCTTTCGTGCGATCAGGAAGAGCGCGGCACCTTTCTTCGCCTGCCAGTCTTCCACAATCTCGAGGCCAGCTGCCCGGACCATGTCTCGCAAAGCGTTCTCGGTGAAGAACGTCAGCTGTGGCAGCAGTCCGACAGCACGCCCGAGCGGCACGAGCGGGCGCAGATACCACATCCGCCCGACGCACGCTGTGGACGAGACGAAAAATCCGCCCGGTTTCAGCACCCTGACCGCCTTGGCGATCGTCACGGCAGGATCGGCCACGAGGTGGAGGATCGACATGCCCAGCACCATGTCGAGGCTGTCATCGTCGAGCGGAATGGTGTCGAACTCGGCCACGTCAAACGTGAGGTTGTCCGGCACAGGCCCCTTGCCACGGGCAATTTTTATCATGGCCGGAGAGATGTCGGTGGCCCGGTAGTGCCTCACCTTCGGGGCGTGGTGGCGCGCGGTGCCGCCGGTGCCACAGCCAAATTCCAGCACCTCCATTTCAGGCTTCAGCCTGGCAGAGGTCAGCGCCAGCTTGCGGTGATAGGCGGCTTCGTCGGCGATGGGCGAGGCGGCGTATTTCTTGGCTATGCGGTTCCAGAAATCTGCGCGGTCAGCCATTCGTCACAGCCCCAACGTATCCCTTTGCCGCGCCAACTTGTCCATCGTGCGCACCAGCTCGGCGGCGATCCCCGGCTCGCTCACCGCGTGGCCGGCTTTCGGCACCATGCGCAGCTCGCTCGTCGGCCAGGACTTGTGCAGCTTCCAGGCCGAGGCGGGCGGGCAGATCATATCGTGGCGGCCCTGCACGATGGTGCCGGGCACGTGGGCGATCTTCGTCATGTTGGGCATGATCTGCTGGGTCTTGTCCAGAAAGGCATCGTTCGAGAAATAGTGGTTCTCGATCCGCGAGAAGGCGAGCGCGTAGTCGGCCGGGCTGTCGATCGCCATGCCTTCGTTGTCGATCGAGGCAAGCGCGTTTTCCCATGCCGCCCAGCTCTTGGCATGCACCACTTCCTCGGCGCGGTTGCCGGAAAACAGCCGCTTGTTATAGGCCGCGATCAGATCGCCGCGCTCGGCCTCGGGGATCGGGTCGATGAACCGCTCCCACAGATCGGGCCAGAACTGCCCGGCGCCGCCGCCGTAGAACCAATCCAGCTCACCGGGGCTGGCGAGGAAGATGCCGCGCAGCACCAGCCAGGCCACGCGGTTGGCATGGGCCTGGGCGTAGACCAGCCCCAGCGTCGCCCCCCAACTGCCGCCGAAAACGATCCAGCGGTCGATGCCGAGCGTATGCCGGATATGTTCGATATCGCGGATCAGATGCCAGGTGGTGTTGGCTTTCACCGTTGCGTGCGGGCGCGACCGGCCGCAGCCGCGCTGATCGAACAGAATCGCGCGGTATTTGTCGGGGTCGAAGAACCGGCGCATCGCCGGCGAACATCCGCCACCCGGCCCGCCGTGAAACACCACCACGGGGATTCCTTGCGGATTGCCCACCTCTTCGACATAGAGCGTGTGGCCGTCGCCCACCTCCAGCATGTGCCTGCGGTAGGGCTCCTTGGCAGGGTAGAGTTTGCCCCCTGCGGTGTTTTTTCCTGCGGCCTTGTCCATGGGAACCCTATATAAGGCCCGCGACCAATGACCGCCACGAGAAAGAGACCCCAGATGAGCACCGCGCAAACGACCGTCGATCCGTCCGAAGTCGCCAAGTTCGAGGCGATGTCCGCCGAGTGGTGGGATCCGACCGGAAAGTTCAAACCGCTGCACATGATGAACCCGGTGCGGCTGGACTATATCACCGCGAAGATCGCCGGGGCCTTCGGGCGCGATCTGCGAAGCGAGAAGCCGTTCGAAGGGCTGCGGCTGCTTGATATCGGCTGCGGTGGCGGGCTGCTCTCGGAGCCGATGGCGCGGCTCGGGGCCACCGTCGTGGGCGCCGATGCCGCCGAGCGCAACATTCCCGTGGCGCAAATCCATGCCGAGCAATCGGGGCTGGCGATCGACTACCGCTTCACCACCGCCGAGGCGCTGGCCGAGGCTGGCGAGCAGTTTGACGTGGTGCTGAACATGGAAGTGGTCGAGCACGTGGCGAGCCCAATCGACTACCTCACCGCTTGCCGGCAACTGCTCAAACCCGGCGGGCTGATGCTGGCCTCGACGATCAACCGCAACCCGAAGAGCTACATGATGGCGATCTTCGGTGCCGAACGGGTGATGCGCTGGCTGCCGGTCGGCACGCATGAGTGGCACAAGTTCATCACCCCCGACGAGCTGGTCGAGCTGATTACCAGCGCCGGGCTGAAGGTGGTCGACACCTCCGGGTTCGTGTTCAACCCGGTCAGCTGGGGCTGGTCGATCTCGGGCACGGACCTGAGCGTGAACTACGTGACCGCGAGCGTGAAGCCGGCCTAAACCTGCTCGTCGAAGCGCGCGCGAATTTCGCGCAGCACGGGCAGGGCGGCGCGCACCTTGTCGGGGCCGATGGTTTCCACCACATCGGCAATAATCGGGGCAATTGCCGACAGCGCGGTATCGCGCGCCTTGCGCCCGGCGGGGCTGATCGTCACCAGTTTGCGCCGCGCGTCGTCCCAGTCGGGATGGATGTGCACGTGCCCGGCCCATTCAAGCTTGCCGAGCGTGTTGGTCATCGCACCGCGGGTGACGTGAAAGGTGCGCGCAAGCTGTGCCGGGCTCTTCGCCTCGCCAACGTTGGCAAGGTGGTTGAGCACCGAGAAATGGCTCAGTTCCATCCCCTTCGGCAGCGCCTTGGTCAGCGCCGTGCGGGCAAGCTGGTCAGCCATGAACATCTCGCTGAACAGCGCAATCGACAGGCTTTCAGCGTGATCTGACATTCAGGGCCCCTCGAACTCTCTGCGATGTTTCAGCGACGGGATGCGCCTGCGGGTATCATCCACCTCGGCGAGGTCCAGATCAACCAGCGTGACGCCGGGCGCGGTGCCGGCATCGGCAAGCACCGTGCCCCAGGGCGAGATGGCCAGAGAATGGCCGTGGGTGGCGCGCGTCTCGGAATGCTGGCCGGTTTGCGCCGGGGCGAGGATGAAACAGCCGGTTTCGATCGCCCGCGCGCGCAGGAGCACCTCCCAATGCGCCGCGCCGGTGACGGGGGTGAAGGCGGCCGGCACGGTGATGATCTGCGCGCCGGCGGTGGCGAGGCGGTGAAACAGCTCGGGGAAGCGCACATCGTAGCAGATCGCCTGGCCGATCTTGCCAAGCGGCGTTTGCGTCACCCCGGCACGCGTGCCGGGGCGGAAGGCGGCGCTTTCGCGGTGAGTCTCGGCGGCCGACACATCGACGTCGAACATGTGGATCTTGTCGTAGCGCGCGGCGATCTCACCCTCGGGCGACACGAGGAAAGAGCGGTTGGCGAAACGCCCGTCGCCGTCGCCGGTCTTGAGCGCAAGCGAGCCGATCATCAGCCAGATACCCAGCGCCCTGGCTTCGGCGCGCAGCGCCGCGAGCGTGGGATCGTCCGCCTCGGGGCGCAGCACCTTGCGCTGATACTCGCGGTCGGCGGTGACGATATTGGTGATCTCGGGGGTCAGCACCAGCTCGGCCCCGCCCGCCGCCGCCTCGCGCACGAAACGCAGGGTGGTGGCAAGGTTCGCCTCCGGATCGGCCCCGGAAGTGATCTGAACGAGCCCCGCGCGCATAACCCTAACCCTCAAGCAGAGCGTCGAGCTTGCCCATCTGTTCGAGGTCATACATGTCGTCAAACCCGCCCACGTGGGTTTCGCCGATCCAGATCTGCGGCACGGTCATCCCTCCGCCGGATTTCTGGATCATCTCGGCGCGCAGCTCGGGCTGGGCCTGGATGTCGATCTCGGTGAACGCCACGCCCTTCTTGGCGAGCAGGCGTTTGGCCGCGTGGCAGAAGCCACAATAGGGCTTGGTGTACATGGTGACCGGTTGCATGCTTGTCCCTTCATCGGTGCGGCTTTCGCCGTTTGGGGCAATTTAGGCATCCTTCACCGTGCGCGCCAGTGCCAGCGTCACCACGTCCTTCGCCCCGGCGGACAGGCAGGCCTCGGCGGCGGCGGCAAAGGTGGCGCCCGAGGTCATTACGTCATCCACCAGCACCACGCGCCGTCCCTTGAGCACGCTGCCCCGTTTCGGGTGCCGACCAATCGCGCCCTGCATGTTGGCAAAGCGCCCGTCGCGGCCCATGCCCTCCTGCTTTTGCGTCCGGTTCGGGCGCACCAGCGCGGTCGGCGCGACCTCGAGCATGGCCTGTTTGCCCAGCGCCCGGGCCAGCTCCGACGCCTGGTTGTACCGGCGCGAAAAAATCCGCGTCCAGTGCGCCGGGATCGGCACCACGAGCATATCGGGCGCAAACAGCTCACGCCCCGCGCGGATCATCCAGCCGGCGGCCGGCGGCACCAGGTCAAGCCGGTCCGACAGCTTGATCTGAAGCACCATGCGGCGGGCATTGCCGGTGTAGATCATCGCCGCCCGGCCGCGCGACCAGGGGCGGGCCGTGGTCATGCATTCGTCGCACAGATCGGTCGCGCCATCGCCATCGCCGGGCAGCGGTGCGCCGCACTTGTCGCAGATGTGCCCGGTGATGAACGGCGTCTCGGCCCAACACTTGCCGCAGAGCCCGTGTTCGTCGGCGATCGGCACGCCGCAGCTTGCGCATTGCGGCGGGTAGAGGATGGCGAGGGGTGATTGCATTCCGGCTCCGTCCTTTTATGGTCCGCACCATGGCTGACCTTGTCGATCCCACCCGCCTTGCCCGCATCCGCGCCCGCGCGCGTGCCGATGGTATGTTTCTCCAGCAGGAGGCGGCCGACGAGGTGAAGGATCGGCTGGAAATGGTTAACAGAACGTTTACGCACCCGGCCGTGGTGACAGGTTTTCCCGAGGTGTGGCGGTCCGTCTTCCCCGATGCCGTGATCGTGCCCGACGACGAGATCCTCGCGCTTGAACCGGGCGCGCATGACCTCGTGATCCACGGCCTTTCGCTGCACTGGGCCAATGATCCGGTCACCCAGCTGTTTCAATGCCACCAGGCGCTGGTGCCCGACGGCATGTTTGTCGGCGTCACCTACGCCGGGCAGACCCTGAACGAGCTGCGCGCCGTGCTCGCCGAGACCGAGATCGAGAAGACCGGTGGGCTTTCCCCGCGCGTGCTGCCGATGGCCGAGATCCGCGACCTCGGGCACATCCTGCAAATGGCCGGGCTGGCGCTGCCCGTGGCCGATGCCGCCGTGCGCACGGTGACCTATTCCGATGCCTTTGCCCTCATGCGCGATCTGCGGCTGATGGGCGAGGGCAACGCTCTACGCGTGCATGCGGGCCCCACGCCGCGGCCCTTCTTCGCGCGCGCCGCCGAGCGCTACGCCGAAGCCTACGGCAAAGACGGGCGCATCCCCGCCACCTTCGAGATGGTCTTTCTCACCGGCTGGGCCCCGCATGAAAGCCAGCAGAAACCGCTCAAGCCCGGCTCCGCCGCCGCGCGCCTGGCTGATGCGCTGGGCGCGGTTGAAACCAAACTGCCGGATTGACCGTATCTCCGGCAACGCTATCACGTAACGACCCAGCAAAAGAGCCAGCCCATGCGCGACACGTCCCATATGCCCGCCGATCACCGGACGATCCCCGACGAGAAGGTCGGTGTGCTGATCGCCAACCTCGGCACGCCCGACAATTACGATTACTGGTCGATGCGGCGGTATCTGAGCGAGTTTCTCTCCGACCAGCGGGTGATCGACTACCCGAAGTGGAAGTGGCAACCGATCCTGCAAGGGATCATCCTGTCGATCCGGCCGTTTCGGTCGGGGGCGAACTACAAGTCGATCTGGAACCACGAACAGGGCGAGAGCCCGCTGATGACGATCACGAAAGCGCAGACGGCCAAGCTGCGCGCGGCGCTGGAGGCGCGGTTCGGTGATCAGGTGATGGTCGATTTCGCGATGCGCTACGGCAATCCCTCGACCAAGTCCAAAGTGGCGGAAATGGTCAAATCCGGGTGCACCAGAATCTTGTTCTTCCCGCTCTATCCGCAATATTCCGGCCCCACCACGGCCACGGCGAACGACCAGTTTTTCCGCGTGCTGATGGAAGAAACGTGGCAGCCGGCGGCGCGCACGGTGCCGGCCTATTTTGACCGCACAGACTACATCGAGGCGCTGGCGCAATCGGTCTTGCGGGTCTACCCGACCGAGGCCGACGCGCCCGACGTGCTGGTGTGTTCCTACCACGGGGTGCCCGAGCGCTACCTGACCCAGGGCGACCCCTACCATTGCCAGTGCCAGAAAACGACGCGGCTGCTGCGCGAGCGTCTCGGCTGGGACAAGGATCGGGTGATCACCACCTTCCAGTCAAAATTTGGCCCCGAGGAGTGGCTGAAGCCCTACACGGTGAAAGAAGTGGCGCGGCTCGCCGAGACGGGCAAGACAACGATTGCCGTGATGGCGCCCGCGTTCAGCTCGGATTGCATCGAGACGCTCGAAGAGATCAACGAGGAAATCCAGGAAAGCTTCCTGCACGCGGGCGGCGAAAGCTTCACCTACCTGCCCTGCCTCAACGATGACGACGCCCACGTGGCGATGATGGCGGCGGTGGTCGAAGACAACCTGAAGGGCTGGATCGAGGCGGACTAGTCTCTGTTTCAGACCTCCCAGCCGTGGTTTCGGCAGGTCTCGACGATCCGGGCTTCGGCCTCGTCCGTGTCGGCCTTTATCGCGTTCAGTTGGATGAACCAGTAGAGGTATCGCGCAAAGGCGGGGCGCGCGCCTGCCACCGTGCGCCAGGCTTCGTCGACCCCAAGCTGCGACACACGCGGCATCTCGTGGTGAAAGTCACTCTCGCCAAACAGCAGCGCGGGCTTGCGAAAAAAGAACCCCGAAAGCGCGGCGGCGGAGTTTTGCGTGACCACGAGATCGCAAAGGCGCAGCGCCTCGTCCATGCCCCCGGTTTGCAGCGTGACGCGTGGATCACCTGCCGCGATGCGCTCAACGGCCGTAATTTCTTCGCCCGAATAAGTCTCTCCGGGGTGCAGGGCCAAAAGGATGCGGCGATCGCCGGCGCGGGCCTGCACTTCGCCGATCATCTCGACCGGGCTCATCGTTTGGAACGACCGGTGATCGAGCAGCCGGCCCTGGAGCGGCACGTAGATCAGCCCGGATTTCTCGCTGTTCAGCGGGGCTTTGCGAAACAGGTAGCGGCGCCAGCGATTAAACCAGGCGGTGGCGATATCAGTGTCTATTTTACCCGGATCAAAGGTTTTTTCAGCAACCTGGAACTCCCAACGCCTGGCCGTCGCCTCGATCCGCCAGAAGGGGTAGTAGTAGGCGCGCCGCATGGACAGCGCCCGGGGATGAAACGGGTCTTTCATCAAAAACAGGCTGTAGCCCGGATGCGCCGCAGACCTGAGGCGCTCTTCATCGGTATCTTCCACGAGGTCCACATGGACGCCCCGTGCCGCAAACGCCGATCTGACCTTGTTGACGAAGCCAAAGTCGCCGGCACGCGCCATCTGGAGCATGACCGGTTCGAGATAGATCCGCAGGTTGCGCTCGCTTGGCATGGCCGCACGCTAGCTTCGGCCCGACAGGACGACAAGGCCGGTGGTTGTCGTCTTGGCGAGCGCGGACCATATAGCGAGGAACACGGACGGAGGCGACATGGCTGACAAGGAATTTCCCGGCTGGCACGGCACCACGATCATCGGGGTGAAAAAGGACGGCAAGGTGGTTATCGCGGGCGACGGGCAGGTGAGCCTCGGGCAGACCGTGATCAAGGGCAGCGCGCGTAAGGTGCGGCGGCTGAAACCCGGCGGGCACGAGATCGTGGCCGGGTTTGCCGGCTCGACCGCCGACGCGTTTACGCTGCTGGAGCGGCTCGAAGCCAAGCTGGAAGCCTCGCCGGGCAAGCTCGCGCGCGCCTGCGTCGAGCTCGCCAAGGACTGGCGCACCGACAAGTATCTGCAAAAGCTGGAGGCGATGCTGATCGTCACCGATGGCGAGGGGCTGTTCGTGGTCACCGGCGCGGGCGACGTGCTGGAGCCGGAGTATGACGTGACCGCGATCGGCTCGGGCGGCAACTACGCGCTCGCCGCCGCGCGCGCGATCATGGATTCGGACAAGACGGCGGAAGAGATCGCGCGCGCCGCGATGGCGATCGCCGCCGATATCTGCGTCTACACCAATGGCAACCTCACCGTGGAGACCATCGAGAAATGACCGACCTGACTCCACGCGAGATTGTCTCGGAGCTTGATCGCTTCATCATCGGCCAGAAGGACGCCAAGCGCGCCGTGGCCGTGGCGCTGCGCAACCGCTGGCGGCGCAAGCAATTGCCCGACGAGATCCGCGAAGAGGTGTATCCGAAAAACATCCTGATGATCGGGCCGACCGGCGTGGGCAAAACCGAGATCAGCCGCCGCCTCGCCAAGCTGGCGCGCGCGCCGTTCATCAAGGTCGAGGCCACGAAGTTCACCGAGGTGGGCTACGTCGGGCGCGACGTCGAGCAGATCGTGCGCGACCTGGTGGATTCGGCGATCATCCAGACCCGCACCCAGATGCGCGAAGACGTGAAGGCCGCCGCCGAGGCACAGGCCGAAGAGCGCGTGATCGAGGCGATTGCCGGCAAGGACGCGCGCGAGCAAACCCGCGAGATGTTTCGCAAAAAACTGCGCGCGGGCGAGTTTGACGACCGCGAGATCGAGCTGGACCTGCAGGACAATTCGTCTGGCGGCATGCCGATGTTTGATATCCCCGGCCAGCCCGGCATGGGCATGGGCGTGGCCTCGCTCGGCGACATTTTCGGCAAGGCCTTCGGGGGCCGCACGGTGCGGCGCAAGCTGACGGTGGCCGAGAGCTACGAGATCCTGGTGGCCGAGGAAGCCGACAAGCTGCTGGATGACGAGACGGTGACCCGCACCGCGCTGGACGCGGTGGAGCAGAACGGCATCGTGTTTCTCGACGAGATCGACAAGGTCTGTGCCCGCGCCGATGTGCGCGGCGGCGACGTAAGCCGCGAGGGCGTGCAGCGTGACCTGTTGCCGCTGATCGAGGGCACGACGGTGAGCACCAAGCACGGGCCGGTCAACACCGACCACATCCTGTTCATCGCCTCGGGCGCCTTCCACATCGCCAAACCGTCGGACCTGTTGCCCGAACTGCAAGGCCGCCTGCCGATCCGCGTGGAGCTCAGCGCGCTGACGGAGCAGGATTTTGTGCGCATCCTGACCGAGACCGACAACGCGCTCACGCTGCAATACACCGCGCTCATGGGCACCGAAGATGTGAGCGTGACGTTCACCGACGATGGCATCGCCGCCATTGCGCGGATCGCGGCGGAGGTGAACCAGAGCGTGGAAAATATCGGCGCGCGGCGGCTCTACACGGTGATGGAACGGGTGTTTGAAGAGCTGAGCTTCGTCGCGCCCGACAAGTCCGGCGACCAGATCACGGTGGATGGCGCCTATGTCGAGGCGAACCTGGGCGAGCTGCTGCGCTCGTCCGACGTGAGCCGCTATATGCTGTAATTGGCCTTTTCTTTTCCGCCCGAAAGGCGGAAGGGGAGGCATGGGTGGCTTGAGCTTTCTGCGCGCAAACGCTGCCTGGCTGACGGCCGGGTTTCTGCTGACGTTCACGTCCAGCTTTGGGCAGACATTTTTCATCTCGATCTTCGCCGGCGAGATCCGCGAGACCTTCGGGCTCAGCCATGGCCAATGGGGCGGGCTCTATACGCTGGCCACCACTGCCTCGGCCATCGCCATGGTCTGGGCCGGGGTGCTCACCGACCGCTACCGGGTGCGCAGTCTTGGCGCGGTGGTGCTCTCGGGTCTGGCGCTGGCGAGCCTTGCCATGGCGGCGGCGCCCTCGGCCTGGGTGCTGGTTCTGGTGATCTTCGCGCTGCGCTTCACCGGCCAGGGCATGACCAACCAGCTTGCCGTGGTGGCGATGGCGCGCTGGTTCGTAGCGACGCGCGGCAAGGCATTGGCGATTGCCCGGCTTGGCTACACGCTGGGTGAGGCGCTCTTGCCGATGGCTTTCGTCGCACTGCTCACGATTGCCCATTGGCGCCTGCTGTGGGTTGTCGCCGCCGGGGCGGCCTTGCTGGCGATTCCGCTCCTGTCTGCCCTGCTGCACCGCGAACGGATCCCGTCCGAGATGAGCGGATCGGCGGATTCGGCGGGGCTGGAGGGGCGGCACTGGACCCGAGGCGAGGTGCTGCGCCACCCGTTGTTCTGGTTCGCCGTGCCGCTGCTGATCGGCCCGCCCGCTTTCGGCACGGCGTTGTTTTTCCACCAGGTGCATCTGGCCGAGGTGAAGGGCTGGCCGCTTATTCACTACGTGGCCCTGCTCCCGGTTTATTCCGGGGTCAGCCTCGTGGTGATGCTGATCAGCGGATTGGCTGTCGACCGGATAGGCACGGCCCGGCTGATTCCCTGGCTGCTGTTGCCGATGGCCGCCGGGTTTTTCCTGATGGGCCAGGTCGAAACCCTTCCCGGCGCGGCCGCGGCCTTCGTCCTGCTCGGGGTAACCTCGGGGGCGACGGGCACGGTGCCTCCGGCGTTCTGGGCGGAATTCTTCGGCACCCGGCATATCGGCTCGATCAAGGCGCTCGCAGCGGCGCTGATGGTGTTTGGCTCGGCGATCGGGCCGGGCCTGACCGGAGCGCTTATTGATCTCGGCTATCCGTTCCCCACCCAGATGATTGCGATCGCGGTCTATTTTCTCGTGGCTGCGGGGCTCATGGGCCTCGGGGTGCGCTCGGTGCGCGGGGGCCTCTCGGCGAATTGATGCGCAGGCACGCCGCCGGACCAGAAATCCGCTGGCCGCGCGCCTCAAACCGGCGTAGCCCAGCGCCAAGGCTATTGGGGCAAAACCAGATGAATCGTCGCGCGTTTCTTTCGCTCACCTCCACCCTCGCGCTCACGGCCTGTGCCGGTGGGGCGCGGATGGTGTCGATCGACGAGGTCAACCGCGCCGGCGGCACGGTGGTGCCGATCCTCGTGGTCTCAAGCCGAAACCTGCAGGCCGACGGCTCACTCGGCTCGGCGCGCGGCGATGGCCTTTCGTTTGGGCGTTATGACGTGAGCGTGCCACCGAACCGCAGAGCCGGGAGCGTCACGCTGGCGCGGTTTGCCGCGAACCCGCGCAAGGATTTCTCAACGATCAACAACGAGATCTTCCCCTCCGAGGCCACCTTCCGCAGCCAGCTCAAGGCCCAGCTTCTGAGCCGGCCCGCGGGGCGGCGCACGGCCGTGGTGTTCGTGCATGGCTATAACACCGGCTACGAAGACGGGCTGTTCCGCTTCGCGCAGTTCTACAACGATGTCGGGCTGGAAGACGTGCCGGTGCATTATTCCTGGCCCAGCGCCGAAAAGCTCCTGCGCTACGGCTATGACCGCGATTCGATGCTGTTTGCCCGCGACGGGTTCGAGGCGCTTCTGCGCAGCGTGATCGGCGCGGGAGCGGAGAAGGTGCTGATCGTCGGCCATTCGATGGGCTCGATGCTGATCATGGAAACGCTGCGCGAGATCGCCATTGCCGGCGACGGCGCGGTGCGCAGCCGGTTGGGGGGCGTGATCCTCGTCTCGCCAGATATCGACATCGACGTGTTCCGCGCCCAGGTGCGCCGGATCGGCACGCTGCCGAAACCCTTCGTGATCTTCTCGTCGAAGCGCGACCGTGTGCTCCAGTTCGCCGCGAACGAAATTTATGGGAACCAGCGGGTCGGCGCGCTTCAACTCGATGGCGAGTTGTCGGACCTCGACGTGAACGTGATCGACGTCACCGAATACTCGAAAGGCGTGCTCAACCACTCCACGGCGATCACCTCGCCCGCCTTCCTCAAGATCATCGGCAACATGCGCGGCTTTGCCGGGAGCTTCGACAGCGGGTTCAGCGCGGTGGGCAGTGAAGCGCCGGATGCGCTCATGGCCGTCGACGATGCCGACCATATCCGCGTCGGCCAAATGCCCTAGCGCGGGCGCTTCAGGTAGACGTAATAGGCGCCCTGCCCGCCGTGGCGGATATGCGCCTCTGAAATCTGCAACACGTGCGGGCGCAGCGGCAAGGTGTTCAGCCAATGCGGCACTTGGTGGCGCAACACGCCGTGGCGTTCGGGGATCGGGCCATCGTCGGGCCGCGATTTGCCCTTGCCGGTGATCACCAGCACCAGCCTGCGCCCGTCGGCCGCCGCCTGAAGGATAAACCGTGTCAGCGCCGGATGTGCCTGGGCGATGGTCATGCCGTGAAGGTCGATCCGCGCCTCGGGGCTGAGCCGGCCCTTTTTGAGCTTGGTGAAGCGCTTGCGGTCCATGTTCACCGGCTGGTTCGCCAAGTGCTCGGATATGCCGGGCGCAATCTCATGCCGCGGCACGGATGGTTTGGCCACCTCGCCGATACGAAACCGGGGAACCGGGGCAATATGCGGTTTTGGGTGGGATAGAGCCTGTTTTTCCGCCAGTGCGGGCGGCTCTGGATGCATTGGCGCGGCTTTCTCGACCACCCTGTTCCACAGGTCTACTTCGTCAGGGCGAAGATTGCGCGGCCTGCGGCGGGTCACGGTTCAGCCCTCCGGTTTCAGGCCGTATGCCCGCTGAATTGGCAACAGCACGACCATCCGGCCCGGGTCGCGCACCTGGCCGGCGAGCCGCCCGGCGTCTTCGCCGGTGCCGAAGAAGATATCCGCCCGTTGCGCGCCCTTGATCCGTGAGCCGGTATCCTGTGCCACCATCAACCGGTTGAACGGGTTATCCCCGCCCTTTTCAAGCCAGACCGGCGCGCCGAGCGGGGTGAACTCAGGATCAACCGCGAGGGTGCGGTGCGCGGTGATGGACCGGTTCATCGCACCGAGCGGACCGCGATCGGACGGCACGTGGCCAACTTCGCGGAAAAATACGTAAGACGGGTTATGCACGAGCAGATCGGCGCCTTCGACCGGATTGCGCTGGACCCAGGACCGGATCACCGAGGCCGACACCTGGTGACGGTTGTAGATACCCCGGCGCACCAGCTCATCGCCAAGCGAGCGATAGCTGTGCCCGTTCGAACCGCCATAACCAAGGCGGATCGCCGCGCCGTCGCGCAGGCGAATGCGGCCAGAGCCCTGAATCTGCAGGAATTGAAGCTCAACCGGATCTTCCACCCAGGCGATCTCAAGCCCGCGCCCGGACAACGCGCCGCCGGTTTCGATCTCCTCGCGGGTGAGCCAGAGCGTGCCGGAGACCAGCTCGGGCGGCTTGCGATAGACGGGAATGTTGAACCGCGCGCTGCGCTGGCGCGCGCCGAGAATTTCCGGCTCGTAGTAGGCCGTGAACAGCGGGTTCGCGTCGTCTTCGATCAGGACAGGCCGGAAGAACAGCTCGAAAAACTGTTTCGCCGGGCCGGCATGCGCTTCCGCGAGGTTGCAGATCGGGCGCCACTGCGGATCGTCCAGAATGGTGCAGGTTTCGAGGAATACCGCCAGAGCGGCGGTGTGGTCGTCCTCATCCCAGCCCGGGAGATCGTCGAATGACAGGATCGTGACCTCGGCCTCTTCCAACCCGGCATTCGCGGGGCCGGCCAAGGCCAGCAGAACCGCGAACGCCCGGGCTGCGAGGCCGCGCATGCTAATCGCCCGTAGCGACGAGCTGCCAGTTCGGGTTGTTCGACCCCATGATGCGCGCGAAGGTCCAGGCGTCTTTCTGACGCTTCACTTCCTTGGGATTGCCCTCGACAATCTCACCGGACTTGTCGCGCACGACAGAGGTGATCTCACCGATGAACCGCACCGTGATCTCGCCCTCGTGGGTCTCGTGATCGAATTCCGCGTCGATCAGCTTCAGCTCGCGCAGCCCGACAAAATCGGCATCGATGGTCAGGCCCTTCTCGGCGCGCGCCTCGACCACACCGGCAAAGCTTTCGTAGACATCGTCGGCCAGGAACGGCCGGATCTTCGCCATGTCGCCCGCCTCGAACGCCATCAGGATCATCTCGTAGGCCCCGCGCGCGCCACCGAGGAACTCACCGACGTTGAACGACGGCTCGACCACTTTCATCGCGGCGAGCGCAGCAGCCGCCGCGCTACCTTCTTCGGCATGATCGGCGATATCCTCATCGGGGCCGCCCTCGATCACTTCGAACCGGTCGCGGCGCGCGGCGCTGTCGTCGGCCTGGCGCGTGACCGCAGGTTTCTCGAACCCCTCGCGGGTGCCGAGCACGTCGCGCAGGCGCAGGATGAGAAAGATCGCGATGGCGGCAAGCACCAGCAGTTGGATCACGGGTGACGACATGAATACCTCTTTGACAGGCGCGGTTTGAAAACGGGCGCAGACGGCACATATGTAGGCAAGCGGCGGGAACAAGTCTACCACGCCCAATTCGGCTCAAGAGGATGTCATGCTGCTTCTACTCCTGTTCATTGCCATTCCGCTGATCGAGATCACTCTGTTCATCCAGGTGGGTGGCGCGATCGGCCTCGGTTGGACGCTGGCGATCGTGCTCGGCACGGCCATTCTCGGCTCGTGGCTGGTGCGCAAGCAGGGGGCGCTGGCGATGAACGATCTGCGCCAATCCTTCAACGCCCTGAACGATCCGACCGAACCGTTGGCACACGGGGCGATGATCCTGTTTTCCGGCGCGCTGCTGCTGACGCCGGGGTTTTTCACCGACGCGGTCGGGTTTGCGCTTCTGCTGCCACCGGTGCGCCGTTGGGTGTTTCGCAAATTACGCGAACGGGTGGCGGTGCAGAGCTTCACCATGGGTCAGCAGAGCGAGGCGCAGTATCCAGGCGGCTTTACCAATAGCAGCGGCGACGTGATCGACGGCGACTTTGAGGAGATCACGCCAGGAAAGCGGCCGACTCACAAGCCGACGCACCCGCCCTCGGGCTGGACCAAGCACTGAGTCACCGGCGTTGAGGCTGGGCCACGGACCTGCTAAGGACGGTTCGAATTTGTGAACCCAGGAGAGTTTCATGGCCGACGAAGCCACCACCCCGGAGACCGCCGCCGCCGATCAGCCGCCGCAAGTTAAGATGCAGGTGCTGGGCCAGTTTATCCGCGATATGTCGTTTGAAAACATCCTTGCCCAGAAAGGCGCCAAGGGTGAGGTGAAGCCCGAGCTGAAGGTCGAGGTTGCGCTGGACGCGAAGAAGCGGACCGCCGACAACCAGTACGAGGTCGTCACCAAGTTCAAGGTGAACTCGACCAACCACGATAGCGGCGAGCCGCTGTTCCTGATGGAGCTCGACTACGCCGGGATTTTCCATATCGAGAACATCCCCGAGGCGCAGATGCATCCGTTCCTGCTGATCGAATGCCCGCGGATGCTGTTCCCGTTCGTGCGCCGGATCGTTTCCGACGTGACGCGCGATGGGGGCTTCCCGCCGGTGAACCTGGATACGGTCGATTTCCTCGCGCTGTATCGCCAGGAACTGGCGCGCCGCGCCGCGGCCGAGCAGGGCGACGCCCCGACGAACTAAGCTTCAAACGTCTTCCAAAGCGCGCCGTCGCCCATCGCCTCGACAAAGGCCGTATGGGCGGCGGCTTCTTCTTGGGTGATCCGGGGCGCGAGCGGTTCGGGGCGCGGACGCGGGCGCCAATCGCCTTGGTCCTCGGCTCCCGATTTCGCATTTCCCTGGGATTGCCCCAGCACGAGGCCAGGTTGGCGCCCGCCGATCAGCTCAAGATAGACCTCCGCCAGGATTTCGCTGTCGAGCAGCGCGCCGTGCAGGGTGCGGTGCGAATTGTCGATGCCAAACCGGCGGCACAGCGCATCCAGCGAGGCGGGCGAGCCGGGAAACCGTTTGCGGGCGATATCGAGCGTGTCGATCGCCCGCTCGATCGGGATCTGCGGCAGGTTGCACCATCCGAGCTCGGCATTCAGAAACGGCACGTCGAATTTCGCGTTGTGGATCACCAGCGTCGAATCGCCGATGAAATCGAGAAAATCGCGGGCGATATCGCGAAATTCGGGGAAATCGCGCAGAAACTCGGCGGACAGTCCGTGCACCTCAAACGCCCCTTTCGGCACGTCGCGCCTGGGGTTGATGTATTGGTGATAGGTCTCGCCCGTCGGCATGTGGTTGAACAGCTCAACCGCCCCGATCTCGACCATGCGGTCGCCGGTCTTGGGGTCGAACCCCGTGGTCTCGGTATCGAGCACGATTTCACGCATCGTTAAGCTTTCTGCGAATGTCGGTCAGCACAGAGTGCACGGCCGCGCGCGCGCCTTCAAGGGTGAGGGTTTCGATCACGTAATCCGCCCGCGCCCGCTTCTCGGCATCGGGGGTCTGCTTGGCGAGGATCGTCCTGAAGGTGGCTTCGTCCATCGTGCCGCGTTCAACCACGCGCTGGTGTTGCAGCTCGGCCGGGGCAGAGACCACGACGACCGCGTCGACCGTATCGACCGCGTTGGTTTCAAACAGCAGTGGCACGTCGACAAGGGCAATATCCGTGTCTAGTCTGGCCAGAAACACCTCTCGATCCGCCGCCACCAATGGGTGAACAGCCGCTTCGATCCGCGCGAGAGCGGTCTTGTCGCGGCCGATCCAGCGCCTGAGTTCGGCGCGATCCACCGCGCCCTCCACCACCGCCTCCGGGCACAGGGCGGCAATGGCTGGCACAGCGGCGCCGCCCTTTTCGTAGAGGCGATGAACCGCAGCATCGGCATCCCAGATCGGCACGCCCGCGTCGGCAAACATGCGCGCGGTCGTGGTCTTGCCCATGCCGATGGACCCGGTGAGGCCGATGACGAAAGGGCGGCTCACGGGGTGAAGGCGGCGGCGGCAGCGGCGCGCGCCGCCTGGTCCACCTCGGGCCGCCGTCCGAACCACCGCTCAAACGCGGGCGCGGCCTGATAGAGCACCATGCCGATCCCGTCGATCGGATAGCAGCCCATATCGACCGCCACGCGCAATAGGCGGGTCATGCCGGGCGAGATCGCCAGGTCGCTCACCACCGCGCCCGGCACCAGTCCGTCAAGCGGCACGCGAAACTCCTGCGCGCCGGGCGAGCCGAGCGGGGTCGCGTTCACCACCGTGGTTGCGCCCTCGATGATATTGCCGCCCTTCACCCAGTCCGACACGACGATCCGGGTGCCGAATTCCGCGCGCAGCGCCTCGGCGCGTGGGCGGGTGCGGTTGGCGATGCGGATTTCCTCGACCCCCACCTCGAGCAGCGCTGTCACCACTTCGCGCGCGGCCCGCCCGGCGCCAAACACCGCAGCCGGCCCCGATTTCGGGTTCCAGCCCTGCGCGCCTTGGCGGATATTTTCAATGAAGCCGTAGCCGTCGGTGTTGTCGGCATGAATCTTGCCGTCGCGCCTAAAAATGATCGTGTTGGCGCCCGACATCAGCGCGGCGCGGTCGGTGATGATATCGGCGTGTTCGAGCACCCGGTGTTGAAACGGGCGGGTGACGTTCAGCCCGACAAACCCCGCCTTCGGCAGCACCCGGATCACCTCGCCCAGATCGTCGCCCGACACGGTGAGCGGCACGTACCGCCCCGGCAGCTCCATCGTGGCAAGCCAGTAATCATAGATCGCGGGAACGGCGCTGGGCCCGTCGGCAGTCTGCAAGACCCCGGCAAGAGGGATTTTTTCAGTCATATCCGGATTTCACCTTTCTCGATCAGGTATGACAGCAGCTCCGTCAGCGGCAAACCCAGAACGTGGAAATAGTCTCCGTCGACCAGCGAAAACAAGCGCACGCCTTCCTCTTCGAGCTTATAGCCGCCGACGGCGTGACGGATGCTCTCCCAGTTTCGATCGACGTAGTCTTCGATGTAGGCGGGCGAAAGATCGCGCATCGTCATGCGGACCACACCGATGTGGCGCCAGGCCGGCTCGCCATGCTCATAGACGACGGCGGCAGACAGCAGGTGGTGCGTTTTGCCCGACAGCAGCGCGAGCTGGTCGCGCGCCTCGGCTTGCGTGGTGGGCTTTGACAGGATCGTACCCTTGATCTCTGCCACCTGGTCACATCCGAGTACCAGCGCATCCGGGTTGGCATTGGCCACGCGGCGCGCCTTGTACTCCGCGAGCGTATCGGCCACATCGCGCGGCTTGGCGGCCTCTGCATCAAGCGCGGCGCGGATCGCCTCTTCATCGATCCGGGCCGCAATTACCTCGATCTCGATCCCGGCATTGCGCAGAAGTGTGGCGCGGATTTCGGACCCGGAGGCGAGGATAAAGCGTTTGGACATGTGGACAGCCTTGGGGATTGTTCGGGTTTGTTCCGTGGTGCGGTTTGGGCATGGATCGGGCCGGCCGGGCCATCCCCACATCTTCTCATGATAACTGGCGTCGGTTGGGGGAAAAGTCCACATGTGGACTTCCGCCGTCCCGTCGATTGGATCCGGTGGACGCCTGGGCGGGTCTACACAGGGTTTCCCTTCAGCGTTACCCGTCTAACCCTTTGAAAACAAGCGAGGAAAGTTTGTTTGTTCCGATCTTGTATGCTTTGTCCACAGCGCTTCAGATCGGGGGATAGGCTGAGGACAGTGCTGTAATCCACACCACGCACAGGGCCTACAAAAACATCATCTCTTTCAATCTTCTTTTCTTTATTTAAAGAGAAGGGTGATCCCGATACGCACCGAAAGGCAAAGCCATGTCTGACTTTCTATTGGACATCTATTTCTGGAGCAAATCGCTGCACGTGATTGCGGTCATCACCTGGATGGCTGGTCTGTTCTACCTGCCCAGGCTCTACGTGTATCATGTCGAAGGCTATGAAAAGCGCGGGGTGGAGCCGGGGAGCGAGATGGATCTGTTGTTTCAACGCCAGGAACGGCTTTTGTTGACGGCAATCATGAACCCGTCGCTGATCGTGACCTGGCTGTTCGGGCTCGCCCTGGTGTTCACCCCGGGGATCATAGATTGGTCGCTGGTCTGGCCTTGGGCGAAGGGGATATCGGTGATCCTGATGACCTGGTTTCACTACTGGCTTGCGGAACGGCGCAAGGATTTCGCGGCTGGCGAGAACGTCTTGCCGGGCCGTCGCTACCGGATGATGAACGAATTTCCGACGATCCTGATGCTGATCATCGTGTTTTCGGTGATCGTGAAATTCTGAGCGAGATTGACTCGGGCGGTCGGCGGCGCTATCTGGCGGCTTAAGCGGGCCGTCCGGCCCAGGCTGTTTCCCATTCTCAGACACGACCGCGCAAAAAGCGCCGTCAACGGGTGCCATCATGACTGATCGTTTGAACCTTTCCGAACTCAAGGCGCAAAGCCCGAAAGCGCTGTTGGCGCTGGCCGAGGAGCTTGAGATCGAAAATGCCTCGACGATGCGCAAGGGCGAGATGATGTTCTCGATCCTCAAAGAGCGGGCCGAGGATGACTGGGAGATTGGCGGCGATGGGGTGCTCGAGGTGCTGCAGGACGGCTTCGGCTTCCTGCGCTCGCCCGAGGCGAACTACCTGCCGGGCCCCGATGACATCTACATGTCGCCCGAGATGATCCGCAAATTTTCGCTGCGCACCGGCGATACCGTCGAGGGCGTGATTTCGGCGCCGGGTGAAAGCGAGAACTATTTCGCGATCACCAAGGTGGAAAAGATCAACTTCACCGATCCGGATCAGGCCAAGCACAAGGTGGCGTTCGAAAACCTCACGCCACTGCACCCCGACGAGCGGCTGAAGATGGAGATCGAGGACCCGACGATCAAGGATCGTTCGGCCCGGATCATCGACCTGGTTGCCCCGGTTGGCAAAGGCCAGCGGTCGCTCATCGTGGCGCCGCCGCGGACCGGTAAAACCGTGCTGCTGCAGAATATCGCCCATTCGGTGGCGATGAACCATCCCGAGTGCTATCTCATCGTGCTGCTCATCGACGAACGGCCCGAAGAGGTGACCGACATGAAGCGCTCGGTGCGCGGCGAAGTGGTGTCGTCGACCTTCGACGAGCCGGCGACGCGGCACGTGGCTGTGGCAGAGATGGTGATCGAAAAGGCCAAGCGGCTGGTCGAACACAAGCGCGACGTGGTGATCCTGCTCGATTCGATCACCCGCCTTGGACGGGCCTACAACACGGTGGTGCCGTCGTCGGGCAAAGTGCTGACCGGCGGCGTCGACGCCAATGCGCTGCAGCGCCCGAAGCGGTTCTTCGGTGCGGCGCGGAATATCGAGGAAGGCGGGTCGCTGACCATCATCGCGACCGCGTTGATCGATACCGGCAGCCGGATGGACGAGGTGATCTTCGAGGAATTCAAGGGCACCGGCAACTCCGAGATCGTGCTGGACCGGAAAGTCTCGGACAAGCGGATCTTCCCGGCGATGGACATCATCAAGTCGGGTACCCGGAAGGAAGAGCTGCTGGTGGATGCGAAAGACCTGCAAAAGACCTACGTTCTGCGCCGCATTCTGAACCCGATGGGCACCACCGATGCCATCGAGTTCCTGATTTCGAAGCTTAAGCAGACGAAGAACAATGCCGAGTTCTTCGACTCGATGAACACCTAAATTACCAAATCAATTCAAAGGTTTGGAGCGATGGATACGATTTTCGCACTGGCGTCTGCCCGTGGGCGGGCCGGCGTTGCCGTGATCCGGGTGTCCGGGCCTCGTGCGCTTGAGGCCGGCGAGGCTCTGTGTGGATCTCTGCCCGTGTCGCGCGGCCTGCGGCGCCTGAAGGATGGCGAAGGGCAGGTGCTCGACGAAGCGCTGGTGCTGGTGTTTGAACAGGGGCACAGCTTCACCGGCGAGGCGATTGTCGAATTCCAGGTGCATGGGTCGACCGCCGTTGTCGAGGCAGTCCTGCGTCGGCTTGGAGATCTGGATGGGGTGCGGCTGGCGGAGCCGGGCGAGTTCACCCGGCGGGCGCTGGAAAACGGCGTGCTCGATCTGGCGCAGGTGGAAGGCCTCGCCGATCTGATCGACGCGGAAACCGAAGCGCAGCGCGTGCAGGCGCTCAGGGTGTTGTCCGGGGCGCTGGGCAACAAGGCCGAAGGGTGGCGGCGCGATCTGATCCGCGCGGCGGCGCTGCTGGAAGCGACGATTGATTTTGCCGATGAAGACGTGCCGGTTGACGTCTCGCCCGAGGTGCTCACGCTTCTCGATCGGGTCGAGGCCAGTCTGGCCGAGGAGCGCGCGGGTGTGCACATGGCCGAACGGATCCGCGATGGCTTCGAGGTGGCGATCGTCGGTCCGCCGAACGCGGGCAAATCGACGCTGCTGAACGCGCTGGCCGGGCGCGAGGCCGCAATCACCTCGGAGGTGGCGGGGACCACGCGCGATGTGATTGAGGTGCGGATGGATCTGGGTGGCTTGCCTGTCACCTTTCTCGATACCGCGGGCTTGCGCGATACCGATGACGTGGTTGAAGGCATTGGCATTCGCCGCGCCGTGGAGCGGGCAGAGGCGGCGGACATTCGGGTGTTTCTGCTGAAGGACGGCGACAAGGGCGTGGGGCTTGAGCCCGGCGGCGACGATATCGTCGCGGCGGGCAAGGCGGACCTCGGCGCCGACGGTTTCGCGGTATCGGGGCTGACGGGTGAGGGCATGGATGCGTTGGTTGGCAGGATCGAAGCGGTTTTGGCAGGGCGCGCGGCGCATGCGGGAACAGCAATCCGGGCCCGCCATGCTGTGGCGATGCGCAGGGCCGGCGAGGCTTTGGCCCAGGCGCGAATCGAGGTATTGGGGGGAGCGGAGCGGTCGGAGCTGGCAGCCGAGGAGGTGCGCGCGGCGGTGCGGGCCCTTGATTCGCTGGTCGGGCGGATCGATGTAGAGAACATCCTCGACGAGATTTTCGCCAGTTTCTGCCTCGGGAAGTAAACGCAACAGAAGGTGTTTCACGTGAAACATTCGCACTTCGATGTCATCGTGATTGGCGGTGGGCATGCCGGGGCCGACGCTGCCTTGGCGGCGGCGCGGATCGGTGCGCAGACGGCGCTTGTGACCCTGAGGGCGGATGATCTGGGCGTGATGTCCTGTAATCCAGCGATTGGCGGGCTTGGAAAAGGCCACCTTGTGCGGGAAATCGATGCGCTGGACGGCGCCATGGGCCGTGTGGCCGACAAGGCCGGCATCCAGTTCCGGCTGCTGAACCGGAGCAAGGGGCCAGCGGTGCAGGGGCCGCGCGCGCAGGCAGACCGTAAGCTCTACCGGGCGGCCATGACCAGGGAAATCGCCCGCGCCGAGAAGGTGACGCTGATCGAGGGCGAAGTCGTGGAGCTGATCCTGGAGGGTGGAGCTGTGCGGGGCGCGGTGATGGCCGAAGGCTTGGCGATCCGCGCGAAGGCCGTGATCCTGACGACCGGCACCTTTTTGCGCGGCGTGACCCATATCGGCGATGAGCGCAAGCAGGCCGGCCGTATGGGCGCGCGGGCCTCGGTGCGGCTGGCAGAGCAAATCGACGATTTCGGCCTCCCTCTCGGGCGCCTCAAAACAGGCACACCGCCCCGGCTGGACGGAAAAACAATCGCCTGGGATCTTCTCGAAGACCAGCCGGGCGACGAGACGCCGGAGATGTTTTCGTTCCTCAATACTGCGCCGTTCGTGCGGCAGGTGACCTGTGGGATCACCCACACGAATACCGAGACGCACGAGATCATCCAGGAAAACCTGGAAAAATCGGCGATGTACGGCGGCTTCATCGAGGGTGTCGGGCCGCGCTATTGCCCTTCCATCGAAGACAAGGTCGTGCGTTTTGCCGACAAGACCTCGCACCAAATCTTTCTGGAGCCGGAGGGGTTGGATGACGATACGATCTACCCGAACGGAATTTCGACGTCTCTGCCTGTGGATGTGCAGGAGCGGTATGTGCGGTCTATCCGCGGCCTGGAAAAAGTGCGCATTCTCCAACCCGGCTATGCGATCGAATACGATTATGTCGATCCGCGCGCGCTGACCCAGACGCTCGAACTGAAGCAGGTGCCGGGGCTTTTTCTGGCCGGGCAAATCAATGGCACGACCGGGTATGAAGAGGCCGCGGCGCAGGGGCTCGTTGCCGGTTTTAACGCCGCGCTGAGCGCACTGGGGCGAGATTCTGTCGTGTTCAGCCGGATCGAATCCTACATCGGCGTGATGATCGACGATCTGATCACCCGCGGTGTGACCGAGCCCTATCGCATGTTCACCTCCCGGGCTGAGTTTCGTCTGTCGCTTCGGGCAGACAATGCGGACCAGCGGCTAACCCCCGTCGCAATGTCCCTCGGGGCGGTCTCCGATACGAGGCGCACAGCGTTTGAGCGGAAGGCTGAAGCGCTTGAGGCGGGCCGGTCCGCTTTGGAAGCGGTGAGCTTCACCCCCCGCGAAGCGCGGTCGGTCGGAGCCAAGGTGTCGGAAGACGGGGCGCGGCGGACCGGCTTCGAGCTCTTGTCGATTCCGGGTGTCGACTTCGACCAATTGGCTGGTGCGAGCGATGCGCTGGCCAGTATTGCGCCGGAGATCCGCGCACAGATTTCGAAAGACGCGCTCTACGCGAACTACATCGCGCGGCAGAAAAAGGAGGTCGAGGCGCTGCAGCGAGACGAGGCGCAGCGCATTCCGGCCGATTTTGATTTTTCTGCGCTGGACGGGTTGACCAAAGAGCTTGCCGGGAAGCTTGGCGCTATCCGGCCGGAAACCATTGCCCATGCTGCTCGGATTGAAGGGATGACCCCGGCGGCGCTGACCCTGATCTTGGCAAAGCTGCGCCAGGCCGCCCGCGCGAAATCGGCATGAGCGGGCGGTCTGCATTTCAAACCCAAATGGGTGTTTCACGTGAAACACTCGAGCGGCTGGATATCTATTCAGCGCTCCTTGAGAAATGGAATCCCTCGATCAACCTCGTATCGAAGGCCTCGCTGCCGCAGCATTGGGCCCGTCATTTCCTCGACTCGGCCCAGATCCTCGAAATCGCCGACCCAGATCCCGGCGTTTGGGCGGATTTCGGCACCGGCGGCGGCTTTCCCGGGCTGATCGTTGCGATCCTCGCCACTGAGCGCCGGCCCGACATCAACGTGGTTTGCGTTGAAAGCGACACCCGCAAAGCGACGTTTCTTCGGACCGTCGTGCGCGAAACCGGGCTCGATGCGCAGGTGATCTCGAAACGAATCGAAGATCTCGCCCCCCTCGCCGCGAAAACGGTCTCGGCGCGCGCGCTCGCGCCTCTTGGCAGGCTACTTGGCTACGCCCAACGCCACTTGGCGCCGGGCGGGAAGGCGATTTTCCTCAAAGGGGCGGGATACGAGGCCGAGGTTGCCGAATCCCTTGAAACCTGGTCCTTCGAAATGGATACATACCCAAGCAAGACCGACCCCAGCGCAACCATCCTGAAACTTGGAGATATCCAGCGTGTCTGATCCGACTCGCCCGAAAGGGCCCAAGATTATCGCGATCACCAACCAGAAAGGGGGGGTTGGCAAGACCACGACGGCGATCAACCTGGGCGCGGCCTTGGCGGCGGAAGGATTGAATGTGCTTCTCGTCGATCTCGACCCGCAAGGCAACGCGTCCACCGGCCTTGGCGTTGGTGCGAAAGACCGTGGCCTGACTACCTATGACCTGCTGCTCGAGGAGACCCCGCTCGAAAAAGTGGCGCGCGCGAGCAATGTGGACGGACTCTGGATCGCCCCGGCCACGACCGACCTTTCCTCCGCGGATATCGAACTCGTCTCGAACGAAAAGCGCATTCACCTGTTGCATGATGCGCTGCGGGCGCCAGATGTGGCCGACCTCGGGCTTGACTACATCCTGATCGATTGCCCCCCGTCGCTGAACCTTCTCACCGTCAATGCCATGGTGGCCGCGCATTCCGTTCTGGTGCCGTTGCAAAGCGAGTTTTTCGCCTTGGAGGGCCTTTCGCAGCTCATGCTGACAATTCGAGAAGTGCGCCAGACCGCAAATGCCGGGCTGCGCATCGAGGGCGTGGCCCTGACGATGTATGACAGCCGAAACAACCTGTCGAAACAGGTGGAAAACGACGCGCGGGAAAACCTCGGGGATATCGTGTTCAAGACGGTGATTCCCCGCAATGTCCGTGTCAGCGAAGCGCCGTCGTTTGCCATGCCGGTGCTGGAATATGATCCCCTGTCCAAAGGCAGCCTGGCCTACACGGCCTTGGCGCAGGAATTGATTGAGCGCAAGTGAGGGCGAACAGATGAGCAAGAAACCGAATCGCGGCCTTGGGCGGGGGCTTTCCGCCCTGATGGCGGATGTGGCGGATGTCTCCGAAACACAGCCGCAGGCCGAACCGGATGCCGCGCCTCGCCGGGGTGAGCAGATGATCCCGATCGAACAGATCGTGCCGAACCCGGACCAGCCGCGTCGCCGATTTACGCCGGAGCAGCTCGATGACCTGGCCGCTTCAATCCGTGAGAAGGGCGTGATCCAGCCGTTGATCGTTCGGCGCGCGCCGAATGCGGCCGGGGCCTACGAAATCGTCGCGGGCGAGCGGCGCTGGCGGGCCGCGCAGATGGCGCAGTTGCACGAGGTGCCGGCGTTGGTGCGCGACTACACAGACACCGAGGCGCTCGAAGTCGCCATTATCGAAAACATCCAGCGGGCCGACCTGAATGCGATCGAAGAGGCGGCCGGCTATCGCGACCTGATGGAGCGGTTTGGTCATACCCAGGAAAAGCTGGCGGAAGCTCTGGGCAAGAGCCGCTCGCATATCGCCAACATGATGCGCCTGCTGGCGTTGCCGGAAGATGTTCAGGTTCTGCTGGAAGAGGGCAAGCTGACCGCTGGCCACGCACGGGCCCTGATTACGGCCGAAGATCCTTCGGCGCTCGCGAAACATGTTGTGGCGAAGGGCCTCTCGGTGCGGGATGTCGAGCGGTTGGCGAAAAGCGCGAAGGAGCCGAAGCCCGTCTCGACCGCGCCCAAACCCCGAGAAAAGGACGCCGACACACTGGCCCTGGAACAGGATTTGTCTGCAGCGCTGGGGATGAAGGTCAGTATTGATCACAAGCTGGGCCAGGAAAGCGGCACGCTCTCGATCCGGTATGACACGCTCGAAGGTTTGGACGATCTGTGCGGAAAGCTTGGTAGCTGATCAATCCGGCAGGAGTTCGGTAATCACGGCGTTCAAAACGGCGCGCCCGGCGCGCGTGGCGACAAGCTGTTCACGGCGGTTTTCCACCAACCCAAGCTCAACCAACCCTTTGATTTTATTTATATTTACGTCTTTCCCAAGGATGTGGCGCAGCCGGGTTAAGTCTGTGCCTTCTCGGGTGCGCAGGCTCATCATCAAGTACTCCCCCGCATGATTTACGCGGTCCAGCGGCTCGCGTGACGCTTCACCGGTGCCAGCCTCACGGACGGCGCGCAGCCAGGCGTCGGGCTGGAGCGGGGTTGTCGTGGCGTGGCGAATGCCATTCCGGGTGAGTCGTCCGTGGGCGCCGGGGCCGATTCCGACGTAGTCGCCGCCCCGCCAATAGATCAGGTTATGGCGCGATTCCTGGCCCAATTTAGCATGGTTAGAGACTTCATAGGCCGGAAGCCCGGCCGTCTCGCATAGATCCTGGGTCAGAAAATACATGTCTGCCGCGAGGTCTTCGTCGGGCAGGCCGCGCAGCGTTCCTCGGTGGAAGCGGTCGCCGAACGCCGTGCCGTCTTCAATGGTGAGCTGGTAGAGCGACAGGTGATCTGGTTCGAAAGTAAGGGCGCGGCGCAGCTCGACCTCCCAATTTGCGAGGTTCTGTGACTGCCGGGCATAGATCAGATCGAAACTCACCCGCTCAAAGGTGTTCTTCGCGGTTTCCAACGCGGCGAGGGCTTGCTGAAGGTCGTGAAGCCGCCCAAGTGCGCGCAAATCCGGATCGGACAGGGCCTGGATGCCAAGCGACACTCGGTTTACCCCCGCAACGCGGTAGCCGGCGAAGCGATCGGCCTCAACGGAGGAGGGGTTTGCCTCAAGCGTGATCTCAAGATCGTTCGCCAGGCGCCAGTGATCCGGGAGCTTTTCAAGAATCTCGGCAACGACGGAAGGATCCATCAAGGATGGCGTTCCGCCGCCGAAATAGACACTGTTGAGCACTCGATCCGGGGTTTCGCGCGCGTATCTGTCGAGCTCGGAGAGATAGGCCGCTTGCCAGTCCGCCATGTCGATCCGCTGAGCGACATGGCTGTTGAAATCGCAATAGGGGCACTTGGCGGCGCAGAAGGGCCAGTGGATGTAGAGACCGAAGCCGCCGTGCCTCCAGTCTTCAGGCAAAACAGCCCTCGACCAGCTTGGCAAAGGCGACCGCGCGGTGGCTCATCTCGTGCTTCTCTGCCGGGTCCATCTCACCAAAGGTCTGGTCCTTGCCCTCGGGCAAGAACACCGGATCGAAGCCGAAGCCGTTTTCGCCCCGCATCGGCCAGACGATCCGGCCTTCTACCCGACCCTCAAAAATCTCGTCGTGCCCATCCGGCCAGGCGAGGCAAAGCGTGGCGTTGAACCTTGCGGTGCGCGGCTCGGGCGCCTGCTTGTCTTCGAGCAGGGTCCAGACTTTCGTCATCGCCATCACGAAATCGCGCCCGTTTGGCGTTTCGGCCCAATCGGCGGTGAAGACGCCGGGCGCGCCGTCGAGCGCATCGACGATGATTCCACTGTCATCCGACAGGGCGGGCAGGCCCGATCTTTTCGCCGCATAATGCGCCTTGATCCGGGCATTTCCGGCAAAGGTGCTTTCGGTCTCCTCCGGTTCTTCGAACCCGAGCGCGCCGGCCGAGATCACCTCGACACCGAACGGTGCGAGCAGCGCGCCGATCTCGCGGATCTTGCCGGCGTTGTGGGTGGCGAGCACCAGCTTATCGCCGGTGAACTTGCGGGTCATGCTACGGCGGCCTTTTGCGCCTCGACCAGCTCGGTCACGCCCACGTCGGCGAGCTCCATCAGGCGCGCCATCTGCTCGTGGGTAAAGGTCGAGCCTTCGGCCGACATCTGCACTTCGATCAGCCGGCCGGTGCTGGTCATCACGAAGTTGCCATCGACCCCGGCTTCGCTGTCTTCGGGGTAGTCGAGATCGAGCACGGTCTGGCCGGCGTATATGCCGCAGGAGACGGCGGCGACTGGTTCGCGCAAGGGATCGGAGGAGATGTCGCCCGCCTTGATCAGCTTGTTCACGGCGAGGCGCAGCGCGACCCAGCCACCAGTGATCGAGGCGCAGCGGGTGCCGCCATCGGCCTGGATCACGTCGCAATCGACGGTGATCTGGCGCTCGCCCAGCGCCTGACGATCAACGCCGGCGCGCAGGGACCGACCGATCAGCCGCTGGATCTCGACGGTGCGCCCGCCCTGCTTGCCCGCTGCCGCTTCGCGCCGCATCCGGGTATTGGTCGCACGCGGCAGCATGCCGTATTCGGCGGTGACCCAGCCCTGGCCCGAATTGCGCATGAACGGCGGCACGCGCTCTTCGATCGTTGCGGTGCAAAGGACGTGGGTATCGCCCACCTTGATCATGCAGGATCCCTCGGCGTGCTTGGTGACCCCGGTCTCGATTGAAATCGGCCGCATTTCATCTATCTTTCGACCAGATGGGCGCATGGGATGTCCTTCCTTTTCGCTTTGCGGTGGAGTCTCACGACGCCCGCAAAAAGGCAAGCCTGAACGGGGCGATCACGAGAGGCAGATGGCAGCAAGCTCGATCCTTGAGGAGCTGAACGAACGGTCGCGCGAAGTGTTTCGCCGGCTGGTCGAGGCGTATCTGGAAACGGGTGAGCCCGTTGGCTCGCGCACGCTGACCCGTGCGATGACCGAAAAGGTTTCGGCAGCCACGGTGCGAAATGTGATGCAAGATCTTGAATTCATGGGCCTTTTGAACAGTCCCCATGTATCGTCCGGGCGGGTGCCTACGCAGACGGGGCTGAGGATGTTTGTTGACGGGTTGCTTGAGGTGAGCGATCTGAACGCCACCGACAGGGCGATGATCGACGCCACGGTGCAATCCAACAGTGCCGACGTGGCGTCGATGATGGACCGGGTCGGTGCGGCGCTCTCTGGCCTGACCGCCGGTGCAAGCCTGGTGCTGACGCCGAAGCACGAAGAGGCGCCGATTACCCATATCGAATTCGTTCAGCTCGGCACGGACCGCGCGCTTGCCGTAATCGTGTTTGCCGATGGCCACGTGGAAAACCGCCTGTTTCGCCCGCCGGCGGGCCAAACCCCGTCGTCGATGCGCGAGGCGGCGAACTTTCTCAATGCGATTGCGGAAGGCAAGACCATCGGAGAACTTCGCGCCGCGATCAATCAGGAGATTTCGGCCCACCGGCGCGAGCTTGACACCCTCGCCCAGGACCTGATCGACACCGGCCTTGCACTTTGGAGCGACGAAGAGGGACAGCACGAGCGCCTGATCGTGCGCGGACGGTCAAACCTGCTGATCTCGGACGCGGAATCCAATAATTTCGACCGGATCAAGTCCCTGTTCGATGACCTCGAGCGCAAACGCGATATCGCCGACTTTCTGGAGCTGGCGGAAGAGGCGGATGGTGTGCGCATTTTTATCGGTTCTGAGAACAAGCTTTTTTCACTTTCCGGTTCCTCTCTGGTGGTTTCTCCATATATGAACGCTGACCGAAAGATCATCGGCGCCGTCGGGGTGATCGGTCCGACGCGGCTCAACTATGGCCGCATCGTTCCGATCGTAGACTACACGGCGCAACTGGTCGGGAAGCTGATATCCGACCGGGGCAAAGGGTAGAAAAATGGCAGACGTGAAGAAACAACAAGACGACCTTTCCGACGTTGAAGCGGCGATCCAGGAAATCATGGATGGCGCGCAGGAGCCGGTGGACGTGACCGAAGATTTCGACACGGGCGGCGACGACGAAATCGCGGCGCTGGTCGCCGAGCGCGACGAGATGCGCGACAAGTTCATGCGTGCGCTGGCAGATGCGGAAAACACACGCAAGCGCGGGGAACGCGACCGGCGCGAAGCCGCGCAATACGGCGGCTCGAAGCTCGCGCGCGATATGCTGCCGGTCTATGACAACATGAAGCGCGCGCTCGACGCTGTGGACGACGAGCTGCGCGCCCAGGCGGCGGGCCTGATCGAAGGCGTCGAGCTGACCATGCGCGAGCTGCGCAACATCTTTGAAAAACACGGGATCTCGCTGATCACCCCGGCGGTGGGGGAAAAGTTCGATCCGCAACATCACGAAGCGATGTTCGAGGCGCCGGTGCCGGGCACGACCAAAGGGCAGATCATCCAGGTTCTGGCCGAAGGGTTCATGTTGCACGATCGCCTTCTGCGCCCCGCGCAGGTCGGCGTTTCCTCGAACCCGGGCTGATCGGCGTCAGTCCTTCGACAGCGCCTTGAGCTCGTAGATCAGGTTCAACGCGTCACGCGGTGAAAGCTCGTCGGGATGAACCCCGGCGAGCTTTTCGCTGACCGGCGAGGGTTTGGGCGGACGGGCAGGTGGCTGCGAAGCGATGGCCGAAAACAGCGGCAGATCGTCGATCAGGGCCTTGCGGCCAGTGCCGCCTTCGCGCTCGCCCTGTTCCAGGGCTTCGAGAACAATGCGGGCGCGCTCCACCACCGAAGCGGGCAGGCCAGCAAGCTTGGCAACCTGCACGCCATAGGAGCGATCCGCCGCGCCCTTGCGCACTTCGTGAAGGAAGATCACCTCGCCCTCCCACTCCTTCACCGCGATCGTCGCGTTGTCGACGCCATCAAGGTTTTTCGCAAGCTGGGTGAGTTCATGGTAGTGCGTGGCAAACAGCGCGCGGCATTGGTTCACGTCATGCAGATGTTCGAGCGTGGCCCAGGCGATCGACAGGCCGTCCCAGGTGGCGGTGCCGCGCCCGATTTCGTCGAGAATCACCAGCGCGCGGTCGTCGGCCTGGTTCAGGATCGCGGCGGTTTCGACCATCTCGACCATGAAAGTGGAGCGCCCCCGGGCCAGGTCGTCCGACGCCCCGACGCGGCTGAAAAGCTGTGAAACCAGCCCGATATGGGCCGAGCGCGCGGGCACGAAGCTGCCGGCCTGGGCAAGCAGGGCGATCAGCGCGTTCTGGCGCAGGAAGGTGGATTTGCCGGCCATGTTGGGCCCTGTGAGCAGCCAGATATCGGCACCGTCCGAGCCGTTGGCGAGCGTGCAATCGTTGGCGATGAAGGGCTCGCCCCCATGCGCGCGCAGCGCCTTTTCCACCACCGGATGGCGACCGCCCAGCACCTCGAAGGTGCGGCTTTCGTCAATCAGCGGCTTGCTCCAGTCCTGATCCGCGGCAATCTCCGCGAGGGCCGCGGCCACGTCGATCTCCGCCAGCCCCTGAGCGGTGTCGCTGAGCGGCACGGCGCGGGAAAGAATGGCCTGGCGCAGCATCTCGAACAGGCGTTTCTCCACTTCCAGCGCCCGGTTGCCGGAGTTGAGGATTTTGGTTTCCATCTCGCTCAGGGGCACGGTGGTGAAGCGCACGGCGTTGGCCGTGGTCTGGCGGTGGATGAAGGTCTCATTCAGGGGGGCCGACAGCATCTTTTCGGCGTGGGTGGCCGTGGTTTCGATGAAATAGCCCAGCACGTTGTTGTGTTTGATCTTGAGGCTTTGCACCCCGGCCAGCTTGGCATATTCAGCCTGCATCGCCGCGATCACACCCCGGCCCTCGTCTCTAAGCTTGCGGGATTCGTCCAGACCCGCGTCGTATCCCGGCGCGATGAAGCCCCCATCGCGGGCCATCAGCGGCGGTTCGGCTACCAGCGCTTGATCGAGCAACGCGTGAAGCTCTTCGTGTCCCACCAAAGCAGTGCCCGCTTCGGTCAGGATCGGCGGGGCGTCTTTTCCGCTCAGCGCAGCTGCCAGTTCGCTGGCCGCTTCCAGCCCGCCCCGGATCGCGGCGAGATCGCGCGGGCCGGCCCGCTCAAGCGAGAGGCGCGACAGGGCGCGGTCGATGTCGGGGGTTTTGCGCAGGATCGCGCGCAGATCTTCACGGAATCGAGACTGTTCCAGCAGAAACGAGATATTCTCAAGTCGTGCGTTCACCAGTTCCGCATCGCGCGAAGGGCTGGAAACCCGCCGCTCCAGGAGGCGCCCGCCGCCGGCCGTGACGGTGCGGTCAATCGTGGTGAGCAGCGCGCCGTCGCGTCCGCCCGAAAGGCTGTGCGTGATTTCGAGGTTGCGCCGCGTGGCGGCGTCGATCTGCATCACCCGGCTTGCGCTTTCCTTCACCGGTGGGCGCAACAGCGGGAGTTTGCCCTTCTGGGTGATGTCGAGATATTCGACGATCGCCCCCATCGCCCCCAGCTCGGCGCGGCTGAACGCGCCGAAGGCATCGAGGGTGGTCACGCCGAACAGCGTGGTCAGCCGATTGATGGCGGCGGAGGAATCGAAGGCGGCACGCCCAAGCGGGCTGGCGGCAGCGCCGATATCAGACACTATTTCACCGATATCCGGCTCATTCGCCTCACTCACCACGACTTCGCGCGCGGCGAGCCGGGCCAGCTCGGGGCCCAGCCGCGCGCGCGTGGTTTCCATCACCCGGAAAGCGCCGGTGGAAATATCGACCCAGGCCAGCGCGGCGCCGTCGCGCACCTGGTTGTAGGCGGCGAGAAAATTGTGCCGCCGCGCATCGAGCAGGCTTTCCTCGGTGAGCGTGCCGGGGGTGACAAGGCGCACTACGTCGCGTTTGACCACCGATTTCGAGCCGCGCTTGCGAGCCTCGGACGGGTCTTCCATCTGCTCGCAGACGGCAACGCGAAAGCCCTTGCGGATGAGCGTGAGCAGGTAGCCCTCGGCGGCATGCACCGGCACGCCGCACATCGCGATATCTTCGCCGAGGTGCTTGCCGCGTTTGGTGAGCGCGATGTCGAGCGCCTCGGCCGCCGCCTTCGCGTCGTCGAAGAACATCTCGTAGAAATCGCCCATCCGGTAGAACAGGAGCGCGTCAGGATAGCCGGACTTGATGCCCAGGTACTGCGTCATCATCGGCGTAATGGTTTCGCCAGCCACGATGTCCCCCCGGTTCGTGTTTCGCGCAAGCTGTGGCGCCCACAGTCGAGGTGAAAGCCCTCAGGTGTTTTTGCGGCGCGACACCCAGTTCCAACTTGTCTCGCACATGTTGTCGAGATCGCGCTCGGCGTGGAAGCCCAGCACGGCGCCCGCTTTCGTCGGGTCTGCGTAGCAGGCGGCCACGTCGCCTTGGCGGCGCGGCGCGATCGTGTAGGCCAGGTCGTGTCCGCAGGCGCGCTCGTAGGCATGGAGCATGTCGAGCACCGAAAAGCCGGTGCCGGTGCCGAGGTTGACCGTGTGGCTGTCGCCGGTTTCGATCAGCAGGCGCACCGATTGAACATGGCCGCGCGCGAGGTCGACCACGTGGATATAGTCGCGCACGCCAGTGCCATCGGGCGTCTCGTAATCGTCGCCGAACACGCTCAGCTTTTCCAGCTCGCCGGTGGCCACCTTGGCGATGTAGGGCATGAGGTTGTTGGGAATATCGTTCGGGTCTTCGCCGATCAGCCCGGTATCGTGCGCGCCGACCGGGTTGAAGTAGCGCAATGTGCCGAACGCCCAGCGCGGATCCGACGCCTCGATCTGTTCGAGCGACTGCTCGCAGACCAGCTTGGTGAACCCGTACGTGTTGGTGTAGCCGCGCGGCGCGTCTTCGGGGATCGGCAGCATTTCCGGATCGCCGTAGACGGTGGCGGACGAGGAAAACACCAGCCGCCAGACATCGGCCGCCTTCATCGCGTCGAGCAGGGTGATCAGGCCGACAACGTTGGTCTGGATGTATTCCAACGGCTTCTGCCCGCTTTCGCCCACGGCCTTCAGCGCGGCGAAGTGGATCACCGCCGCGATCTCGTGTTCGGCGAAGATCTTGTCGAGCATCGCGCGGTCGAGCACGTCGCCGGTGTAGCAGGTGACGGGCGCGCCGGTGATCACTTCCAGCCGGTCGAGCACGTCGGGCCGGGAATTGGAGAAATTGTCGAGGATCACCACCTCGTAGCCCGCTGCCACGAGCTCGCAATAGGTGTGCGAGCCGATGTAGCCCGCGCCGCCGGTCAACAGGATCTTTTCCGCCATGGGTTTGTCTCCATGAGTTTTGCCGAACCATATCGACAGCCGCGGGGGGAATCACCCCATGAAACGCGCAGGCGCCGGATTTGGTAGCGCCATCACATGGCTGGCAGACTGGCGGCGGGCGCAATTCGGTTGAGCGGGTCAGGTGGGGCGGCTATGACGGGCGCAGTCCCGCAGCCCGAAAGCGAATTTATGGCCACGTCGAAAGTTACCCCCGAGGAAGCCCTTCAGTATCACCACGAGCCGAGCCCTGGGAAATTCGAAATCACACCCTCGGTGCCGATGACCACGCAGCGCGATCTGAGCCTGGCCTATTCGCCCGGCGTGGCGGTGCCCTGCGAAGCGATCTTTGAGAACCCCGAGACGGCCTATGATTACACCAACAAGGGCAACCTTGTGGCGGTGATCTCGAACGGTACGGCGGTGCTGGGGCTGGGCAATCTCGGCGCGCTGGCGTCGAAGCCGGTGATGGAAGGTAAAGCGGTGTTGTTCAAGCGGTTCGCTGACGTGAACGCGATCGATATCGAGCTCGACAGTGTTGACGTGGAAGACATCATCAAGGCGATCAAGTTGATGGAGCCCACCTTCGGCGGCATCAACCTCGAAGACATCAAGGCGCCCGAGTGTTTCATCATCGAACAGCGCCTGAAGGAAGAGATGGATATCCCCGTCTTCCACGACGACCAGCACGGCACGGCGGTGATCACGGCGGCGGGGCTGCTCAATGCGCTCGAAATCTCGGGCAAGAAGATCGAAGACGTGAAAATCGTGCTCAACGGTGCGGGCGCGGCCGGGATCGCCTGTATCGAGCTGATCAAGTCGATGGGCGCGCGGCATGACAACTGCGTGGTCTGCGATACCAAGGGCGTGATCTACCAGGGCCGCACCGAGGGCATGAACCAGTGGAAATCGGCCCACGCGATCAAGACCGACCTGCGCACGCTCGAAGAAGCGATGGACGGGGCTGATGTGTTTCTCGGCGTTTCGGTCAAAGGGGCGGTGACGCAGGAGATGGTCAAGCGCATGGCGCCCGATCCGGTGATCTTCGCCATGGCCAACCCCGATCCCGAGATCACCCCCGAAGAGGCGCATGAAGTGCGGCCCGATGCGATCGTCGCCACTGGCCGGTCGGACTATCCCAACCAGGTCAATAACGTGCTCGGCTTCCCTTACCTGTTCCGCGGCGCGCTCGATATCCACGCCCGCGCGATCAACGACGAGATGAAGATCGCCTGCGCCAGGGCCCTGGCCAAGCTCGCGCGCGAAGACGTGCCCGACGAGGTGGCGGTGGCCTATGGCAAAAAGCTCACCTTCGGGCGCGACTACATCATTCCCACGCCGTTCGACCCGCGGCTGATCTACACGATCCCGCCGGCGGTGGCGAAGGCCGGGAGCGATTCCGGTGCGGCGCGCCGTCCGATCATCGACATGGAACGCTATACCGCGAACCTGAAGTCGCGGATGGACCCGACCTATTCGATCATCCGCTCGCTCAATGCCCGTGCCCGTGCGGCGCAGGCGACGATGATCTTTGCCGAGGGCGATGATCCGCACGTGCTGCGCGCCGCCGTCGCCTACCAGCGCGGCAATTTCGGCAAGGCGCTGGTGGTGGGCCGCGAGGTGGATGTGAAGCAGAAGCTCGAAGCGGCCGGCCTTGGCGATTCCGTGGCGGATCTCGAGGTGGTCAACGCTGCCAATTCCGAGCATCTCGGCGCCTACAAGGCTTTCCTGTACGAACGCCTGCAGCGCAAAGGTTTTGACCGGTTTGATGTCCACCGTCTTGCGGCGCGTGATCGCCACGTGTTCTCGGCGCTGATGCTGGCCCATGGTCATGGCGATGGGCTGGTGACGGGCGCAACGCGGAAATCATCGCATGTGATGGACCTGATCAACCACGTTTTCGACGCCAAGGCCGAGGATGGCGCGGTGGGGATTACCGCGCTTCTCCACAAGGGGCGGATCGTGCTGGTCGCCGATACGCTGGTGCATGAATGGCCCGACGAGCACGACCTTGCCGATATCGCCGAGCGTGCGGCGGGTGTGGCGCGCAGCCTCGGGCTCGAGCCGCGCGTGGCCTTCGCCAGCTTCTCCACCTTCGGATACCCGATTTCGGAGCGGGCCGAGAAAATGCACATCGCCCCCGATATCCTCGACCAGCGCGGCGTGGATTTCGAGTATGATGGCGAGATGACCGTCGACGTGGCGCTCAATGCCGAAGTCATGGCGCGCTATCCGTTCTGCCGCCTGACGGCTCCGGCCAACATCCTGGTCATGCCGGCGCGCCACTCCGCGTCGATCTCGGTGAAGATGATGCAGGAGCTTGCCGGCGCCACGGTGATCGGGCCGATCCTGGCGGGCGTGTCCAAGCCGATCCAGATCTGCTCGACGAACTCGACGGCGAATGACATTCTGAACATGGCGGTGCTCGCAGCAAACAAGGTGGGTGGATGACGGTTTTCAATCTCGGCTCGATCAACGTGGACCTGTTCTACCGGGTTCCCCATTTGCCTGAGCCGGGGGAGACCCTGCCCGCCACCTCGCACGAGATCGGCCTGGGTGGGAAAGGCGCGAACCAGTCCGTCGCCGTGGCGCGTGCCGGGTCCACGGTGCATCACATCGGCATGATCGGCGAAGACAACGGCTGGGTCCGCGACCGGCTGATCGGCTATGGGATCGACGTGCGCCACGTGGGCGCCTGCGATGCGCCGACCGGCCACGCGATCATCATTGTCGACGATGCGGGCGAGAATGCCATCGTCACCTTTGCCGGGGCGAACTACGGACAGTCGCTCGCCGCGATCTCGGCGGCGCTGGCAAGCGCGAAGTCCGGCGATATTTTCATGATGCAGAACGAGGTTTCCCTCAAGAGCGAGGCGACGAAGATGGCCCGCGAGGCCGGGCTGTTCGTTGTCTATTCGGCCGCGCCATTCAAGCCGGAGGTGGTGGGCGATCTTCTGCCGAATGTCGATGTCCTGGTGTTGAACCAGATCGAAGCCGAACAGCTTTCTCAGGCGCTGGGCCAGCCGATCGGCGACATCCCGGTGCCACACCTGCTCATCACGCGGGGTGCCGAAGGGGCGGTCTGGCGGGAGCAAGCAACCGGTGAAGAGACGGTGGTGCCGGCGTTCCGGGTCGATCCTGTCGATACCACCGGGGCGGGCGATTGCTTCATCGGCTACACGGTGGCCGGGCTCGACCAGGGGCTTGATCGGGCCGCGGCCTTGCGGCTTGGCGCGGCAGCAGCGGCGGTGAAGGTCACCCGGCCAGGCACCGCAGACGCGATTCCATCGCGCGCGGAGGTTGACGCGTTTCTAGCAGGAATAGAGACGAAATGAGCCCCAAGGTCAGTGCGCACCAGGCGGAAGATGACAGCCGCAACGAGATGGTGCGGCTTTGGCTTAACGGCAAGGTGGTGCCGAAAGCCGAGGCGTTGGTTTCGGTCTACGATTCCGGTTTCATGCTGGGCGACGGTGTCTGGGAGGGGTTGCGGCTCTACGATGGACGCTGGGCGTTTGTCGATGAGCACCTCGACCGCCTGTTCGAGGCGGCGAAAGCGATCGACCTCGATATCGGCATGACCCGCGACCAGATCTTGGCGGCGCTGGACGAGACTCGCGCCGCGAACGGGATGGAAACCGACGCCCATGCAAGGTTGATGGTCACGCGCGGGGTAAAAACCCGGCCGTTTCAGCATCCCGCGCTCAGCCAGCAGGGGCCGACGATTGCGATCATCATGGAGCATTCGCGCCCCGTCTTTCCGCGCCCGATCCGCATGGCGACGGTGCCGCATATCCGGGGCTTGCCGATGACGCAGGATCCGAAGCTCAATTCGCACTCGAAGCTCAACTGCATCCTTGCCGCCATCGCCGCTGAGAAGGCCGGGGCGGACGAGGCGCTGATGCTTGATGTGCATGGCTTCGTGAACACCACGAATTCGTGCAACTTTTTCATCGTCCGCAAGGGCGAGGTTTGGACCTCGACCGGCGACTACTGCATGAACGGGATCACCCGGGCGAAGGTGATCCAGGTCTGCCGTTCGGCTGGAATTTCTGTCTATGAGAAAAATTTCTCGCTGGTGGAGACCTACGGCGCCGACGAGGCGTTCATGACCGGCACCTTTGGGGCGCAGACCCCGGTGGGCGAGATTGACGGACGGATGATCGGATCTGGCGAGATCGGCCCGGTCACAGAGCGTATCCGTGGGCTGTATCAGGCTCTGATCCAGCAGGAAATGGCCTGATGCGCATCGCGATGTGGTCGGGGCCGCGTAACCTCTCGACCGCGATGATGTATGCCTTCGGCGCGCGCAGCGACATGGCGGTGATCGACGAGCCGTTCTATGCCGCCTGCCTCGCTGCGACCGGGCTCGACCACCCGATGCGCGACGCGGTGCTTGCCTCGCAGCCGACCGATCCGGGTATCGTGTCCGACGTCCTGACAGGCTCTATTCCTGCCGAAAAGCCGCATTTCTACCAAAAGCACATGTGCCAGCACATGGTGCCTTCGATTCCGCGCGACTGGATGACGAAGATGGTCAACGTGTTCCTGATCCGCCACCCGGCCCGCGTGATCGCGAGCTTCGGCGCCAAGTATGACGCCATCACGCTGGCCGATATCGGCTTCACCCAGCAAACCGAGCTGTTCGATCACGCGCGCGCGCTGGGCCAGACGCCGGTGGTGATCGACAGCGCCGATGTCCGCCGCGGTCCCGAGAGGATGCTGCGCGCGCTTTGCGATACTGTTGGGCTGAATTGGGATCCGGCGATGCTGTCCTGGCCCGCCGGCGGGCATGCGGCAGACGGGGTCTGGGCGCCGGTTTGGTATGGCGCAGTGCATCGCTCGACCGGGTTCGCCGGACCCGAGGGCGATTTGCCCGATCTAAATGAAAAAGCGGCAGAGCTCCTTGAGGAAGCTCTGCCGCATTATGAGCGCCTGGCCGCGATCAGGCTCGTCGCGTGATCACTTCACCCGGTTGCGGCGCATACCCAAGAGCCGCAGCCGCAGCGCATTTAGCTTGATGAAGCCGGCGGCGTCTTTCTGATCGTAGGCGCCCGCGTCTTCCTCGAAGGTCACGTGGGCCTCGGAATAGAGCGAGTAGTCCGACCAGCGGCCGACCGTTTGCACCAAGCCTTTGTAGAGCTTCAGCCGCACTGTGCCGGAAACGAATTCCTGGCTCTTGTCGATCAGCGCTTGCAGCATCTCGCGCTCGGGGCTGAACCAGAAGCCGTTGTAGATCAGCTCGGCATAGCGGGGCATGATCGAATCCTTGAGGTGCCCGGCACCGGAATCGAGGGTGATCTGCTCGATCCCGCGATGCGCTTCAAGCAGCACCGTGCCGCCCGGCGTCTCGTAGATCCCGCGTGATTTCATGCCGACGAAACGGTTTTCAACAAAGTCGAGCCGGCCGATGCCGTGCTTGCCGCCAAGTTCGTTGAGCCTGGTCAGGATCGTTGCCGGGCTCATCGCCTCGCCATTGATCGCCACCGCGTCGCCCTTCTCGAAGGTCACCTCGATGAACTCGGGCTCGTTCGGCGCATCTTCCGGGTTCACCGTGCGCTGGTAGACGTAGTCGGGCGCGGCCTCGGCCGGATCTTCCAGCACCTTGCCTTCGGACGAGGTGTGCAACAGGTTCGCATCCACCGAGAATGGCGCTTCGCCGCGCTTGTCCTTGGCGATCGGAATCTGGTTCTGCTCGGCAAAGTCGAGCAACCGGGTGCGGCTGGTCAGATTCCATTCCCGCCAGGGCGCGATCACCTTGATATCGGGGTTCAGCGCGTAGGCCGAAAGTTCGAAGCGCACCTGGTCATTGCCCTTGCCGGTGGCGCCATGGGCGACGGCATCGGCGCCGGTCGCCTCGGCGATCTCGATCAGGCGCTTGGAGATCAGCGGCCGGGCGATCGAGGTGCCAAGCAGGTAGAGCCCTTCGTAGAGCGCATTGGCGCGAAACATCGGAAAGACGAAATCGCGCACGAAGTCTTCGCGCAGGTCTTCGATGTAGATGTTGCCGGGGGCAATCCCGAGCAGCTCGGCCTTCGCGCGCGCCGGTTCCAGCTCTTCGCCCTGGCCCAGATCGGCGGTGAAGGTGACAACCTCGCAACCATACTCGGTTTGCAGCCATTTCAGGATGATCGAGGTATCGAGGCCACCGGAATAGGCGAGCACGACTTTCTTCGGCGCGGACATGTGAGACTCCGTCATAAGGCTTTGAGCGGCGGTTTATCGGCTGGCGGGCAGGCGGGCAAGGGCGATCGGGCTTGCGCGGGCGCGGCGGATCGGCACTATCTCGTGCATGACCGATTTCGCAGACAAGGCGCTGATCGCCGAACGTAAAATGCGGGAGCTGTTTCCGCCCACGCCGCTCCAGCGCAACGACCATCTGTCGGCGCGCTACGGGGCCGATATCTGGCTGAAGCGCGAAGACCTCTCTCCGGTGCGCAGTTACAAGATCCGCGGCGCGTTCAATGCGATGCGCAAGGTGCTGGCGACGGATCCGTCGCAGACCCTGTTCGTCTGTGCCAGCGCCGGCAATCATGCGCAGGGTGTGGCCTTTGCCGCGCGGCACTACGGGGTGCGTGCGGTGGTCTTCATGCCGGTGACGACGCCGCAGCAGAAGATCGACAAAACACGCATTTTTGGCAGCGATAGTGTCGATATCCGGCTTGTCGGCGACTATTTCGACGATACCCTGGCTGCGTCCCAGGCCTATTGCGAAGAGGCTGGGGGCCACTTCCTCTCGCCGTTTAATGACCCGGACGTGATCGAGGGGCAGGCGAGCGTGGCGGTCGAGATGATCGACCAGATTGGCAAGGCTCCAGATATCGTCGTGCTGCCGGTGGGTGGCGGCGGCTTGTCGGCGGGAATCAGGACCTATCTTGCCCAGGTCGCGCCGCAGGTCGATCTGCGTTACGTCGAGCCGGCAGGGGGCGCGAGCCTGACCGCGGCGCTGGCGGTGGGCCATGCGATATCGCTCTCGAAGGTGGATACCTTTGTCGATGGCGCGGCCGTCGCGCGGGTGGGCGAACTGACGTTCGAGGCGCTTTCGGATGTGCCGTTGGATCACGTGCTGACCGCGCCGGAAGACCGGATTTGCGTGACCATCCTTGATATGCTGAACGTCGAAGGCATCGTGCTCGAACCCGCCGGCGCCTTGTCGATTGATGCGCTCGGGCCGCTGTCGAAGGAGATCCGGGGCAAGACGGTGGTTTGCGTCACGTCCGGCGGCAATTTCGATTTCGAGCGCCTGCCGGAAGTGAAGGAGCGCGCCCAGCGCTATTCGGGCCTGAAAAAGTACTTTCTTCTGCGCTTGCCGCAACGCCCCGGCGCCTTGCGCGATTTTCTCGAGATCCTTGGCCCGGATGATGATATCGCCCGGTTCGAATACCTGAAGAAGTCGGCGCGCAACTTCGGCACCGTGTTGATCGGCATTGAAACCAAGGCACCCGAAAATTTCGTGCGCCTGTTCGCCCGGCTTGGTGAAAAGGGCTTTACCTACACCGACGTGACCGAAGATGAGCTGATCGGCGAGTTCATCCTCTAGCCGGTCAGGAATGCGGTTTTCGACGCGTCGTAGGCGGCGAAGACGGGGGCCAGCTCCACGCTTTCGGCCGCGCCGGCTGCCGAGCGCCGCTCACCGTCCTGGCACAGCGCTGAGAGGTCAGAGAACCCGAGGTTCAGCGCCGAGGATTTCAAAAAGTGAAGGTCTTGCTCATAGGTCGCCGGATCTGGCGTGGCCTTGAGCCGTTCGATTACCTCCTCGACCTCGGCCATGAACATCTCCGCCACCTCGGCAAAGTCATCCTCGCCGATTTCGTCTTTCAGCTCCTGAACGCGCGCCCAATCAATCATGACGGCCTCCTCATATTGCATAGAGCATCGGCCATGAGGCTTAACGCGCGGTTACGGCGTGGGGAGGATCGGCGAAAATTTTAGGTTTAACCGGCTGTTAGATGGCGCGGGCGTATGCCGGTCCGAGGGTAGTTCGCCCGATTTTGAAAGGGCTTTCGTGACGGCGCTCAGATCACACAAACCGGCGGTTCGTTTCGACCGGGCGCAAGGCGCGATCAACCGCGTGCTGGTGGTGGATGATTCGCGCGCGCAGCGCAAACTTCTGGCTGCGTCGCTCACCCGCCAGGGGTTCAGCGTGGTCGATGCCGGATCGGGCGACGAGGCGCTGGAAATCGCCCGGCGCGATCCGCCCGATCTGGTCTTGTCCGACTGGATGATGCCGGGGATGGACGGGCTGGAGCTGTGCCGGCAGGTGCGTGCCCTGCCGCATGAAAATTACATCTATTTCATCCTCCTGACCTCGAAGAGCGAAAAGGGCGCGGTGGCGCAGGGGCTTGACGTGGGGGCCGACGATTTTCTGACCAAGCCGGTGAATTCGGAAGAGCTGCTGGCGCGGATCAATGCGGGCGACCGGATCCTGAAGATGGAGCGCGAGCTGAGTGAGAAAAACCGGTTGGTGTCGTCGACGCTCAAGGAAATCAGCGGGCTCTACGATGCGGTTGACCGCGATTTGGTCGAGGCCCGGAAGATGCAGCAATCGCTCGTGCGTGAGAGGTTTCGCGATTTCTCAACTGCGACCGTTTCTCTCCTGCTCAAGCCGTCCGGTCATGTCGGGGGCGATCTCGTCGGTTTCTTCAATGCCGGTCCGGGCAAGGTGGCCGTCTACTCGATAGACGTGTCAGGCCACGGGATTGCGTCCGCGCTGCTGACGGCGCGGCTCGCGGGCTACCTGTCCGAGGGCGCGTATGAACAGAATATTGCCCTCGTGCGCGATACCGATGGCCAATACGTAGCCCGCCCGCCCCAGGAAGTTGCCACGTTGCTGAACATCCTGATGCTCGAAGAGATGCAGTCGGACCTCTATTTCACGATCGCGCTGGCCTATGTCGATCTTGCCACCGGCACGGTCGACATCACCCAGTGCGGCCACCCGAACCCGGCGCTTGTGCGCGGCGATGGCCGCGTGGAGTACACGGGCCGGAGCGGCATGCCGGTGGGGCTGCTCGACGACGCGGACTACGATCAATGGCGGCTCCAGCTTGCGCCGGGCGAGCGGCTGCTGCTCTATTCCGACGGGTTCACCGAATGCGCCGGTCATGATGGCGCCATGCTCGAGGAAGAGGGGTTGGCCCGCCTTGTCCAAAGGAATGCAGATCTGGATGTGACCGATCTGATGGAGGCGCTTGTCTGGGATCTTGACCAGTTCTGCGGTACGCCGGATTTTGCCGACGATCTGTCTTGTGCGATGATCGAGTATCGCGGGCCACGGCCCGATAATCAGCCGAAATAGTCTCGCAGAAACGCCCGGTCGCCGTCGTTTCCGATCATCTCGATCGCTGTCGATCCCTTGGCCCAGAGCGCGATATGCCCGGGCTCGCTTGGCGCCATCAGCTCGCGCACCGGCCGCGCGAGATAGACGTGACACAGCTTCTCGGCCCAGAGATCGTAGTCCGGCATGTAGGTGTAGCGACGGAACGCGCCAAGGCGCCGGGGCGTGGCGATGCGCCAGCCAGTCTCTTCCAGCACCTCGCGGTGGAGCGCCATGATCGGGCTTTCGCCTGGGTCGATCCCGCCGCCGGGCAGTTGAAACTCGGGGATCGGTGTGGCCTGGTGGGTGAGCAATACGTCACGCCCCATCGGCAGGATGGCGTAGACGCCGGTGCGCAGCTTGTAGGTTTTGTCGCTTCGCTTTGCCTCGCCATAGCGCCGGATCATCGCCGCCTCCTTCTGTTGCCCCGGCCAAATAGACGGGGTATGCGGGGCGAAAGGCAATGGGGAAAGCGCGCAGATGAGCCTCGGATCGAAGATCGCCTGGGATGATACCGTTCTGCCGTTCCAGCTCGACAGGAGCGATATCCGCGGCCGCGTGGTGCGGCTCGACGGCGTGCTCGACAAGATCCTGTCACAGCACGACTACCCCCCGGCCATTGAAAACCTCGTCGCCGAGGCTGCGATCCTGACCGCGCTGATCGGCCCGGCGATCAAACTGCGCTGGAAGCTCTCGCTGCAAATTCGCGGCGACGGGCCGGCGCGGCTGGTGGCCACGGACTACTACGCGCCGGAATCCGAGGGCGCCCCCGGCCTGATCCGGGCCTACGCCAGCTTCGATGGCGATCGGCTTGATCCGGGCCAAGATCCGTTTCCCCAGATCGGGCATGGCTATTTTGCGATCCTGATGGATCAGGGCAAAGGCACCACGCCCTATTCCGGGCTGACGCCGATCGCCGGGCAGTCCCTTGCCGATTGCGCCCAGACCTATTTCGCCCAATCCGAACAACTGCCCACCCGGTTTGCCTTGAGCTTTGGGCGCGAGGCCGATGGCTGGCGCGCCGGGGGCGTGATGCTGCAGAAGATGCCCAGCGTGCCGCCGCGCCCGCTCGCCGACGGCGAGGCGGCGGAGAATGGTCTGCTGAGGTCAACCGATCTGCTGGCCGATCTCGACGAGCTCGAGAACTGGTCACGCGCGAATATCCTGCTCGAATCGGTCACCGAAGACGAGCTGATCGGCCCGGCGATCCAGCCCACACAGATGCTGGTGCGGCTGTTTCACGAGGATGTGCCGCGGGTGTTCGATCCGATGCCGGTGGCCTTTGGCTGCACCTGCTCCGAGGCGCGCGTGCGCGAAAGCCTGTCGATCTATTCGCAGAAAGACATCGGGCACATGACCACGGACGAGGGGATCGTGACGGCCGACTGCCAGTTCTGTGGCGCGCATTACGAATTTGCCCCGACGTCGCTCGGGTTCGAGGCCAAGGAGGCACGGGGTGACGGCGGTTGATCCGATCACCCGGCTGCGTGCGGCTGCGGGTCGGGGCGCGCCGTCGTCGGACTTCGATCTGAATCCGGCCTTTCGTCCTGCCGGGCTGCGCTTGCGCCCCGCTGCGGTGCTGATCGCCTTTGAGGCCGGCGAGGACGGGCCGCACCTGATCCTCACCAAGCGCGCCTCCGGGTTGAAGCATCACCCAGGGCAGATCGCCTTTCCCGGTGGCAAGGTTGACCCCGGCGATGCCGACGTTGTCGCCACGGCGTTGCGCGAGGCCGAGGAAGAGGTGGGGCTGGCGCAGCCGCAGGTCGACATCCTGGGTCTGCTGCCACCGCATGAAACCGTGACGGGCTTCAGCGTTACGCCCGTATTAGGCTGGATTAGACACAGATTTGAGCCCGTTCCCGAGGCTGGTGAAGTGGAAGAAGTGTTCTCGGTGCCATTTGCGCATATTGCCAACCCGGCCAATTACCTCATTGAATCGCGGTTCTATCGCGGCACCCGGCGCATGTATTACACCGTGCCCTATGGCCCGCATTACATCTGGGGCGCTACAGCGCGCATGTTGCGCGCCCTGGCGGAAGGCTTGGGCCAATGACGCGGCGGATCACGGATGCCTGGCTGATCGGGGCTGCGCCGCAATCGGTTTGCGCGATGCTGACGGACGGGGGGCACCAAGCCTGGTTTGTCGGGGGCTGCGTGCGCAATGCGCTTCTGGGCGCGCCGATCTCCGATATCGACATCACCACCGATGCCACGCCCAAGCGGGTGACCGCGCTGGCGAAAGCGGCCGGGTTTCACCCCGTGCCCACCGGGTTCGAACACGGGACGGTCACGGTCGTGGTGGCGGGCGAACCGTTCGAGGTGACGACCTTCCGGCGTGACGTGGAGACCGACGGGCGCCGGGCCGTGGTCGCCTATGCCGGCTCGATCGAGGAAGACGCGCACCGGCGCGATTTCACCATGAACGCGCTCTACGCCGATGCGCGGGGCGATATTGCCGATCCGCTTGGGGGCCTGCCCGATCTCGAGGCGCGCCGGGTACGGTTCATCGACGACGCCCGCGATCGGATCCGCGAAGACTACCTGCGTATCCTGCGGTTTTTCCGGTTTCATGCCTGGTATGGCGACCCGGCCGGGGGGTTGGATGCCGAGGCGCTGGCTGCTGTTACCGAGCTTTCAGCAGGATTAGAGACACTTTCGCGCGAGCGGGTGGGCGCTGAGATCAAGAAACTGCTCGCCGCAGCCGACCCCAGCCCAAGCGTTGCGGCGATGGTGCAAACCGGCGTTCTGGCCCATGTTCTGCCCGGTGCGGACGCCCGCGCACTGCCGATCCTGGTGCATCACGAACAGGCGCTGGGCGTGGCGCCTGACCCGATGCGCCGGCTCGCCTGTCTTGGCGGCGACCAGTACATGGAGCGGCTCAGGTTGTCGAAGGCCGAAGCGCGCCACCTTGGCCGCCTTTTTGAGCATCGCGGCGGTCCCGGCACACCGGAAGAGCTGGGCTATCGGCTTGGCGCAGGCGAAGGGCGCGACGTGGTCCTGCTCAATGCCGCGCTGCTCGAACAGGCGCTCCCGGCGAATCTGGATGAATCGCTGGAAACGGGGGCCAAGGCGGTGTTTCCGGTTCAGCCGCGCGATCTGATGCCGGCGTTCCAGGGGCCGGCGCTGGGCAAACGGTTGGCAGAGCTTGAGCGCCGCTGGGTTGACTCGGGCTTTCGCCTCGGGCGGGACGCCTTGCTGGGGGGCTCGCAATGACCGAGGCAAAGATCGAGCGGTTGGGGCATCACGGCGATGGAATCGCGCCTGGTCCGATCTTTGTTGCGCGGGCCTTGCCGGGCGAGCTGGTCGAGGGGCCGCTGGAGGGCAACCGGATCGAGGCGGCGCGAATCGTTGAACCTTCGCCCGACCGGGTGCGCCCGCCGTGCCGGCATTATCGCGCCTGCGGTGGCTGTGCGCTGCAACACGCTTCGGACGATTTCGTGGCGAGATGGAAGGTCGACGTGGTGCGCACCGCGCTCGCGGCGCAGGGGATTGAGGCCAATCCCGATGGAATAGTGACGTCTCCGCCACGCTCGCGCCGCCGCGCCGTGCTGTCTGCCCGGCGCACGAAGGGGGGCGTTCTGCTCGGGTTTCACGCGCCGAAATCCGACACGATTACTGCGATCCCCGATTGCCAGCTTTTGCACCCCAAGCTGATCGCGGCCTTTCCCGCGCTGGAAGAGCTCGTGGCGATTGGCGGGTCGCGCAAGGGCACGCTTCGGCTGAACGTGGCGCTGTCGCTGAACGGGCCAGACGTGGCGGTGACCGGCGGCAAGCCGCTCGATCCCGCGTTGGAGACCGCTCTGGCGGGGATCGCCGGGGTGCGCGGCTTCGCGCGCCTGACCTGGGAGGGTGAGCTGGTGGCGCTGGTCATGCCGCCGGCCCAACGGTTCGGCGTGGCCGATGTTTCGCCGCCGCCGGGCGCCTTTCTCCAGGCCACGGCCGAGGGTGAAGCGGCGCTGTGCGAAGAGGTGCTGTCCGGCGTCGGAAAGGCGGCGCGGGTGGTCGATCTGTTTTCGGGGAGTGGCACGTTTTCGCTGCCCCTTGCCGAGCGGGCCGAGGTGCATGCTGTCGAGGGCGAGGCCGCGATGCTGGCCGCGCTCGATCACGGTTGGCGCAATGCCACCGGGCTCAAGCGGGTGACGACGGAGGTGCGCGATCTGTTCCGCCGTCCGCTCCTGCCCGACGAGTTGGACCGCTTTGACGCCATCGTAATCGACCCGCCGCGCGCCGGGGCCGAGGCGCAGATGCGCGAGATTGCGCGGTCGTCGGTGCGCCGGATCGCGGCGGTGTCGTGCAACCCCGTCAGTTTCGCCCGCGATGCGCGGATTCTGGTCGATGCCGGGTTTCGCCTCACGCGGCTGGTCGTGGTCGACCAGTTCCGTTGGTCGGCCCATGTGGAGCTTGCCGCGCAGCTCGAACGTTGAGTCCAGAGCGCTTCCCGGCGCATCTGAAATCCTGTATGTGAGGCGCAGCACTTCCCGCGAAAAGGCAATGCAGATGCGCGCGTTTCTGATGGTTTTGACGATGCTTGGGCTCTTCGGGCTTGCCTCGTGTTCGAAATTCAAAACCTACGATGGCCCCGAGGTGACGCGCGTGCTGGTCTACAAGAGCTCGCGCACGATGTACCTGATGCATCACGAGACCCCGCTTGCGGCGCACCAGATCAATCTTGGCTACGCGCCGGAGGGTGACAAGGAAAAGTATGGCGACGGAAAAACGCCCGAAGGCAGCTACACGATCAACCGGAAAAACCCCGACAGCAGCTATCACTTGTCGCTCGGAATTTCCTACCCCGATGATGAGGATCGTGATGCGGCGAAAGAGGCGGGCGACGATCCGGGCGGAGATATCTTCATCCATGGCGGCCCGACCGAACGGCGCGATCTGGGCAAGCCGGATTGGACAGCGGGCTGCATTGCCGTGAGCGACCGCGAGATCGAAGATATCTACGCGATGATCAAAGTCGGCACGCCGATCGACATTTTCCCGTAGGTGTGGCGGGGATCAGCCGCCCATCAGCAGCGTCCACCAGACCTTGCCATTGGGCTCCTGATACCAGGCGAAGCCGAGGTTGCGCGCACGCCGGTCGAGAATCACGTCGCGCGTGTCTTTCTGTTCCATCCAGGCGGCGAGAGTTTCGAGCCCGGTTTCGAAGGTCTCGGAAATGTTCTCGCCGAGCGTGATCCCGGTGTAGCCGGTGCGCGCGACCCGGTCGATCGGCGACGATCCGTCGGAACCGAAGTGCCACGGGCGGTTTTGCACGCTCATATCGCGCGAATGTGTTTCCGCAGCGGCGGTAAGCTGCGCGTTGAGCTCGACCGGCGATGCCCCGGCCGCCTGGCGCAGCTCGTTGACCGAATCAAGCATGCTGTAGGTGATCTTGTTCTTGTCGAACGCGGAAATCTTGTGGGCGGTCGGCATCGGCCTGCCGTCGGGGCCCATGCGAACGGGGGCCGAGGTATCGCAGGCAGCGAGGGTGAGGCCGAGGGCGGCGACCAGGGCGAGGGCGCGGTTCATGCTGACGATCCAGTTCCTTGACAAACACAGCCATTCTGCCCAGTACGCAGGAAACTTCAAGCGGCGGGGCTCGGCGGAAATCGGCGATCTGACGCCGGTTTGATTTGCGGCGACAGGCTCCGGGCCGTATATATCGCCGCGCATTCACAGGCAATCGAGGATTGAAAATCTCATGAGTACGCGCGGGAAGAAGACGTTTGACCGCCGGACATTCCTGGCCACCACCGCCGCTGCCGCGGTGGGCGGGCTCGTGGCCGCGCCCGCGATCGGGCAGGATACGGATTCAAATTCCACCGAAGTCGAGCGCGACATTTCCGAGGTGGTGCGGCGCAACATCTCGAGCTTCCGGTCGCTCGACTGGCACCCCTATTTTTCCAACCTGACCAAGGGCGCGATTCTCGTCGATACGACCTCGCGCGCGCTGCACTTCTGGTCGGAAGACGCGACAATCTACAAGCTCTACCCCACCTCCGTGCCGTTGACCGACGAGATGACGCGGCGCGGCCGGACCTCGGTGGTGCGCAAGGTGGAAGGCCCGGATTGGCGCCCGACACCGTCGATGTTGAAGCGCAATCCGGAATGGCCCGCCTATATTCCGCCGGGCCCCGGCAATCCGCTCGGCACACATGCGCTCTACCTCAGCTGGACCTATTACCGCATCCACGGCACCCACGATACGCGCAAGATCGGGCGGCGCAGCTCGAACGGCTGCATCGGCCTCTACAATGAGCATATTGCTGAGCTTTTCGGGCTGACAAAAGTGGGTACGCAGGTGTTGCTAATCTGACACCACAGGCACGTTTTTGCGGAATCCAGTTGCAAAAATCGCGGCGTTAGGTTTTCTAGGCTCACGAGGTACAGAAATACCCTTGTTCCGGCGTTCGCGTCGGAAGGTCAATTGGAGATTGAGATGAAAAAAGTCATGCTTGCTGCGGCCGTTGCCGCTCTCGCCGCCACCGCTGCCCACGCCGGTAGCCTCGCCGATCCGATCGTCGAGCCGGAAGTGATCGTGGAAACCGCGACTTCGTCGTCGGCCGCCGGCATCATCGTGCCGCTGCTGTTCCTGGCCGCCGTTGGCGCCGCGATCTGGCTCCTCTGAACCAGATCTAAGACATATCGGGCCGCAAGGCTCGAGAGAGACCCCGCCCTCGTGGCGGGGTTTTCTTTTGTCTGAACGTCTGTGGAGCGAACAAAGAAAAACGCCCGGGAGCCTGTGCTTCCGGGCGTTTTTGTTGGTGTGACCGAGGCTCAGATGGCTTCGACGATCCAGGTTTCCAGCGCGGCTTTCGGCGCGGCGCCGATCTTGTGCGAGACCACCTGGCCGTCCTTGAACATGAACAGCGTGGGGATGCCGCGCACGCCCATCATCGCCGGCGAGGCCGGGTTTTCATCGACGTTGACCTTGGCGATCTTGATCTTGCCTTCGTATTGCACAGCCAGCTCTTCGAGGGCCGGGCCGATCATCTTGCAGGGGCCGCACCATTCGGCCCAGAAGTCGACAACGACGGGCACGTCGCTCTTCAGGACTTCCTGTTCGAAGGTATCATCGGTCACGATTGTGGTGGTCATGGAAAGACTCCTAAAAATTTTGAGTTGAGGGGAACCTATGTAGGGGGCTTCGATCCGTCAAGTCGGCCAAATGCGCGCAGTGCCATTCCCGCGGGTAAGGGCATGAGGCATGCGGTGCGGGTCCAAAGCACGGCGGTTTCGATCCGGCGATCAGGATACACCTGCGCCAGGGCCGTTGCATAGGCTCCCATCTGCCGCAGGATGCCCTCGGGGATGTCTTCGGCGCTTTCGGGCACGTCGCGGTTGGTCTTGAAATCCACGGCAAGCACGTGATTGGGGGTGACCACGAGCCGGTCGATGATCCCGTGAATCCGCGTGGTCCCGGCAATATCGACCGGTGCCGAGATTTCGACTTCCGCCAGCGTATCCTGGGCGAAGAGCACCCCCAGCGCGGGGGCCTCAAGCACCGTGCGCACTTCTTCGAGCAATGCGGACGCCTCCTCCGCGCTGGCCGCATCTTCGCCAAAGGCGAGGAGGTCTGGCGCGAGCTTGTCCCACAGCGTGGGGTCGTAGGCGGGCAGAAACTCGAGCAGCCGGTGCGCCTGCCGGCCATGGCGCAAGGCGGCCTCTCGCGCGGCCTCATCGTCGCGGGCAGTGCCGATCACCTTTGCGCCGCCGAGGTTTGACGGCACGAGTGGACCGGGCGCGGCCTCAGGCACGCCCGGCGCGGTGCCCGCCCAGGCCGGCAGGGTGGTGCTGGGGGGCCTATGGTCTTCGTCGGGCTGGACGATGGGCGCTCGCCAGGCGCCGGTCTCGAACCGCAGGCCCTGGCCCAGGGCAAACCCATGCGCCCCGGCCGTGGTCGCCTGCATCCCCGCCTCGACGATACGATACCAACTCGTGGCGTCGCCCGTCTTGCCCACCTCTCCAGCGCCCGCGACGATCAGCCAGCTCTCGGCCCGGGTCATGGCGACGTACAGCAGGCGCATGTTCTCCTGCCAGGCCCGCTCCTTCGCGGCGTCAAGCGCGGCCGCCATCTCGTCCGGCGCGTTTTCGCGGGCCACGCGCCAGAGCGCGCGGCCGCCCACGTCGACGGTCTGGTTTCGATCGCGCTGGTTGGGCCGGGAGGTATCGGGGAGGAACACCACAGCCGATTCGAGCCCCTTGGCGCCATGCACGGTCATCACCCGGATCTGGTCCCCGGCGTTGTCCATCTGGCGTTTGACCTCGACCTCTTCGGCGGCGAGCCAGGTGAGGAAACCGGTGAGGCTCGGCACCTCGATCCGCTCGTAGGCGAGCGCCTGGGCCAGCAGCGCGTCGATCCCGTCTTCGGCTTCCGGGCCCAGGCGGGCGATCAGCCGGCGACGGCCGTCATGGCGGGTCAGGATCCGGTCGATCAGGTCATAGGGGCGCAGGAAGTCGGCATCGCCGCGCAGATCGTCGAGTATCTCGACCGCGCCGGGGTGGGCCTCGGCGCGCTCGCGCAGGGCGTTCCACAAGTAGCGCTCGCCGCGCCCATGCGCGAGGCGAAACAGCGCGTCTTCCGACAGCCCGAACAGCGGCGAGCGCAAGGCGGCGGCGAGCGAAAGGTCGTCTTCCGGGGTGGCGAGAAAGGCGAGAACGGCCGCAATGTCTTTCACCGCCAGCTCTGCCTCGATGCGCAGACGGTCGGCTCCGGCAATCGGCAGCTGGCGGGCCTTGCAGGCGCGGATAACCTCGTGAAACAGGTCCGACCTGCGCCGCACCAGCACCATCACGTCGCCCGGCCGGACCGGGCGCATTCCCCCGTCTTTGGCCGGAATAGTGCCTGAATTTAGCATCTCGGCAATAGCGTCGGCCACGGCATTGGCCAGCACCACCGGGGCATCCTCCGGCGCCAGCATGTCAACCGGATCGGTCCAGGGCTGGCGGCCCGGTTTTTCGGGCTTTTCGACCACGGGCCAGAGATCGACCCGGCCGGGTTGGTCGTTGTCGAAGGCGATGTGCTTGACCGTATCGCCGAGGCCGGGCGCGTGCTTGAGGCTGAAATCCACCACGTCGAGAATCGCCCGCGACGATCTGAACGAGTACTCGAGCTGCAGCTCTTTCACCTCCCGGCCGATCTGTTGGAACGCGCGGTGGAACTCGCCGTGCATGCGGGTGAACTCGGCCGGGTCGGCCCCTTGGAACGAATAGATCGACTGCTTGAGATCGCCGACCACGAACAGCGTGCGTTCGCGTTCGGTCCGCGCACTTTCGCCGGTGGTAAATTCGCGCGCGAGGCTGTCGATCACCCGCCATTGCGCGGGGCTGGTATCCTGCGCCTCGTCGACGAGGATATGGTCGATCCCGCCGTCGAGCCGGTAGAGTACCCAGGCGGCGAGGCCCGGATCGTTAAGCAGACGGCCCGCGAGAATGATCAGATCGTCGAAGTCGAGCCAGCCGCGCGCCTGCTTGCGCCGCTCGTATTCGGCGACGTAGGGGCGGGCGAAGCGGTGCAGGGCGAGGGTCTTGCGGGCGGTCTCAAGGGCAAGGCGCAGTGGGCGCGCAGTTTCGATCCGGCGCATCAGGTCTTCCAGCGCGGGCATGAGATGCGCCGCCGGGCCCTCGCGTGTCGCCTTGGTGGGAAAAGCGCCGATCTTGGCGCAGAACGGCTCTTTCGCGCCCTTCCCGGTGAGCAACACGCCTTCGAGAACCGGAAGATCGCGCCCGCCAAGCGCATTGGCATCGAGCGCGGCGAATTTGGTGGCAATCGAGACTTCTGTTGTCGACCCTGCCGCGAGGATCGGCTTGAGCGCGGCGAGCAACGGGCCGTCACCGGGCGCAAGCGCAAGGGCCTCCAGCGCGGCCTCGCCAAATGTCGGATCGAGCCCGAGCCAGGCCCAGACCTCCGCTCTGGTCACGTCCGTTGCGAAGGCCTCGCGCCGTCCCGCCACTTCCCGCGTGAGGCTGGCAAAATCCGAATCGGTGAAAAACGCGGCGATGGCTTCAACCAGCGGGCGCTGGGCCCCGGCGGCCATGTCGTCGAGCACCTCGGCTTGCAGGATCTTTGCCGTCCGGTCGTCCATCTCCTGAAATTGCGGCGCCACGCCCGCCTCAAGCGGGAAGCGGCGCAGGATCGACGCGCAGAACGAGTGGATGGTCTGAATCTTCAGCCCGCCCGGCGTTTCGATCGCGCCGGCAAACAGGCGGCGCGCGCGGGGCAGATCATCCACCTCGTCCACGCCCAGTTCGCGCAGTTCGGCGCGCAGCTTATCGTCGGGCTTCATCGCCCAGGCGCCAAGGCGACCGAACAGCCGGTTCTGCATCTCGCTCGCGGCGGCCTTGGTGTAGGTGAGGCACAGGATATTCTGTGGCGAAACCCCCGCAAGCAGCAGCCGCGCCACCCGGTCGGTGAGCACGCGGGTCTTGCCCGAGCCGGCATTGGCGGAAAGCCAGGTGTTGCGGGTCGGATCGGCGGCCTCGATCTGGCGCAGGGTGGCGTCGTTCGGCCTCATTCGCCCACCTCCTCGGGCTCGGGGGGCATCGAATGATCCCACTCGCCGAACCGCGACAGGTGGTCGTAGTCGCCGGCAAAGCGCTGCGTCTCAGCCAACCGGCGCGCGGTGTAGCCCTGTGCGCGGTGGCGATACGTGCCGATCAGCGCGACAAGGCCGTCGTGGGTTTGTGAGATGATCTCGTCGCCGATGGCGATTCGCTCGAACTTCGGTTGCGCGCCAAGCCCGATGTAGGCCGCCTCGATCACCTTCGCCGGCGCGATCCCCTTAAAGGCCCCGGCGCGGGCCATCACCGCTTCGAGGTAGAGCTGCTTGTCGATGTGCTCGCGCTCGGCCTCTGACGGGATGTGGCCGGTCTTGTAGTCGTAGATGTAGAGCGCGCCGGCATCGTCGCGGTCAATCCGGTCGGCGGTGCCGGTGAGGGCAAAATCGAGCGTGTCAAACGCCAGCCGCCCCGGCACTTCGAGCGTCACGGGCGCGGCGCGGCTGCGCCGCCCGGCCTCATCCGCGAGGAAAGCATCGGCCACCCGGCCCAGCTTGGCGAGCCACAGCACGCGCGCGGCGGGCCAGGGCGCATCGGCATCCAGCACCTCGCGGGCAACAGCCATCAGGCGCGCCCGCCCGGCCCCGGCGGATTCGGGATCGGGCGTTTCGTCGATGAAACGCTCCAGCACCCGGTGCAGGATCGTGCCCCGCAGTGGTGCATCGGGCGACTGGTTGAGCGGGCCGAGCGCGCGCAGCCGCAGCACCTTGTCGGCGTAGACGGCGTAGGGATCGCGCACCAGCGTGGTGATCCGCGTGACCGACAGCTGGCGCGGGCGCGCGGATATCGGCGGGCGTGGCGAGGGGCGCGACGCTGGCGGAACCTTCTCTGCCGCATCGAGCGCCTCGGCCATGCGCAGCCAGTCCGCGCCCCGTGCCCGCATCGCCGCCAGCGCCGCCGCGCCTTCGTCCGACATGCCCTGCATCAGGTTGGTCAGCCGGTTGATCCAGCGCGAGGGCACGGTCTGGCTTTCGTCGTCGCGGATCGCGCGGGTGAGCACGACCTGGTCGGCGGCAATCGCCTGCTGGAAGTCATGCGCCGAGAGGCCGATACGCCGCTCGGGCAGGAGCAGCCCCGCAGCGCTGCGCATCTTGCGGTTCATCCAGGGATCGGGCGGCGGCGTTTCGGGCCAGACGCCATCGTTCAGCCCGGCGAGGATCACCAGGCCCACGCCTTGCACGCGGGCCTCGAGCGTGCCCCAGATGCGGATGCCGGGGTGCGGCTGCACCGGGTCGCGCACTTCGCCGCGATTGAGCACCGACACGAAAAGATCACGGTAATCGGCGGGGCTGAACGTGCCGCCATGCGGTGCCTCGCGCACAAGCTCGTCGACAATGCGCCGCGCCTCGCGCCCGGCGGCTTTGTCCCACAATCCGCCACTGCCGGTTCCGGCAGGACCGGCAGCCAGCATCTCGGCCACGGCGAGCGTGTGCGCGACGTGCTCCCTCAAGGGCCGCGTGCCGGATTGCGCCAGCTCATCGAGCGCCGCGCCGAGCCAGGCGACCCAGGCGCGCCGGTCGTCGCGCGCGCCGGCCCAGGCGGTAAGGCGCTGCGGCGTCGGGTAGGGCATGTTTTCGCGCAGGGCTTCAAGCTCGAGGTCGCGGGTCAGGCGCAGGTGCTCGCCGCGCGCGTCGCTGCCGGTGTTGGTGAGCGGATGCTTGAGCAGGGCCAGCAGGTCGGGCCCGGTGATGGACGAGCCGCTCAGTTCGGCGACGTGGCGCAGGAGCCGGCCGGGGGCCGAGAGCGGCAGGGGCCGTCCGGCGGAATCGTCCGGCTCGATCCGCCAACGGTCGAGCGCCGCCGTGACCTGCCGGGTCAGCCGGCGGTCGGGCGTGATCAGGGCGGCCTCGGCGCCGGTCTCGGCTGCGTGGCGCAGGATCAGCGCAATTGCCGTCGCCTCGGCCCGGGGCGAGGGGGCCTCGATCAGGGTCATCTGATCAGAAACAGTGTCTACTCCAGCGAAATTCGGCCCTTCCACCTGCCATTGGTCGGTGACCGGCGCAGGGCGCAGGGCGAGCGATACGAAGGCGTTGCGCTTTGGGTTGGGGGGCTGGGCATCGGTCCACGGGCGCACTTCGTCGGGGGTTATGGCGAGCGCCTTGATCAGGCGGGCGAAGCGGAATTGCGGGTGGTCCTCGGCGCCCAACATGCCGTCATCGAGCGCATCGAACAGCTCGGCCCAGACTGTGTGCGGCATGTCGAAATCGAAGCCCGGCAGGATTACCGCGCCTTGTGGCAGCTTGGCGACGGCGCGCATCAGTGCCTGCGTCGCCCCGCGCGAACCGGTTGAACCGGCGACGATGACCGGGTCTTGCGGGGCGGTGGTCGTCCAGGTCTCGACAAGCCGGTCGATCACCCGCCGCTGGCGCGCCTCGACATCGGGCGGCGCATCGCTGCTCTCGCCAAAATACGCCTCGACCGCGCCGAGAAAAGTGAGGCTGCGCTGCCAATGGCCGGAAATGTCGGAGACGTCGAGCGCCCGGATCGCCGCCGGGTCGACCCCTTCGCCCTGCATCTCGTCCATCAGCCCGGCCAGGCTGTCGGCGAGATCGTAGATCGCCGCGCGCGGGGCAAGGTCGGGCTGTGCGTCGAGCAGGCGGGCGACCAGCTCGGCCAGCTCCAGCCGACGGCGCAGCGGCGAGACGGCGGGCGGCAGATCGGCGAAGGCGGCATCTTGCCCGAGGTCGGTGACCAGGCGAATGCGCGGAAGGAGCAGGGCCGCGCCCGTGTCGAACAGCTGCGAGAGTCGGCGCTGCATCCGGCGGGTGTTGACGAACAGCGAGACGCGGGCAAGCGCTTCGGGCGGCTGGCCGGCGACGCGGGACCGCAGTCCATCAGTCACGGCGCGGGGGAAATCCACGCCCGGCGGCAGGGCGAAGAGGCGCGGGGCGTCGCCGGGTTCAAACATCCGCCAAGGCCTTTTCCGCCGTGTCGATCCTGGCCTTCCAACGCGAACCCCCTTGCAGCACGACGTCGCGGGTGTCGGCCTCGGCGCCTTGGCCAAAGACGAGAGTCAACGCGTCGTCGGGCAGGAGATCGCCCAGGCGGTCTGGCCATTCGACCAGGCAGATCGCCTCGTCAAACGCCTGGGCGAGGCCAAGCTCCTCGACCTCGTCGGGATGGGTCAGGCGGTAGAGATCGGCGTGCCACAGCTCGACGAGGCCGGTATCGTAGGTTTGCACGAGGGTGAAGGTGGGCGAGGGCACGTCTTCCCCCGGGGCGCCATCGGCTGCGAGGCGGGCCTGGATCAGGGCGCGCGCAAAGTGGGTCTTGCCGCTGCCGATCGGGCCTTCGAGCAGGAGCACGTCGCCGGCGGCGAGCCGGGGCGCGAGCGCCTCGGCAAACCGTGCCGTGGCGTCGGGGCTGGTGAAATGCAAACGGGCAAGCGGCGCGGTCATGCCCTTTTGTAGCGCAAGGGCCGCGCCTCGCAAGCCGCAACTCAGGCCCCGGCCAGCGCCTCCGTCCTCGGTTCGAGCAGGGCGGCATGGTCGGCGGCTCCGGCAAGTCCGTCGGCGCCAGTGAAAGTGATCATCGTGGCGCCACCTGCAAGCGGCGCCACGGCGCAGGCCAGCGTCCGCCCGTCGCGCAGCGTGATCCGCGCCGTCCAGGATTCGCGCGGGCCGGGCTTGGCGATGAAGCCGCGCAGGTGATCCCAGACCGGGGTCGGCGCGCTCGCGGCCTGCCACCCGCGCAGCGCATCGTTCAGGGTGATATCGCCCAACGTGGTCGACGGATCGCGCCCCCAGAGCGTGGCATAGGCGGCGTTTGCCATTGTTAGCACACCGCCGGGGGTGAACGCCGCCACCGCTTGCGGCAGGGCATCGAGCACCGCCTGGCCGGTCTCGATCTCGGCGCGGAACCGGCGGGTGACGGAGATCTCTGCCGAGATGTCTTCAAACAAGAGCGCCACGGCCCCGTCGGGATGCGGCCGCCCGGTGACGCGGTAGGTCTGCCCGGTGGGCAGAGACCAGGTTTCTTCATAGGAGCCGTTCACCGCCGCCGCGACGAGGTCCGACATCTGCTGGCGCCAGCTTTTGTAGTCCTTCGGCTCGGGGATCATCCGCGCCTCGCGCAGCTTGTCGAGGAAGTTCGAGAGGCTGGGCTTCGAGATCAGGAACTCGGCGGGCAACACGGTGAGGTCCATCAATGCCGGGTTGAACAGGGCCAGCTCGCGTGACCGGTCGAAGATCGCCAGGCCAATGGGCAGCGCGGCGAAGGTCTTGGTGAGCGTGGTGACGAATTCCTTCAGCGTGCTCTCGGCTTTCACCAGGCGGTCGGCGGGCAGTGCGGAGCAGAACCTGTCGCCGCCCGGCAAGCGGCTCACGCTCACGTCGAACCAGTGCCGCACATCGTCACCGGCCGGTGTGATCGCCACGCGATGCAGATCTGGCACGTTGTCGGCCCCGGATTTCTGCAACGTCTCACCGCCGGTCTTGAACGCCTGGACGGGCGGCCAACTCTGCGCCTCTCCGGCTTCGCTGACACTGTCGGCGAGCGCGAGATAGGCGGTGTTGCACCAGGTGATATTGCCGGCGGCGGTCTCGCGCCAGAGAGCGTAGGGCGTGTGTTCGGCCGTCGCGCGCAGGCTTTCCAGCTCCTGCGACATGGCGATGTAACTGTGGCGGTCCAGCCCGGCGACGGCCTCGGCCCCGGCATCGGTGTCGAGCGTGATCCGGGCGACGCCATCGTGCCATTCGGCTTTGAGGCGGCTGGTGCCATCGGTCGAGCGCAGCTCCATCTCGCCCATGTCCGCGAGATCCTTGATCCAGTCGGTCAGGCGCGGAAAGCGGGGCCCGAGCAGCTCGGCGAGATGGGCCCAGACCGTGCCATGGCGCGGGGCGGTATCGAGCAATTGGCGCGCCGCGGGGGTCGCGTCGAGCAACGTCTCGTTCTCGAAGATGAACACGATCGAATCGCGCTCGGACTCCGAGAAGCGGCGCAGCCGACTGGCCTTGCGATGGTCGATCATGGCGAACACCATCAACGCCGAGAAGGCGACGGAAAATGCCGCAGCGATCAGGGCAAGGGCAAGTAACGTGGCGGGCATCCCCGGATCTCCGGTCATGGTCGTGGTTGAGACGACCTTAGGGCGGGGATGGTTAACGAAGGATTAAACCGGGCGGAGAGGTGCGTCCGGTCAGGTCTCGAACCGCACGTTTTCGCCCAGCGCCGGCATGCGTTCGGGGGCCTCGATGCCCTCTGTGCCGCGCAACCAGACCAGCTCGACGATCGCGCCACCGGGTTCGCCGGGCCGCGCCACGCCGGTGAACGGATCGGTGCCATTGGCGAAGTTGAGTTCCGCGCCGGTGCGCTCAAGCAGCGTTTTGGCGATGAACAGGCCAAGCCCCATGCCTTCGTATTCAGGCCTGCGCGCATCGCGTTCGGGCTTCGGCCCCTTGCGGATGAACGGGTCGCCGATCCGGCCAAGCAGGTGCGGCGGGTAGCCGGTGCCGTCGTCGATGATGCGGATGGTGATGGTGGCGTCGCTCCAGCAGGTCTCGATCCAGACCGTGCTCGATGCGAAATCGACCGCGTTCTGGATCAGGTTGCGCAAGCCGTGGATCAGTTCGGGATGGCGCAGGATCATCGGCTGTTGTTCCGGCAGCGCCACGCCGGCGCGGGTTTGGACCACGATCCTTTTGCCCCGTTCACGGTGTGGCTCGGCGGCCTCCTCGATCACCGCGCCGAGCGGGGCCTGGCGCAGGTGCAGATCGTCTTTGCCGGTGCGCCCCATCGAGCGCAGGATATCGCGGCAGCGGTCGGTCTGGTCGCGGATCAGGGTGGCATCCTCGTACAGCTCGGATCCGGGCTCCAGGTCGCCGATCATCTCCGACGAGACCAGCTTGATCGTGGCGAGCGGCGTGCCCAGCTCGTGCGCCGCGGCGGCGACGACGCCGCCGAGATCGGTCAGCTTCTGCTCGCGGGCGAGGGCCATCTGGGTGGCCAGCAGGGCCTGGCTCATCGACTGGATCTCGGTGCTGACCCGGCGCGTGTAGATACCGATGAAGACGATCGAGACGACAATCGCGAGCCAGTAGCCGATCGCGAACAGCGGCGGCAGATCGAGGAGCGCGCCATCGGTGGTGACCAGCGGGAGATGGAGCCATGAGATCACCGAGAGGATCACGATCGCCGCTTGGCCCACGGCCAGCGTGGCGGGCAGCGAAAGGGCGGTGGCGGCCACGGTGACGGGGGCCATGATGAGCAGGGCGAAGGGATTGTTGATCCCGCCGGTGACGCCGAGCAGGAGGCCGAGCTGCGCCGTGTCGAAGGCCAGCATCAGGGCGGCCTCGCGCTCGTTCAGGCGCTTGTTTTCGGGGTAGACGAAATGGAAGATCACGTTGGCGATGATCGACAGGCCGATCGCGATCGCGCAGAGCCCGAGCTCGATGTTCAGGTCGAACAGGCGCTGGCTGATGCCGATGGTGGCGATCTGCCCGGCCACGGCCGCCCAGCGCAGCGTGGTCAGCGTGCGCAGCTTTACCAAGCCGCCGGACTGGTCGCCTTGGAACAATGCGGGTGTGGTGTTGGGCATGGGCCCCTGTTCGCGTTTGTAATTTCGTTGGCCTTGCCCCTTGTAAGTCGGGGAAGCATCACGGATCAATGCCGACGGCACACAGGAGGATATCATGCGAAAAACTATTGCCATCGTTGGCATCATCGGCGTGGCCGTCCTTGGCGGGTTGACCTGGTTTTTCACCCGCTCCGACAGCTCCGACCCCTTCGCGCAATGCCGCGAGACCACGATCGGCACCGGCGTCGCTTCGATTGGCGGCCCGCTTTCGCTGATGGACGAGAACGGTGTGCAGGTGACGGACGCCGACATGTTCCAGAAACCCACGCTGCTCTATTTCGGCTATTCGTTCTGCCCCGACGTGTGCCCGCTCGATAATGCGCGCAACGCCGAGGCGCTCGATATGCTGGCCGCGGATGGCTATGAGGCGCAGATGGCGTTCGTCTCGGTCGATCCCGAGCGGGACGATCCCGAGCGGTTGCGCGATTTCACCGATTACCTGCATCCGCAGGCGGCGGGCTACACTGGAACGATGGAGCAGATCCTTGCCGCGAGCCGCGCCTACAAGACCTATTTCAAGAAGGAAGAAGATCCGGATCCGGACTTCTACCTGATCGACCACTCCACCTTCACCTACCTCGTGTTGCCCGAGACCGGCTTTGTCGAGTTCTTCAAGCGCGAAACTCAACCGCGCAACATGGCCGACCGGGTGGAATGCTTCGTCAACGCGACGAGATAGCCGGCGATAATCTTTGCCTGCGGTAAATTGACCTGCGGCGACCATGCGCATAGTGTGCCCGGAAAGTGCGAACAGTCGTAGGAATCCCCATATGTCGGAAGAGCAGTTGCTGGATCTTGGCGAAGACAAGTCCCTACTTCTCGTTGACGATGACGAGCCGTTTCTGCGGCGCCTGTCGCGAGCCATGGAAAAGCGCGGATTCGATACCGAAACCGCCGATTCGGTTGCGGCCGGAAAGGCCAGCGCGGCGGCGCGTCCGCCGGCCTACGCGGTGGTCGATCTGCGGCTCGAAGACGGCAACGGGCTCGACGTGGTCGAGGCGATCCGCCAGCGCCGCCCGGAAGCGCGCGTGGTGGTGCTGACCGGCTACGGCGCCATCGCCACGGCCGTCGCCGCGGTGAAGGTAGGGGCGGCCGACTATCTGTCGAAGCCCGCCGATGCCGACGACATCATCAATGCCCTGCTCGCCAATGGCGATGCGCTGCCGCCGCCGCCGGAAAACCCGATGAGCGCCGACCGGGTGCGCTGGGAGCATATCCAGCGGGTCTACGAACTGTGCGACCGCAACGTGAGCGAAACGGCGCGCCGGCTGAACATGCACCGCCGCACCCTGCAGCGCATCCTGGCCAAGCGCAGCCCGAAATGAACCGCGCCGGCGGCGGCCGGGCCCTCGGCCTCGCCCTGCTTGCGATCTTGGCTGGCTGTGGCGGCAGTGATTTTTCGACAACGCAAGCGCCCCGCAGCGGCGCCCGGTTTTCCCCCGATGCAAACGGGTTGGCCGTGGTCGGCAGCGGTCAGCGGGTCGACTTTGGACGCGCTCCCTCGGGCGTGATCGCGGCGCTCGACCGTGAGTTGGGCCGGGGCAAGGCCTTGGGGCTCGAAGGCTGCCCCGCCAGCATCGTCACCCGGCGCGATTGGGACGGGCTTGTGCTGACCTTCACCGGCGAGCGTTTCGTAGGCTGGCGCAGCGCGACCGGTTCGGCCGGGCAGACCTGCGCGGCGACGGCGTAAACAGACCCTGTTTCACCGCGATTTAATCAAGATCGTAGCGCATGAGCACCTGGCCAGCCGCCTCGGACCAGATGCGAAAGCCGTGGCTCTGGTAGTAGATGCGCGCGCCTTCGTTGCCCTGCGCGATCCGCGCGTCGATCCAGGCATAGCCGAGCAGCCGGGCGGCTTGCGCGGTGGCGTCAAACAGACGTGAGCCGATCGACAGCGCCGCGCCGTTGCGCAGGAACGTGGCGATCTCGCAAGCGTAACGCGACAGAGCGGCGTCGGCGCCAATGCGCTGAAACCCGAGAAGCGCCCCGATTTCGTTTTCGGCCACGTGCCAGGCGGCATAGGCCGAAACGTCGTCCATCCAGTCGGCAAGAGCTTGCGGCGTGGTCGTGCCGCCGGCAATCTCGGCCATCTGGCGGATGTCGGCGAGCGTGGCGGGGCGGACAGAAACAGACACTAAACCAGCTCGTTCAACAGTTCTTCATGGCGCGTAACGAAGGCTTCGCGCACCGCCTTCGGCGGGCGCAGATACAACTGCATGCCGGCGATAATCTTCGGATCGGGCTTGCCGAAGAACTTGTCGCTCTCGGCCACGGAAAACCCGGCGATCTGGGTTGCCTCAAGCCAGGCCGAGATCCGGTCGGCTTTCTTGATCGCCTTCTTCACCGCCACGGGCACCTGGGCGGGCAGGCCGAAGCGGATGTGGATCGCCGCCATCAGCCGGTCATCGAGCGCGCCATAGCCGGGGCCAACGGCGGCCTTGACCGGCGAGATCATGTCGCCGATCACGTATTCGGGGGCGTCGTGCAGCAGCGCCGCCAGCCGCCATTTTGCCGGCGCGGCGGGGTTCATCCGCCCGTAGAGGGCCTCGACCAGCAGGGAATGCTCGGCCACAGAGTAGGGCCAATCGCCATAGGTCTGCCCGTTCCAACGTGCAACGAAGGCGAGGCCATGGGCGATATCTTCGATCTCGATATCCAGCGGTGTTGGGTCCAGCAGGTCAAGCCTGCGGCCCGAAAGCATGCGTTGCCAGGCGCGGGGTGGGTTTGCCATGTTGTCGAGCCCTCGCTCAGATAAGTCCCTTCGGTCGACACCAGGCATACCTCCGGCACCGCACGATGGAAACGCCTCTGGAATAAGGGACCAGTTCTTACAGCGCCCGGACCCGGCCGGGCCGGGCATCGACACCCCCGCCGCGTAGTTCGGCTAGCCTGCTATTGGTAGATATAGGTAAGCGTCCCGATGGCGGGGATAGCTGTGAGCGACATGTGGATGAGGTCGACGGGCTGTGTCCCGTCGCCAACGAAGTTCACCGTTACGGTGCAGGTGTTGGTGTAGGCGCTTTCGTTCGCACCAACAAACGCGGCCGAGTTCGGATCGAACGGTGGCCGGTTGTCGCAGGTGGCGGTCAGCGCTGCCGGTTTGAAGACCATGCCGACCTGCGCTGCGCGGCCCAGCGTATCCTGAACCGGACTGTTGTTTGTCGCCGTCAGTGTGACCGGGAAAGTTTCGCCGACGCAGATGCGGTCCGGCGGTGCCGTCCAGGTCAGCGTGAAGTTCCCGATCCAGCCACGCCCGGTATCGCCCGACTGGTTGACGTAATGCTCAAGCGCGCCGCGATTCACATAGGCCCCCAAGCCCAGCGGGTGCGTGCGATCGACCCTCTGCAAATCGGCGCAGCGGCCGGTGCGTTGCGGACCCTGCATATCGGCGACTTGCTGTTCGAGATCCCCGCGCCGCTTCGCGAGCTGACGTTCACGCTCCTCCAGAAGTCTGATGGTTTCCTCGATGTCATTCGTGATGATGCGGCCATTTTTCATCATCTCACGGACAACCTCTTCGAGTTGGCTGGCCGAGAACGACCTGCCGCTTGTCTGGCGTGTGAGGATGTATTGGAAGGTCCAGTACTTGATCGCCAACTCGCGGGTTACCATCGAGAATTCCGGGACACCAAGAACAGGTACCGGGGCCAGGTACACCCGGCCGTCCTCAAGTATTTCCTCAAGATTAGCGATGTGTTCGCGCACGAGGGTTAGCTCCTTGGCGGTGTCCGCCAAGACGGTGCGGGCGTGGTCCAGATCGGCGCTGTCCGCATTGGCAGGCGTTGCCATTCCGAGCGAGCCGATGATCACCGCGAGAAGCGCCAAGCGGCGTGTGAATGTCCCGATTTCCATCTTGTGTCTCCTCCTCCGCGGCTTCCGTAAGTAACTCATGAATAATTTACCAGACGGGGCGATTTCTCTCAACCATTCACTTTGTCACGCACGCGCTCGTGCCCGTTTTGCCGGCTCGCATTGCCTGTTTTCCCGTCCAATGATAACTCCCGGCCAAACAGCATTCGTACGGAGGCACTCGAGGTGACCGAGGACTACATCGTTAAAGACATTTCGCTCGCCGAGTTTGGCCGCAAGGAGCTTGATATTGCCGAGACCGAGATGCCGGGGCTGATGGCGCTGCGCGAGGAATTCGGCGCATCGAAGCCCCTGAAGGGCGCCCGGATCGTGGGCTCGCTCCACATGACGATCCAGACCGCGGTGCTGATCGAAACGCTGGTCGCGCTCGGCGCCGATGTGCGCTGGGCCTCGTGCAATATCTTCTCGACCCAGGATCACGCCGCGGCCGCGATCGCTGCGGGCGGCACGCCGGTCTTTGCGATCAAGGGCCAATCGCTTGTCGAGCATTGGGACTACCTTGACCGGTCGTTCATGTTCCCCGACGGCCCCAACATGATCCTCGACGATGGCGGCGATGCGACGCTCTACGTTTTGCTCGGCGCCCGGGTCGAGGCGGGCGAGACCGGCCTGATCGAAGTGCCGACCTCGGAAGAGGAAGAGGCGATCTTTGCCCAGATCAAGAAGCGCATGGCCGCGAGCCCCGGGTGGTTCACCAAAACGCGCGACGCGATCATGGGCGTGTCGGAAGAAACGACAACTGGCGTGCACCGTCTTTATGACCTGCAGAAAAAGGGCCTGCTTCCCTTCCCGGCGATCAATGTGAACGACAGCGTGACCAAGTCGAAGTTCGACAACAAGTATGGCTGCAAGGAATCTCTGGTCGACGGGATCCGGCGCGCAACCGACGTGATGATGGCCGGCAAGGTGGCCGTGGTCTGCGGTTATGGCGATGTCGGCAAGGGCTCGGCTGCCAGCCTTCGCGGCGCGGGTGCCCGCGTGAAGGTTACCGAGATCGATCCGATCTGCGCGCTTCAGGCGGCGATGGACGGGTTTGAAGTGGTGCGGCTGGAAGACGTGGCGGCGGACGCCGACATCTTCATCACCACCACCGGCAACAAGGACGTGATCCGCATCGAGCATATGCGCGAGATGAAGAACATGGCGATCGTCGGCAACATCGGCCACTTCGACAACGAGATCCAGGTGGCCAGCCTGAAGAACCACAAGTGGACCAATATCAAGGACCAGGTGGACATGATCGAGATGCCGTCGGGCAACCGGATCATCCTGCTCTCGGAAGGCCGCCTGCTGAACCTCGGCAACGCCACCGGGCACCCGTCTTTCGTGATGTCGGCCAGCTTCACCAACCAGGTGCTGGCGCAGATAGAGCTGTTTACCAAGGGTGAGCAGTACAAGAACGAGGTCTACATCCTGCCCAAGCATCTCGACGAGAAAGTGGCGCGGCTGCATCTCGACAAGATCGGCGTGACGCTTTCCAAGCTCAGCCCGGAGCAGGCGGCCTATATCGGGGTGACGGTCGAGGGGCCGTTCAAGCCCGAGCACTACCGCTACTGATGCGGGTCGTCGTCTTTGGCACCGGGGCGGTGGGCGGCACGGTTGCCGCCGCCCTGGCGCATGCCGGGCGCGAGGTGGTGGCGATCGCCCGTGGCGCGCAACTTGAGGCGATTCGCGCCGGTGGGCTGAGGCTGCGCAGCCCACATGAGGACTACACCGTGCGGTTCGACGTGGTCGAAACCCCACAACAGGCCGGAATCCGCGTGGACGATGCCATTCTTCTGGCGATGAAGGGGCAGCATACGCTCGCCGCGCTGGAAGCACTGCGCGCGGCGGGGGTGACGGATCAGCCGATCTTCTGCCTGCAGAACGGCGTGGATAATGAGCGCAAGGCGCTGCGGCTGTTTGCCAACGTGCATGGCGTGACGGTGATGATGCCGGTGGCGTTCCGCAAGCCCGGCGAGGTGATCGTCTATTCCGAGCCGCAATACGGGGTGTTTGACATTGGCCTTGCCGCCAGTGGCCATGACGGCGCCGACGCGGCGCTGGCCGAGGCGATGACAGCCGCCAATATCGCGGGCTACGTGAACGATGACGTGATGGCGTCGAAATACGGCAAGCTCCTGCTGAACCTGTCCAATATCACCGGCGCGGCACTTGATCCCGGTGAGGATGCGCGCGAGATCGCAGCGCAGATGCGCGCAGAGGCCGAGGCGGTGCTGATGGCCGCCGGGATTTCCTGGCAAGATGTTGGCGTGGGCGATGCGCGCCGCGCCAGGCACATGCGCATGGCCGGGGTGCCGGGGGTGGAGCCGTTCGGCAGTTCGACCCGTCAAAGCCTAGAACGTGGCACCGGTTCGGTTGAAACCGATTGGCTCAACGGCGAGATCGTGATGTTGGGCCGCCTGCACGGTGTGGCGACGCCGGCCAATGCCTACCTCGCCCGCCTCGCCGCCCGGCTGGCGCGCGAGGGCGCGGCGCCTGGTAGCGTGACGCTGGCGCAGCTGCGGGACGGGATCGCCGCCGAAAGCTGACCGCCAAGGGGAAACCCTTGGGAAAATTCCCTTTGGATTCGCCTGCATTGGGCTTACCCTTTTGCGCGAAGGGGCATTTTGCCCGAAACAGAACTGGGAGTGACACCAATGGGTAAACGCGACGATCTTATCGCCAAATATGCCGATGACCTGAAGAACAAGTGCGGCATGGAGCCGGACATGGCTCTGCTCACCAAGGTCACCATCGGCTGCGGCCCGGCGATCTACAACGACGATGCCTCGACAGTCGCCGCGACCCAACCGAGTGAACTCGAGACGGTGAAGAACAACTTCCTCATCAAGAAACTCGGCCTTGCCGACAGCCCCGAGCTGATGGACGGGATCAACGCGGTGATCGAAACCTACGGCCGCTCGGAGCGCAACAAGTACCGCTGTGTGGTCTACTACATGCTCACCAAGCATTTCGGGAAGGAAGCCGTCTACGGCTGATCCCAATCCCTCGTTTTCTTTGGGCGGTCGGTGTTCCGGCCGCCCTTTTTTGTGGAAAATCCAGGCGCAATGATGGTTAACGCGTGATCTCTTTAACCTTTTGAAATTGAAAGAAATCGTGGTCATTCCGGCGTTGCTTTGGGCTGCCGTTTTGCCTAGTGTCATCCTCAAGGCCAGGATGGTCGGACCCTTGATTTCAGAGACACGTGTGGTGCTGAGGGAGCACGTGGGGTGGAAGGAGGGTTCCGATACCTGGATCGGGGCCCTCCTTTTTTGTCTTGAGTGCCCGCCGACCTTTCCGCGTCAGAACAGCACCAGGATCGCGCCGATGATCGCAGAGCCGAGTGTGGCATAGCCGCCGTCGATCAGTGTGAGCTTGAACGGGCGCATGCCATAGGCGTTGTTGATCATGATCCAGGGCGAGATCATGAACAGGCCGATGCCGCCGCCCACCATGATCCCCTTGATCAGCGTAGTGATCTCGGCCTGGGCGATGATGTGGCGCATCATTCCTGCGACGAACACCATGGCGATGGCTGACAGGATGAAGGGCGTCGGGCTGCCTCCGCCTTTCGGCCTGCCGTTTTCGTCGCACTCGATCCCCGAGGCCTCCAGCCACGGCTTCGAAAGCGCCATGTACCAGATCGCGCCGAACACCCACGAGCCCGCGGCGGCGGCCAGAACGTTGATGATTTCCATGCCCTTATCCTCCCTATTGCGACATTGTGCCGCAGTATGAGAGAGGTTTGGGTGGGTGCCTAGGGTTTTTCGCCGACCAGCTCCAGCACCACGGCCCATTCGGTCTCGGTAACAGGCTGCACCGACAGGCGCGAGTTGTTCACCAGCACCATGTCGCCCAAGCGCGGATCGTCCTTGCACATCTCAAGCGTGACCGGGTGAGCAAGGGCGCGCACCGCTTTGATGTCGACGCATTCCCAACGCGGATCGTCGGTTGTGCGGTCGGGATGAACCTCGCGGCAGATCTCGACGATACCGACGATGCGCTTCTCGTTCACCGAATGGTAGAAGAACCCGAGATCACCCAGCTTCATCGCGCGCATGTTGTTGCGCGCCTGGTAGTTGCGCACGCCGTCCCATTCCTCGCCGGCCTCGCCCTTCGCCACCTGATCGTCCCAGCCCCAGGTGCCCGGTTCGGTCTTGAACAGCCAGTATGCCATCAGCCGATCACCTTCTTGAATTTCTCGATTCGCACCTTGGTAAACAGCCCGGCCTTGGCATAGGGATCGTTTGCCGCCCAGGCCTCGGCCTCGGCGCGGGTCGCCACGTCGAGCACGATCAGCGAGCCCGACATATCGTCGTTCGCATCCTGAAACGGGCCGGCGAGCACGATGGGCGATGCGCTCAGGTAGGCCAGGTGGTTGTCGCGGTTGGCCTTGCGAATTTCGAGCGCGCCCGGCTTGTCAGTGCAGATTACGGCGTACATGTTATTCCTCCTTCAGTGGCCGCGAGAGCAGGATCTCGACGGCTTCTTTTACGGTGATGGCGCCGCTCACCAGCGCGACCACGATATTGGCGATGGGCATGTCTATCCCGGCCTGTTTGGCTGCGTTAGACACTGCTTTGGCGGTCGACCTGCCCTCGATCGTCAGCCCTTCCGCACCCGCCTCGCCGCGCCCGAGCGCAAGCCCATAGGCGAAGTTGCGCGATTTCTCCGAGGTGCAGGTGAGGGCGAGATCGCCGAAGCCCGAGAGCCCGGCCAGCGTTTCGGCCTGGGCGCCGCGTGCCAGGGCGAAGCGGTTCATCTCGGCGTAGCCTCGTGTCATCAATGCCGCGCGGGCGCTTTCTCCCAGCCCCGCGCCGATGGCGATGCCGCAGGCGATGGCGACGACGTTTTTCAATGCGCCACCGACTTCAACGCCGATCATGTCGGTGGAGCGGTAGAGGCGGATGTTGGAGGTGGTGAGCGCGTGTTGCAGCGGCTCGGGGTCGGTGGCGGCGAGGGTGAGCGCCGTGGGCAGGCCGGCGGCGATATCCACGGCGAAGCTGGGGCCGGAGAGCACGGCAGGCGTGGCACCGGGGCAGGCGGCGCGGATGATCTCGGCCGGTCCGCGCCCGCTTGCCATGTCTACGCCCTTGGAGCAGCAGACCAGTGCCTGGTCGGGGAAGAGCCCCTCATGCGCTTCGAGGAAGGCGGCGGTCTGTTGCAGGGGCAGCGCGAGCAGGATGATCGGCGCCTTCGCTGCTTCGGCAAGATCGGCGGTGACGGTGAGCGATTCCGGGAAAGGGAAGCCAGGCAGGCGGCGGGTGTTTTCCCGCGTCGCGGCCATGTCGCCAATATTGCGTGCCCAGAGCGTGACCTTGCGCCCATCGCGCGCCAGCGAGATGGCGAGTGCCGTGCCGAAAGCCCCGGCGCCGATGATGGCGATTGCGCTCATGCCTTGGCTCCTTTCTTGCCCGATCCAAGCATGGCCGGGGCCGATTGGTCCAGTGGCCAGCGCGGGCGGGCCTGAAGTGTCATGTCATCGCGATGCCCGGCGCGGAAGCGCTCGATCCCGGCCCAGGCGATCATCGCCGCGTTGTCGGTGCAGAGCCGCAGGGGAGGTGCCAGGAACTGCGCGCCGGATTCGGTGGAAACAGTCTCTAACGCTGCGCGAATCGTCATGTTCGCAGAGACGCCTCCGGCGACCGCGAAGGTTGGCCGGGCCGGGCCAAGGGCCATGTACTCGGCCAGTGCGCGGCGCGATTTCTCGGCCAGCACATCCGTCACCGCAGCTTGGAACGAGGCGCAAAGGTCGGCGCGGTCCTGCACATGAAGGCCACCATCGCGGGTGACCAGTCTGTCGCGCTCGCGCAGGAGCGCGGTCTTGAGGCCGGAGAACGACATGTCGCAGCCCGGGCGATCGAGCAGCGGGCGGGGCAGCTTGAACCGCTTCGCATCGCCCGTTTTCGCCTCGGCCTCGACAGACGGGCCACCGGGCTGGGGCAGGCCGAGAAGCTTCGCGGTCTTGTCGAACGCCTCGCCGGGGGCGTCGTCGATCGTGCCGCCGAGGCGGGTGAAGTCTTCCTCGCCCTCGACCAGCAGAAACTGGCAATGCCCGCCTGACACCAGCAGCATCAGGTAGGGAAACGCCGCGCCATCCGTAAGGCGCGGGGTGAGGGCATGCCCGGCGAGGTGGTTGACACCGATCAGCGGCAGCCCGGTGCCGGCGCATAGCCCCTTGGCGAGCATCACGCCCGCCAGCACGCCGCCGATCAGGCCCGGCCCGGCGGTTACGGCGATGGCGTCGAGATCGCCAAGCCCCAGCCCGGCCTCGGCCAGCGCTTCCTCGACGCAAAGATCGAGTTTTTCGGTATGGGCGCGTGCGGCGATCTCGGGCACGACGCCGCCGAAAGCTTCGTGCAGCTCGGTCTGCCCGGCCACCACGGACGCCAGGATCTCGGGCGGCTGCCCGGGCGTATGGCGCACAATCGCCGCGGCGGTGTCGTCGCAGCTCGATTCGAGGCCGAGAAGGGTGACGGTATCGGTCATGGGCGCCGGTTGCGAAGGGGTCCGGGCCGGGGTAACACCGCTTGAGACCCCAGACAATCCCGCGAGGCCGCGATGACCCCAACGCTCGTGCTGACCCGTCCCGACGCGCAGTCACGCGAGATCGTCGCGGCATTAGGCCAAACCGTGCCGGTGATCGTCTCGCCGATCATGCGAATTCTGCCGGCCGGGATGGCGCTGGATATCGGCCGTTACGCGGGCGTTGTGCTCACCTCGGCCAACGCTCTGGCCCATGCGCCGGATCTGCGCGGGCTGGCGGCTTGGTGTGTGGGCCGGCGCACCGCCGAGGCGGCACAGGCTGCCGGGGCGGAAGTGCGGCTCGTGGCGCGTGATGCCGATGACCTTGTCGCGCAGATCAAAGATGCCGGTCCGCTCGTTCATCTGCGCGGTGAGCATGCCCGCGGGAACGTGGCAAAAAGGCTGAATTTGGCAGGAATAGACACTGACGAAGTGGTGATCTACCGCCAGGAGGCCCTGCCCTTGTCAGCCGAGGCAAAGGCGATCATCGAAGGTGCTGGGCCGGTGGTTCTGCCCCTCTACTCACCCCGGTCGGCCAAGCTCCTTGGAGAGCAGATCGCCGCCGTCGGGCCACGCGTGCGGACGATAGCGATGAGCGCGGCGGTGGCCGAAGCCTGGCGGGAAGCCACTGGAGAGGATGCCGACGTGGCGCCCGCGCCGACCGGCGAAGAGATGCTGATGCGGATCAAGGCGGCTCTGGGTGTGTGAGTCGGGTTGAGGCCATGCTGGGGCGGGGGTAGGCTTTTCCCAAGCATGCCGGTGGCGTGAGTTGAGATTCGAAAGGTGGGACGATGGCGAAAGCTCCGAAAGCATCACCGCGAAAGAAAACGGCCCCCTCGAAAGCGGCGGACAAACCTATTGAGGCGGTTGAAGATGCCGTCGTGATTGAAGAAACCCCGCCGGAAAAAACCGAACCCGTAGAACCACCGGCCCCGACCACTGCGCCCGACAAAGACGCGGGGACGGAAAAGGCGGAAGACACGCCCGAACCGGACCGGCCGGAGCCTCCGAAACACGAAACGGTTGCGAAGCCGAACCCACCGGTTGCGCCAAAGCCTGTGGTGACGCCGTCGCGCGGCGGGGCGGGCGCGTTTATCGGTCTTCTGCTCGGCGGTGTTGCAGCGGCGGCGATCGGCTTCGTCGCGGCGCGCTACGTGGTGCCCGAGGGCTGGCCGTTTCCGGGCGTGCCGCCCGAGGAAGACCCGGTAGCGGTTGCGGTCGAGGCGCAGGGTGCGCGGATCGCCGGGCTCACCGACAGGATCGACGTGCTTGGCGGCGCTGTGTCGACGCTGGAGGCAGATACCACGCTCAGCACCCTGCAAACGGATCTTACGACGCGGCTAGACGGGTTGGACACGGGGCTCGCGACGATGACAACACGGCTCGACGAAATCGACGCCCGGCTCGCGGCGGTCGAAAAGCTGGCGCCCGAAGGGTCGGCGGCGGCGCAGATGGCGGCGGAGGCCTATGAGCGTGAGTTGGCGGCGCTGCGCGAGATGTTTCAAGCCGAGCTGACCAAGGTGGAAGCGGCGCAGTCGGATGCGGCCACGCTTGAGGCGCAGGCGGCCGAGGCGGCGAAAGCGGCGGCGGGGCGCGCGGCCTTGGCCCGCATCACGGCGGCGCTCGATACCGGGCGGCCGTTCGACGATGCCCTGTTCGACCTCACCAACAGCACCGGGATCGACGCTCCGGCCGCGCTGGCCGATCTTGCCGCCGAGGGCGTGCCGACCCTGGCCGCGCTCCAGCAGGCCTTCCCGGCCGCCGCGCGCGCCGGGCTCGATGCTTCGGTGCGGGCCGGTGTGGAGAGCGGCGAGGTCAGCCGGTTCACCGCCTTCCTGCAAACCCAGCTCGGTGCCCGCTCGCTGGAGCCGAAAGAGGGCGAGGATGCCGATGCTGTGCTGTCGCGCGCCGAGGGGGCGCTGACACAGGGCGATATTGCCGGTGCGCTGGCCGAACTGGCCGCGATGCCCGAGGCCGGCGTGCCGGCGTTGGCCGATTGGCGGACACTGGCCGAAACACGCAAGGCGGCGCTCGAGGCGGGCGCGGCACTTGCCCAGGAACTGAACACGAAGTGAGGATGCTCTGATGCTCTGGTCCCTGTTAAAGATCGTCCTGTTCGTCGTGATCATCGCCGCCGCCGCGCTGGGGGCGGGGATGATCATGGAAACCGAGGGCGGCGTGCGCATCGCCGTGGGCGCGACCGAGTTCAACCTTGGTCCCCTGCAGGCGGTGATCGCGCTGGTCGCTCTGGTCGTGGCGCTCTGGCTGCTGCTCAAGGTGATCAGCTTTCTGGTGGCGGTCGGGCGGTTTCTCAACGGTGACGAGACGGCGATCAGCCGGTATTTTGACCGCAACCGCGAGCGCAAGGGCTATGCGGCGCTGGCCGAGGGACTGATGGCGCTGGCCTCGGGCGAAGAGCGCGTGGCGATGGCGAAGGCGGCGAAGGCTGAGAAGTTTCTGCGTCGGCCGGAACTGACCAACCTGATTACCGCGCAGGCGGCCGAAATGGCCGGCGACCGCAAGAAGGCCGAGGCGATGTACAAGAAGCTGCTGGCCGATGAGCGCACGCGGTTCGTCGGCATTCGCGGCATCATGAAGCAGAAGCTCGAGGCGGGCGATACCGAGACGGCGATGAAGCTGGCCGAGAAGGCGTTTGCACTGAAGCCGCGCCATGCCGAGACGGGCGACGTGCTGCTTGCGTTGCAGGCCACGCAGAACGATTGGGCCGGCGCGCGCCAGACCATCGGCACCAAGGTGAAGGCCGGTGCGCTGCCCAAGGACGTGGGCAAGCGGCGCGATGCGGTGCTGGCGCTGCAGGAGGCCAAGGAGATCTTTGCCGAGGGCAACTCGATCCGTGCCCGCGAGGCGGCGATCGAGGCCAACAAGCTCTCGCCCGACCTGATCCCCTCGGCGGTGCTCGCCGCCAAGAGCTACGTCGAGCAGGACAATCCGAAATACGCCCAGCGGGTGCTGTCCAAGGCCTGGCAGGCACATCCGCACCCCGACCTTGCGGCGGCCTTTGCGGCGATCGAGCCGGACGAAACCCCGTCCGCGCGGATCAAGCGGTTTCGCCAGATCACCAAACACCACGCGGATCATCCCGAAACGCGGATGCTGCTGGCCGAGCTGAACATCGCGGCCGAGGATTTCGAAGCGGCCCGCAAAGCGCTGGGCGATCTGTCCGAGACCGATCCGACCCAGCGCGCGCTGACCCTCATGGCCGCGATCGAGCGTGGCGAGGGCGGCAGCGACGACATGGTGCGCGCCTGGCTTGCGCGTGCGGTCACGGCCTCGCGCGGGCCGCAATGGGTGTGCGACAAGTGCGGCCAGGTGCACTCCAACTGGGCCCCGGTCTGCCTTGGCTGCAATGCCTTCGATACGCTGAGCTGGAAGGTGCCGGTGGAGGGCGAGGTGAAAATGCCGGGCGGCGCCGAGATGTTGCCGCTTCTGGTGGGCGCCAGGCCGCAGACACCCCCGGCGGTGGAGGTCGAGGTGATTGACGACGAGGTTGCCACGCCCGAGGAGGCCAAACCGGTGCAACCGCCGCATGCGGACTATGCCGATCCGAAGGAAACCACCGTGTCGGAGTTTGCCCCGGAAGTGGAAGCGCCACACGAAAAATAGGGCTACACAGCCCGTTCGCGTGGTGCTAAAGCACGCGCACCCGAAGCGGGCCGGTGTAGCTCAGCTGGTAGAGCAACGCATTCGTAATGCGTGGGTCGGGGGTTCGAGTCCCTTCACCGGCACCACTTCGGAATCCCCCACCGTCCAGCGACATCGCTTGTTCCCAATGATATGGGGGGATCATGAACACCGTCCTTCAAGAGCTGGCCGCCGCGATCCTGCGGGATATTCCCGAATGACGCCGGCTTCTGTGCAACATCGAGAGCTTCACCCGGGAACGCGGGCCGGCAAAGCTGCACCCTTTCGCGGCCTGTTCCTCCGGGCGCCAGTTCCCGACCCAGGCAGGGCGACATGAGCACGGGGCGCCTCTTTGCCGTCGTTGGCCCTTCGGGCGTGGGGAAAGACACGCTGATGCGGGCCGCGGCGGCGCGTCGCCCCGATCTCCATTTCGTGCGCCGGGTGATCACGCGGCCCGAAACCGGTGGCGCCGAGGAGTTTGAGAGCGTTACGCCGGAAGATTTCGCGGCGCGCCTCGCGCGCGGAGACTTCGCGCTGCACTGGCAGGCGCATGGGTTTTCCTACGGAATCCCGCAGGCCGTGGTGGGCGTGCTTGCCTTAGGGCAGGATGCCGTTTTCAACGGCTCGCGGGCGATGCTGGCCGAGGCGCAGGCGGCGTTTCCAAATCTCGTGGTGATCCATGTCACTGCCCGCCCGCAGGTGCTGGCCGAGCGGCTTTCGGCGCGAGGGCGCGAAGGGGGCGAGGAGGTGGCCAACCGGCTCGCGCGCTCTGCCATGCCTTTGCCTGCCGGACTGGCCCGGGTGATCGAGATCGACAATTCCGGCGATCTCGCCAGTGGTGTGCAAGCCCTGCTCGACGCGCTTCGACCGCGTGAGGCGTAGGGTGTCCGGGGGCTTCGATCTTTGCCAAACCCGCGACTTCCCAAGCATATGAGCAAAGACGAAAATGGGAAAATCCGGCAGGAATAGAGCCTGTATCTTGCCTTGCGACGGCCCCAACGAAAGGCCGTGTCGCGCCTACTTCACCGGTTCGAGAATCGAGCAGTAGTTCGCCACGCCGGAACCGCCCATGTTGTAGACGGCGGCCAGCGCGGCACCATCGAGCTGCATCTCTCCCGCCGTTCCGGTGAGCTGGCGCGCGGCGAGCACGTGCATCGACACGCCAGTGGCCCCGACCGGGTGGCCCTTGGCCTTCAGCCCGCCCGACAGGTTGACCGGCAGCCGCCCGCCCCGCGCGCTGTCGCCGGCCTCGATCACTTCCGCGCCCCGGCCCTTGGGCGCGAGCCCCATCGCTTCGTAGATCATCAGCTCGGCGATGGTGAAACAGTCGTGCACCTCGGCGAGATCGAGATCGTCAAGCGTGATCCCGGCGGCATCGAAGGCGGCGGCAAAGCTGTGGCGCGCGCCGGTCAGCTCGGTGAGGTCGCGGCGCGACATCGGCAGGAAATCGTTCATGTGAACGGCGGCGCGGAAGCCCACGGCGCGGGGGAAGGCGCCGACCATGTCATCGGCCACCATCACCAGGGCGGCGGCGCCATCCGAAATCAGCGAGCAATCGGTGAGTCGGAGTGGCGGGGCAATCATCGGGTTGCGGTCGGAGATTGTGTTGCAGGCCTCGAAGCCGAGATCCTTGCGCATCTGGGCGAGCGGGTTGGCGAGCGCGGCAGCGTGGTTCTTGGCCGCGATTCGGGCGAGGGCCTCGGATTTGTCGCCAAAGGCCGTGAAATAGGCCCGGGCAAAGCGGGCAAACACCTCGGGAAAGCTTACGCCGGATTCCTCCGCCTGGTAGGTGGCGAGACCAAGCGCATGGGTCACCCCGGCGGTGTCGAGTCCGGTCATTTTCTCGGCGCCGATCACCAGCGCGGTGCGCACGGCCCCGGCGCGGATCGCATCGCGCGCGGCATAGACGGCGGCGGCCCCGGAGGCGCAGGCGTTTTCCAGCCGCGTGGCGGGTTTGAACCTGAGCTTGTCGTCGAGGCCCAGCGCGAGCGAGGAGGGAAAGGCATCTGGCACCATGCCGGCGTTGAAATGACCAAGGTAGATCGCGTCGATATCGCCGGGGGTAATGCCGGCATGGTCGATCGCCGCGCGGCTTGCGTCGAGGATCAGGTGTTCGAGCGTCTTGCCCTTGAGAATGCCGAACGGCGTGTGGCCCCAGCCGACAATCTTTGCGTCCATCTTCGCCTCCCGGGCTGCCGCGCCCACACCATAGCAGGGCGCGGCTCGGCGCACCTTGTTTCGTTCCCGGTCGGAGTGCAATTTTGCCGCGGACTAGAGTTTGAAGCTCGGCAACCCGTGCAGAACCTGGCGCAGCGCGTCGCCCCAGCCTTCGCTGATGGCGGCGAAATAGGGGTCGCCCGCTTCGATCCGGCCGCGTTGACCCAGGCGCAGGCTGTCGGCCTCGTAGAGGTGATAGTCGAACGGCGCGCCGACCGTGAGGTTTGCTTTCACGGTCGAATCGAAGCTCACCAGCAAGAGTTTCATGGCGTCTGCGAAGCTCATCGCCGGATCATGCGCGCGCACGAGGATCGGGCGGCCATACTTGGTTTCGCCGATCTGGAAATACGGGGTGTCCGGGCTGGCCTCGATGAAGTTGCCCTCGGGGTAGATCAGGAAGAGGCGGGGCGGGGCATCGCCGATCTGGCCGCCGAGGATCATCGTGGCGTGAAAAGCGCTGTCGGCGCGCTGGCCGTAATCGGCGTGTTCGGCGATCACTTCGCGCAGGGTGTCAGCGACCAGCCGCGCGACCTGAAACATCGACGGCGCGCCGAGGATCGTCGGATCGCGCAGCTCGGGCGCCTTGGTGCGCTCGTCGAGGATCGACACAACGGCCTGCGTGGTGGCGAGGTTGCCGGCGCTCATCAGCGTGAGCATCCGTTCGCCGGGCACTTCCCAGCTCGTCATCTTGCGAAAGGTCGAGATATTGTCGACGCCGGCGTTCGTGCGGGTGTCAGACATGAACACCAGCCCCCGGTCGAGGACCATCCCCACGCAATAGGTCATGCCGCGCTCTCCGCTATTGTTGCTGCGCCACTTCGATGGCGACCGAGAGCACCTCGCCGGCGCCACCGATCCGTGTTCCCGTTACAGGCGCAGCCTGTGCATAGTCCAGCCCTGTTGCAACACGGACGTAGCGGGTATCGGGCGAAATCCCGTTCGAGGGATCGAAGCCGACCCAGCCGAGGTAGTCGATATGCGCCTCGGCCCAGGCATGCATCGCGGTTTGTTCCACCCGGTCGTCTAGCATCAGGTAGCCCGAAACGTAGCGCGCCGGAAAGCCCATTTCGCGCGCCGCGCCGATGAACACGTGGGCATGATCCTGGCAGACCCCCCGCCCCTCGGCCAGCGCCTCTTCCGCGCCCCAGTCCGACAGGGACGCGCCGATCTCGTAGGAGACTGCCCGGTTCACCGCCGTCATCAGCGCATGCAGCTGGTCGGTCGCGGTCTCTCCCTCGATGTCGCGAATCAGCGCGCGGATACCGGTCCCGGCCTTGGTGCGCGGAGTCTGGCGGCGATAGAGCCACAGTGGGGCCGGGCCAAGGTGGCGGCCCACCACGCCCTGGGTGTCGGTCATGTCGACCTCGCCAGCACTGGTGACGAGCAGCGTCTGCGTGTCTTTGTCGAAACTCAGGAGCTCCACGGTATTGTTGTGGTGATCCTCGTATGACAGCTCCTTGCGGCCGCCCTCCACCCGGGTGGACCAGCTCAGCACATTCTGCTGGTGCGTCGATTTCGGCGTTTTGCGCAGCTGCTGCAGCCCGTACTTGATCGGGCTGTCGAAGGTATAGCGCGTGGTGTGGTTGATTTTCAGGCGCATGGGCTCACTCATAGAACCGGTAGTCGATCTCGATCTGGCGGGCCAGTTCATCGAGAAGCGAGAGGACTTTTTGAATAAACTCGTGCAGCCCGTATTCGAACACCGCGTCGATATCATAGGACAGGTAGTTGCGCTCGATATGGTCGGCGAGGCCGAACGAGGGCGGGCGCTTGCGGTAGTCGGCGGCGAGGTAGCCCATGTTTTCGTGCATCTTGTGGGCGCAGAACGCCAGGCTGCGCGGCAGCCGCTTGTCGAGGATCAGAAAGCGGGCGATGTCGCGCGGGTCGGAGGTGGAGCCATAGGCCATGCGAAAGCCGCCCCGCGCCGAGACCGAGCGCAGGATCGTCTCCCACTGCACGTTGTCCACTTCCGATCCCACCGACATCACCGAAGGCAGGAGCACGTAATACTTCACGTCGAGGATGCGCGCGGTGTTGTCGGCGCGTTCCAGCAGGGTGCCGATCCGGGCAAAATCGTAGATCTCGTTGCGCAGCATGGTGCCATGGGTGGCGCCACGCACCAGCGCCGTGCGTGAGCGGACCGTGCCCAGCACCGCGTTCAGATCGCGCTCGGTCACCTTGCGCGCCAGCAGGTTGCGGACCGTCATGAAAGCGCCGTTGGTCGCCTCCCAGACCTCGTGGGTCAGCGCCGTGCGCACCAGGCGCGCGTTCTGGCGGGCGGCGGCAAGCGACGACATCACCGAGGCCGGGTTGTCCCGGCTGCGCAGCATCCAGTCGATCGCGGCGTCTTTCGTCACCGTGTCGTGGTGGGCATCGTAACCGTCGCAGGCGGCGGCGGTTTGCAGCACCGAGCGCCATTCGTCCTCGGTAGACCCAAGCCGGGTGAGGGCGATGCGCTGGCCGGTCTCGATCAGCCGGGCGATGTTTTCGGCCCGCTCAAGGTAGCGGTACATCCAGAACAGGCCGTTTGCGGTTTTTCCCAGCATGCCGTCAGTCCTCCAGCACCCAGGTGTCCTTGGTGCCCCCGCCCTGTGACGAGTTCACCACCAGCGAACCCTTCTTCAGCGCCACCCGCGTAAGCCCGCCCGGCGTGATCTTGATGCCGGCGGGCGAGACCAGCACAAACGGGCGCAGATCGACATGGCGCGGGCTGAGCCCGGCGCGGGTGAAGATCGGCACCGTCGACAGGCTGAGCGTGGGTTGGGCGATGTAGTTGCCGGGCCGCGCCTTCAGTTTCCTGCGGAAAGTTGCGAGGTCTTTCTTCGTCGCGGTCGGGCCGATCAGCATGCCGTAGCCGCCCGAACCGTGCACCTCTTTCACCACCAGCTCGTCGAGATGCTCCAGCACGTAGGCCAGCGCCTCGGGCTCGGAGCAGCGCCAGGTGGGCACGTTTTCGAGGATCGGCCGCTCGCCGGTGTAGAACTCGACGATGTCGGGCATGTAGCTGTAGATCGCCTTGTCGTCGGCAATCCCGGTGCCCGGCGCGTTGGCGATGGTGATCCCGCCGGCACGGTAGACGTCCATGATCCCCGGCACGCCAAGCTGGCTCTCGGGGTTGAAGTTCAGCGGATCGAGAAAATCGTCGTCGACCCGGCGGTAGAGCACGTCGATCGGCTTGTAGCCTTGCGTGGTGCGCATCGCCACGCGGCCGTCGACCACGCGCAGATCGTGGCCCTCGACCAGCTCGACGCCCATCTGGTCGGCGAGGAAGGCGTGTTCGAAATAGGCCGAGTTGTAGATCCCCGGCGTGAGCACGGCGACGGTGGGCTGGTTTGTCGTCGTGTTCGGGGCCGAAGCCGAGAGCGAGCGCATCAAGTCCCGCGGGTAGTTCTGCACCGGCTGCACCCGGTTGCGGGCAAACAGCTCGGGGAACATCTGCAGCATGGTTTCGCGGTTTTCGAGCATGTAGCTCACACCGGAGGGCGTGCGGGCGTTGTCTTCGAGCACGAAGAACTCACCCGGGCCGGTGCGCACGAGGTCGATCCCGACGATGTGGGTATAGACGCCGCCCGGGGGGTCCACCCCGATCATCTGCGGCAGGAAGGCCTCGTTGCGGCTGATCATCTCTTCGGGCAGGCGCCCGGCCTTCACGATCTCTTGGCGGTGGTAGATGTCGTAAAGAAAGGCATTGATCGCGCGCACCCGCTGCTCGATCCCGCGGCACAGCTTCTGCCATTCGGCGCCCGAGATGATGCGCGGGATGATGTCAAACGGGATCAGCCGCTCTTCGGCCTCGCTGCGGCCGTAGACGTTGAAGGTGATGCCGGTGAGGCGAAACAGATCCTCGGCCTCGCGCTGCTTGGCGCGCAGCCGCTTTGGATCTTCGCCTTCGAGCCAGGTGTTGAAATCGGCATAGGGCCTGCGCACCAGGTCGTCCTGGCCGCGCATCTCGTCGAAGAAAATTTCGTCATCCATGCGGAGAGTTTAGCGGGCGTTTCAGGAGATTGCGCGCAGAACTGGAAGTTTGTGCGAGAAATGATGAAACCGTTGCTGGAATGGCGGGCAGCAGTGGGTGTTTTGCCGTATTTGCGAGCGACAGCGTCGCGATCATGCCCCGCCAAACGCCGGATATTTTTACTGTGCGGTGAGTCGGGGCGATTTCTTGGGCAAGGCCGGGGAAGCCCGTCTATGTTGGGCGAAACCGGTTTCAACAGGAGGGGGCAAGACCTTGGCCGCTATTCTTTCCAATCCGTTCCGAGGGGTCGGGTTGCCCGGCGCGCAGCCTGCGCCCGATCATCTGCCCAGCACCGATGCCGACGCTGTTGCGGCGCTGCTTGGGCATTGCCCCTTGCACGGCGAAACGCCCCTGATCGACGCGGCCGGCGTGGCGCGTGCCGCCGGCGTGGCGCAGGTGTGGGTCAAGGACGAACGCGGGCGGATGGGGCTTGGCAGCTTCAAGGCGCTGGGCGCGGCCTATGCGATTGCCCATGATGCGGCCGACGCCGGGGGAGACTTCGCGCAGGCGCTCGCGGGGCGGGTCTATGTCGCCGCCAGCGCGGGCAATCATGGGCTGTCGGTGGCTGCGGGAGCGCGGCTGTTTGGCGCGCGGGCGGTGATCTACTTGTCGGATACGGTGCCGGAGGCGTTCGCGGCGCGCCTTCGCGGCAAGGGGGCCGAGGTGGTGCGCGCCGGGGCGGATTACGAGGCAAGCATGGTGGCGGCCGAGCGGGCGGCCGCGCAGAACGGCTGGCAGCTGCTCTCCGACAGTTCCTGGCCGGGCTACACCGATCTGGCGCGCCGGGTGATGGAGGGCTATCTGCAACTCGCCGCCGAGGCCGGGCGGCAGGTGCCCGAACCGCCGAGCCACGTGTTTCTGCAAGCCGGCGTGGGTGGTCTGGCGGCGGCTGTCGCGGCCCATGTGCGCGCGGTTTGGGGCGACGGGCCGGTGATCGTGGTGGTCGAGCCCGACGCGGCCCCGGCGCTGATGGAGAGCATCCGTGCGCGCCACTTGGTGACGAGCGAGGGGCCGGTCTCGTCGATGGGGCGGCTCGATTGCAAGACGCCCTCGCTGGTCGCGCTGAACGGGCTCGCGCGCGACGCCGATCTGTTCGTGACGATCTCCGAGGACGAGGCGGGCGAGGGGGTGGCGATGCTGGCCCGGCTCGGGCTGGCGACCACGCCGTCGGGTGGCGCCGGGTTGGCCGCGCTGCTTACCGGGGCTGTTGAGCCTGGCCCCGACGCCCGCGTGCTCGCGATCCTGAGCGAGGGGCCGGAAGATGTCTGATCCGGCACGCGGGTTTGGCGAGCGCGAGTTTCGCCGCCGCGTGGTCGCGCTTCAGGCGGCGATGGGCCGGGCCGGGTTTGCCGCGCTCCTGCTCACCACGCCGGCCGATGTGTTCTACGTCACCGGCTTCCTCACGCGGTTCTGGGAAAGCCCGGCGCGGCCGTGGTTCGTGATCGTTCCGGCGACGGGCGACCCGGTGGCGGTGATCCCCTCGATCGGCGCGGCATTGATGGGCTCGACCTGGGTCAAAGACATCCGCACCTGGGACGCGCCGCAGCCTGGCGACGATGGCGTGACGCTGCTCGCGGCGACTTTGCGCGACCTCTTGCCCGCGCGCGGGCGGCTCGGTGTGCCGATGGGGCTGGAAACGCATCTGCGGATGCCGCTCGCCGACTATGCGCGGGTGATCGAGCTGATCGCGCCGCGCGGTGTTGGCGATGCCACCGAGGTGGTCCAGCGGGTGCGCGAGATCAAGTCCGAGGCCGAGATCGCCAAGATCCGCGCCACAGCCCGCGCGGCAGATGCCGCCTTCGCCCGGGTGGCGGAATTCGCGCGCGAGGGCGCGCCGCTCGAGGCGGTGTTTCGCCGCTTTCAGGGCGTGTTGCTCGAAGAGGGTGCGGATTGGGTGAGCTATGTGGCCGGCGGCGCCGGGCCGGGCGGCTATGGCGATGTGATCTCGCCCGCCGATGCGCGCCCGCTGGCGCGGGGGGATGTGCTGATGCTCGATACCGGCGCGGTGCGCGACGGGTATTTCTGCGATTTTGATCGCAATTGGGCGATCGGTGTGGCGGATGATGCGGCGCGCCGGGCGCATGGCGCGCTGTTCGCCGCGACCGAGGCGGCGCTGGCGGCGGTGCGGCCGGGCATGCGCGCGCACGATCTGCACCGGGTGATCGTCGACGCCCTCACCGCCGAGGGGGCGGTGGCGGGCGGTGGGCGGCTGGGCCATGGGCTCGGGATCACGCTTACCGAATGGCCCTCGTTCACGCCGCAGGATTCCACCGAGCTGCGCGCCGGCATGGTGCTGACGATCGAACCTGGGGTCGAGATCGCGCCGGGCCGGATCATGGTGCACGAAGAAAATATCGTGCTGCGCGACAGTGGGGCCGAGCTTCTTTCCACACGCGCGCCGGCCGAGTTGCCGGTTCTGGAGGGTTAGACGATGGATGCGTTTCCTTATGATCTCACCGGGCCGATTGGCACGCGGGCCACGCTCGGGCTGATCGTGCTTCAGACCGATGAAACCATCGAACACGATTTTCACCGGCTCTTTGCCGATCCGCAGATCGCGCTCTATGTAAGCCGGGTGCCAAGCGGTGACGAGGTAACGCCAGACACCCTCGAATCCATGCGCAAGACCCTGCCGCGCGCGGCAGGGCTGCTGCCCCCCGCCGCGCGGTTTGACGTGGTGGGCTATGCCTGCACCTCCGGCTCCACCATGATCGGGGCGGACGCGGTGGAAGCCTTGGTGAAACAGGGGGCCAACACGCGCGCCGTGGCCAATCCGCTGAGCGCGGCGCTCGGCGCGCTCGACCGGCTCGGCGCGCGGTCGGTGGCGATCGTCTCGCCCTATATCCCGGCTGTCGCCCAGCCGATCCGGGCGGCATTTGAGCGCCATGGGCTGCGGGTGCCGGGCACCGTCTCCTTCGGCGAAGAGGTCGAGGCGCGGGTGGCGCGGATTGACCCGGCCTCGATCCGTGCGGCGGCGCTGTCGGTCGGGCGAAGCGACGAGGCGGAGGCCGTGTTTCTTTCCTGCACCAACCTGCGCACGCTCGATATCATCGACGATCTCGAGGCTGAGCTGGGCAAGCCGGTGCTGAGCAGCAACCAGGCGCTCGCCTGGCAGATGGCAGAGCGGGCGGGCGGGCTCGCGCTCGCCAACCCGCCGGGGCGGCTATTTCGCGACTAGCGGCCGTCCTTCAGCCCGGTCACGAAGGCGCGCACTTCGGGGTTGAGGAAGCCCGCGATGTGGTCGGCGGTGAGCGAGTCGAGCACCTGCGCGAGCGCCTCGTCCTCGGTGACCGGACGTGGTTGGGCGATCTCGTCGATATCGTCGAACACCGGGGCGCCGGCAATCTCCGACAGCCAGTCGTGGATCGGCGCGAACCGCTGCGCCATCTCGCCACGACGCGCGGCGCCGAAGAACTCGATGTCGGCGGCGGCGGGCAGCTCGAGGTCATCTGCGATATGGAGCAGGTCTGGCCCCAGGGTTCGGGCGACCGGGCGCGGAAGTGCGGAATTGGCGGCGCGCAGCAGCGGGAACAGGGCGCGCGGCAGGCTCGGGTTCATCATCGGCACGTCGATGAGGCCTTCGGGCAGCGTCACGTGTTGCTGGGCAAAGAAATCGCTGATCGAGCCGCCGGCGCGCATGACGGCGCGATGTGCGCGCATATGCGGCTCGATGCCGGGCAGGCGCTCAAGCCAGGGTTCGATGACCGCTCGATAATCGAAGTGAATGCCTTGGAACGGATCTGCCGCGGGATCGGAAAGCGCCGGAAGCGGATCGCCGAACCAGAGCTGCTGACCGCGCCAGGAGACGAGATGATCGTCGGGTCGGCGCAGGGTGACGTGCAGCGCGGTCTCGGCCCCGCCGAGCGGCTGGGCGAACATCTCGATCAGCTCGGGCGCATCCGGCCCGAAATGCGACATCACCTCGGAACAGAAGACCAGCGTCTCGGGATCGAGCATCTCGATCTGGTTTTGAACCGCGCGCAGCATCAGGTTGGGGTTCGGTGTGCCACGGTGATGAATCGGCACGTTGCGGTCCGGCAAGGCAGCGGCGAGCATGCGGAAGGCGAGCGCGTTATGCGGCTCGCGCACGTTCGCAGGCAGAAGGTCCGGGTCGGCGGGCTCGCCATGCAACAGCTGGGCCTGCGTCCAGGCCGCGCCTTGCGTCTCGACCCAGGGCGAAAGAACCCCGGCCGTGACGAGCTTGGCCCAGTTGATCGCGAGAAAGGCCTGCAGAGAGGTCGTGCCGGTCTTGTGGTGACCGATATGGAAGATCGCTTTCATTCGGAATGCCCTCGCGGTGTTCGGCGCCGGTCTAAGCCAAGCGGTCGGGCAGGTGCAAGGCTCGGGTGCCGCGCAAAGGCGCACAAACGAGGCATGTACCTTTTCGAAGGGTGTTTCACATATTAATATGGGGCACAGGCGAATTCAGGTCGGAAGGCCAAGATGGCAGGAACGAGCAGCTATAACCCGAAATCCGGGCTGGACTGGGGCACACGGGTGCCCGGCGACAACACGATCGAGGTCTATTTCGCGCCAAAAGGGGCGAAGATCCGCGATGGGTATGGTGGCGTCTATACTTCCGACGGTTTCACGCTCTATGAAATTCGCCAGTTCCAACGCGCCTTCGCGTTGATCGAAGCCTCCGTGGCGATCGATTTCGTGCGAGTCGGATCGCGGGCGGCGGCGGATTTCGTGATCGGGCTGGATGCCAACGGCGAGATGTCGCGCGACACGCTGGGCTGGATGAACCCGCCGGGCGAGGCCTTTGGCGGGAGTGCGATGTTCAACGGCCTGGCCTGGGACCGGGGGCCGGGGGGCGATCTGTCGGTCGGGGGCTACGGGTTTGTCACCATCGTGCACGAGCTCCTGCACGGGCTGGGGCTGGCGCACCCGTTTGACGATGGCGGGACGTCGACGGTGTTTCCCGGTGTGCGCTACGGGTCGAACGATCTCGGGACGGCGCTTTTGAACCAGGGCGTGTTTACGACGATGAGCTACAATTCGGGGTTTGTTGCCGGCCCGGTCGGGTACTCCGCCTTCGATCACCGGATCTGGAACCATGGCTACGAGGCCGGGCCGAGCCCGCTGGACATTGCCGTGTTGCAGGAAAAATACGGGGCCAATGGGGCGACCCGCTCCGGCGATACCACCTACACCCTGCCCGACGTCAACAAGATCGGCACCGCCTATCGGGGGATCTGGGATACGGGCGGGACCGATACGATCCAGTATCTCGGGGGGCGCGACACGACGATCAACTTGCGGGCGGCGACGCTGAACTATGAACGCGGCGGTGGCGGGTTCATTTCCGCAGCCGACGGTGTGGCGGGCGGAGTCACCATTGCCGCAGGCGTGGTGATCGAGAACGCGCGGTCAGCCCGTGGCGACGATACGCTGGTGGGCAACGGCGTGGCGAACCGGCTGGCCGCCGGCGGTGGGAACGATACGTTGTATGGCCTTGGTGGGGATGATTTGCTCTTTGCCGGTGCGGGCAACGACACGGTGCGCGCCGGGAATGGCAACGATACGGTGCGCGGGTATGCCGGGGCCGACACGGTTTACGGGGGGATTGGCCGGGATACGCTGTTCGGCGACACCGGAAACGACAGGCTCTTTGCCGAAACGGGCAACGATACCGGCTGGGGCGGCGCCGGCAATGATCGCCTGGCCGGTGGCGACGGTGATGACGTGCTTGGCGGTGGTCCCGGGGCCGATGTGGTCTTCGGCGGTAACGGGGCCGACACGATCTTCGGCAGCAGCGGCAACGACCAGCTGAACGGCGGTCCAGGCGCCGACACCTTCCAGTTTTTCGCCGGGACCGGGCGCGACCGGGTTTTCGGCTTTGTCATTGGCGAAGATCGGATCCACTTCGATCCGGAGCTCTGGGGTGGTGAGGTGCGCAGCGCGGCCGAGATCGCGGATGCGGCGCATGTGACGGAAAACGGCGTGGTGTGGTGGTTTGGCAACGGCAACATCGTGTTGCTCGTGGGTCTGGCCGATACCGTCGGGCTCGAGGGGTCAATCCTGATCTGAACCGCACCACCGTCGCGGTCACCCGAAATCGATCCACGACACTTTGAAGTCGTCGGCGTCGAGGCCAACCAGGTTGACCGATCCGACCCCCCAGTCGACGGTGAGTCCGAATCTGGTGTCGTGCAATTCCACCTGGCTCCTGCGCACGCCGATCAGGCGCAACGTGTCCTCTGTCGGGTCGAAACCGATCAGAACGTCACGCCCGGAGATCCGGCTGAACCGAAAGGTGTCTTCGCCCGCGCCGCCGTTCATCCTGTCGTTACCCCTGCCCCCGTCCAGAAAGTCATTCCCGTCCCCGCCAATCAGTAGGTCACGGTGCGCGCCGCCGAACAGCCGGTCGTTGTCGTTGCCGCCAAACAGGCGATCATTGCCGAAGTCGCCCAACAAAACGTCAAACCCGTCACCGCCATAAGCGCGATCGTTGCCCCCGAGCCCGCGCAGTTTGTCGTTCCCGGCCTCGCCGACGAGAACCTCGGCGCGCTTGGTTCCGAGGGCGAAATCATTGCCGTCGCCACCGTTGAGGAGGTTGCCGATACCGCCCGTGGCGTAGAGCTTGTCGTCGCCCTCGCCGCCATAGAGTCTGTCGCTGCCCCAGCCGCCGATCAGCACATCATTGCCCAGCCCGCCATCGAGCGTGTCGTTGCCGGCGTTGCCGTAGAGCCTGTCGTCGCCGTCGCCGCCCAAGAGCGTGTCGTTGCCGTTCTCTCCGTTCAGCACGTCGTTTCCGGTTCCGCCGTCGAGATGGTCGTTATCGTCGCCGCCAAGCAGCGTATCATTGCCGGCGTCGCCAAACAGGGTGTCGTCGGCGGTGCCGCCTTCGAGACGGTCGTTGTCATCGCCGCCATGCAGCTCGTCCATGCCCCAGCTTCCCTTGAGCAGGTCGTCGCCGATGCCGCCGAACAGAAAGTCGCCCCAGGCGCCGCCGTCGAGGGTGTCATTGCCGGCTTCGCCGTGGAGGGTGTCGCGGCCAACGTCGCCAAGCAGGGTATCGTTGCCGTCGCCGCCCCAAAGGGTGTCATGGTCGTCACCGCCGTCGAGCCGATCGTGCCCGAGCCCGCCGCGCAGAGTGTCATTGCCATCGCCGCCTTCCAGCAGGTCGTTGTCGTCACCGCCGTCCAGCTCGTCGTTGCCGAGGCCGCCGCGCAGGGTGTCGCGACCGGCTTCACCGAGCAGCAGGTCGTCGCCGGTTTCGCCGTTGAGCGTATCGTCGCCATCGCCGCCGGAGAGCGTATCGTCATCGTCGCCGCCAAAGAGCAGGTCGCTGCCGAGGCCGCCGATGATGGTGTCGCGCCCAGACTGTCCGCGCAGAGTATCGTCATCATCGCCGCCATCGAGCAGGTCATCGCCACCACCGCCCCAGAGCGTGTCGCGGCCGGTTCCGCCGAGAAGGGAATCGTTGCCGAGATCGCCGACGAGCAGGTCGTTACCGGCATCGCCATTCAGCAGGTCGTTGCCGCCGCCGCCGCGGATCGTGTCATTGCCGTCACCGCCATGCACCTCGTCGCTTTCGTTCGGGCCGTCGGTGGCGATGTCATTGTAGTGATCATCCCCGCCGTCGAGCCAGGCCACGTCCGCCCCCGCGCCGCCATCGACGATGTCGTTGCCAAGGCCGGTGCGGATCACGTCGTCGCCGTCTTCGCCGAACACCGTGTCATTGCCGACACCGGTGGAGATGTCGTCGTTGCCCGCGCCACCGTAGATGGTATCGCCGTCGTCGGGGGCGGAGGCGGCGGCATCGGTGTAGGTGTCGTTACCGCCTTCGAGATAGACGCAATCGAGGCCGCAGCCGTCGAGGATCACGTCGTCGCCGTCGCCGGCAAAGACGGTGTCGTTGCCGAGGCCCGGCGCGATCGTCTGGCTGCCAGCGCCGGCGCGCAGGATATCGTCGCCGTCGGTGCCGGTGATGTCGTAGTCCTGATCGTTGGGGAATAGCACGCCCGACAGGTCCATCGGCCGGTCGATCCCCTGCACCACGCTGGCGCGCAGCGCGGCGATGTCGAGCGCGCCGCCCGCGGCGCTATGCACGTAGAGCGTTTCGGCGCGCCAGGTGACCACGGCGCCATAGCTGGTGGCGGCGATGTCGAGACTGTCGGGATCGTGGAACATCGGCCAGGAGGCGAGGTCGAGCCGGTCGAACGCCGGGTTGAAATCGGTGATCGTGTCGGCCACGCCGTCGTCGCGCAGCACGAAGGTATCACGCCCGGTTCCACCTGAGAGCGTGTCGCTGCCGGCGCCGTCGACGAGGATGTCGTTGCCGAGCCCGCCGTTCAGCGTGTCGGCCCCGTCGAGGCCGACGAGGATATCGTCGCCCGCCGTGCCGGTGCACGTGCCGCCGGCCGCGGCGGCGACGATCTGCGCGCCGAGCGTGGAGAGATCGACGGCCAGGTCGGTCAGCCTGCCTTCAGATTGCGAGGCGACGAGCAGGCGCAGGCTGTTGCCCACCGAGGCGCCGGCGATGGCCGCAACGTTGGCGAGGCCGGTGGTGAGGCTGTCGGCGATGGTGGCGACAAGTTGAAGCTGGCCGCCGGGCAGGAGCACGAACAGCGACACCCCGTCATCACCGCCGCCGGCGGCCACGAAGCTGATGCCGTTGTGCTCGATTACCGTGACGCTCTGCACGCCACCGAAGCGGGTGTCGAGCGTGTCGAGCACGTGATCGGTGGCGGTGAGGGTGCCGTCCTGGCCGACGTGAAACACGCTCAGCGCCCCGTTCGCGTTCATCGCCGTGGCGACGACGACGTAGTCGACAAAGTCCACTTCGGCGCTGGCGATATCGGTGGGCACCATCAGGCCGACGCCCTGATCGGGGCCGCTGATGTCGGTGCGCAGCAGGCCGCCTGCCGATTGTTGATAGGCAGTAATGCCGTACTCGGTGTCGGACCCCGCGACGATGAAACTGTTGCCGGCGACCTCGACATGCGCGAAGGCTGAGACGCTCTCGACCAGCGCGGTGGCGTCATCGTCGACCACACCCGTGATAGCGAGCGACGCGCCGTCCGTGGTGTAGCTGGAAAAGCCCGACCCGGTACCGGCGACCAGCAGATCGCCCGTGGCCGTGACCCCGAGCGCATCGGGGTGGCCGAGGCCGGGGATCAGCCCGTCGAGATGGGACACGGCGCCGATGGTGCCATTCAGGCCGACGGAATAGGCGCCAAGCTGGCTCGCCCCGGTCATGCCGAACACCGCCTGCGCCCCGCCCCATCCATCGTCGACAAGCACGAGGTCGTCGCCGATCCCGAGCGACCAGGCGGGGTTGTAGAAGGCGCTATCGACCAGAGTGGCCTGGCCGCTGCCGGGCAGGGAATAGCTGGTGAGCCCGCCATAGGCGCCCGAGGTTGCAAAAACGGTGACGGTATCTCCGTCCTGCAAGATCGCCAGGTCTCTGATGTCGTAGTCGAGCGCGTCGAAACCCGACCGCACCGTCCCCCGCACCGTGAACTGCATTTCCCGAACCCCCAGGTTGGCAATGCAGAGAACCTGAGGTCGATTTCGGCCACTTGGCGGCGCGCCAATGTGACCAAAACGGGGAGAGAAGCGGCAATTGAAAACCCGGTGTTAACCGGGACGTTAACCCTGGGCGGGGCGCGACTCAGGCCGATTGGCGGCGTTCGTGGTCAGCGATGGCGTCGTCGATGTCTTCGTAGTAGCGCAAGTGGCCCTTGAAGAGGACCAGGCCGGAATCGCAGAACGCGCGCAATTCGCGCATGTTGTGGCTGACCATCATCGCGCCGGAGGATTTCACCCGCTCGCGAAAGACCGCACGGCTCTTTCGACGGAATGCGGCATCGCCGACGGCGGTGACTTCGTCGATCAGGTAGGTATCGAACTTGATCCCCATTGCCGCGCCGAAGGTGAGGCGCGAGCGCATCCCCATCGAGTAGCTGCTGATCGGCATGTGGAAATGCGGACCCAACTCGGCGAAGTCGCGCACGAAAGCCTCGAGGCTGCGGGTATCGACCCCGTAGACGCGGGCGAGAAACCGCACGTTCTGCGCGCCGGTCAGGTCGCGGTGAAAGGCCCCGGCCAGGCCGATCGGCCAAGAGATCGACCCGTCCGAGACGACGCGCCCGCTGTCCGGGCGCAGCGAGCCGGCGACAATCTGGAGCAGCGTCGACTTGCCGGCGCCATTGGCGCCGAGCAGGCCGATGGCTTTGCCCGAGGGCAAGGTGAAATCGAGATTGTCGATGACCAACTTGCGATGACCGTTCAACTTGAACGACTTCGTGACATGTTCAAATCGGATCATGGCGCGGCGCCTACTTGCGATCGCGCAACGCGTAGAACATCAGCGTCAGGATTGACCAGAGCAGAACGAAGAACAGCGCGGCCATGCCGAAAATCACCCAGCGGCGCGGAAATTCGGCGGTCTGCGGCAGGGTTGGCTGCACGTAGGTCGACAGGTAGCGGCTCTGACGGGCGGCATTGGAGCGCGCGATATCGAGCCCGGCGAGCGAGACGCGGTAGGTTTCCTCGGCAAATTCGCGGTCGACCATCAGGCCTTCGTATTCGGCGAGCAGGGCGGGGTAGGCTTCGACCCCACCGATATTCTCATCCTCGGCGAAGTTGCGGCGCTCGGCGGCGATGCGCTCGCGGATTACCTCGATCCGTCGCAGGGCTTGCACCACCCGTGGGTCTTCCGGCCCGGTATCCTGGGCGATGATGTCGTAGTCGATCATGGCTTGTGCGAGCTGCTGTTGCAGGGAGTTGAGCACACCCATGCGCCCGCGCAGATCGCTTTCGGGGTCGACGATCTGGGTGCGGGTGCGAAAATGCACCAGCGCCTCGCGCGCGGCCTTGAGCCGGGAGACGGATTCTTTCAGATCTTCCTCGGCGTATTTCAGCGAGTCCGACCGCGAGGCGGCGTTGAGCTCGTTCACCAGCAGCTGGCTCTCCGTGAGGATCTCGCGGGCCAGGTTCTGCGCCATGTCAGGACTGAAGGCGAGCACGGTCAGGTTGATCAGCCCGGTGTTCTGGTCGTAGGACACCAGCACGACCCGCTGCCAGTACTCAACCAGATTTTCGATCGTGCCGCCGGGGGCAAGGGCAAAAATCGGGTCGGACTTGTAGGGGGCGGTGTAGTGGTCGGTCAGGTGGAGCCGTTTGTCGATCGCGGCCACGAGGTCCTGGCTGCGGATGTATTCGTAGAGCATATCGGCCTCACCCGAGGTCGATCCGCCCACGAATTGCGTCAGCCCGCCCAGCGCCTCAAGGGAGGACGGCGAGTCTTCCTGACGCACCGAGAAGCCGGCGACCGAGGCAAATTGGTCGGTGGCGTGCGCGGTCAGGTAGTAGCCGACCAGGGCGAGCGGCGTGACGACGATCAGGAGGAAGCCCAGGGCAAGGCCCCAATGGCGCTTGCGCATGCCCGCGCGGCGGGCCATCGGGCGGATCTCGATGACTTGCGGCGCGACTGGAGCATTGGTGTCGTCGGGGTTGGCGCCGGCATTCGGGCCGCGCTCAGCCGCAGGTGTGCCGGCTTTGCCCCGAGGTGGGGCATCGTCGTTTTTTCTCTTGCCAGATGCTTGTTTTTCTTGCTGCTTCACCACGCGCTTGCCTTTCGCGATCGGGTTTGAACTTGCCCCGGCTTTTCTACATAATGCGGCGCTGCAACGCCAGACAAATGGAGCGTGCCCCTTGTCCACCGTGGATCACACCGACAGCACCACGCCCGTGCCCCCCGCGCTTGAGCCGCCGAAGGCGCGGTTCGACGTGCATCGGCGCAGCTTTGCCACTTCGCGGGTGATCCTGGCGCTGGTGCTGCGCGAGATGACGACCACTTACGGGAGATCCCCCGGCGGTTATATCTGGGCCATCCTCGAGCCGATCGGAATGATCACGATCCTCTCGCTGGGGTTCTCGCTGCTGATGCGCACGCCATCGCTCGGCAACAGTTTCATCCTGTTCTATGCCAGCGGGTACCTGGTATTTTCGCACTACAAGTCGATCGAGAGCTCGGTCAGCAGTTCGATCGCGTTCTCTCGCGCGCTCCTGCTCTACCCGGCCGTCACCTGGATCGATGCGATCATCGCGCGTTTCCTGCTTACTTTTCTCACCAGCCTGCTCAATCTCATCATCATTCTCGGCGGCCTTTTGTATTTTACCGGTTCCGGCACGGTTTTGGATTACCCGCCGCTGGTGAACGCAATTGCACTGGCGTCTTTGCTTGGGCTCGCAGTCGGAACGTTCAATTGCATGCTTATCGGCTTGGTGCCGATCTGGAAGACGGCCTGGAAGATCATCAACCGACCGCTGATGATCGCCTCGGCGGTGATCTTCATCTATGAAGATGTGCCGCAGCAGGCAGGTGACATCCTGTGGTGGAATCCGCTGGTGCACCTCACCGGCCTGTTCCGCACCGGCGTGTTTCCCACTTACTACCCGCAATATATCACCGAAACCTACGTGATCGGGATTTCGCTGGTGGCGCTGATGTTCGGGCTGCTGTTTCTGAGCGCGCATCACAGCCGGATCATCAACAGCGAGTGAGCTCAAACCCCGGTGCCGGCGCGCGCGCGCTCGGCCAGGGCCTGGATTTCGGGCAGCGTGGCCGTGGTGTCGCGGCGGAAGGCATCCGAGATCGCCCGTTTGAGCAGGGCGCGGAACGCGGGCGCTTCGGGGCCGTAATGCTTCGCGTGTGTGGTCCATCTGAGCAGGATCAGCGGGACAACGAGCCAGAACATCGGCCCGGCCGCGCGGCGATAGACGAAGATGATGTTACGGTGGTGGTAATAGGCGCGCCAGACCGGATCGTAGATCTTGCGCCCACCCGGCTGCGAGCTTTCGCAATCGTGCTCGAAGCGCAGCGCCGGGTCGAAGGCGATCCGCCCGCCCGCCTTGCGCAGCCCGAGCGTGTAGAGCACGTCGTCGCCGTAGATGAACAGATCCGCGTCGGGGTAGCCCACCATCTCGACGACCTTGCGCGAGAGAAAGAGGCCGACGAAAGAGGCGGCGTCGATCTGGCTGGTCTTGCCGCTGGTGTAGTCGGCATCGGTAAGGTGAAAGCCCTGTCGGCCCGAAAACAACGCGCCGGCAAAGGCCCGCAGGTGCCAGAATGGGTTGCGGGTGGGCCGGTTCATCTCGCACAGCCGGCCCGACGGATAATAGACCGCCGCCGCCCAGGCCTCCTGCCCGTCGCGCGGCGCGGCGTGAAACAGCGCCAACGCGTCGGGGTCGGGCCGGGCATCGTCGTCCATCACCAATAGCCAGTCGGGATCGAGCGTTTCGGTGGCAAACCGCAGGCCCGCGGCAAACCCGCCGGCGCCGCCGACGTTGCGGGGCAGGGTCTGGACGATCAGCCGGGGATCTTTTTGCGCCGCCAGCCAGCCGGCGGTGCCATCGGTCGAGGCGTTGTCGACCACCAGGATCTGCGCCAGGTGCTCGGGCGCGGCATCCAGCAGCCTTGCCAGCGTGGTCTGGAGCTGCGGCAGGCGCTGGTAGGTCACGACCACGGCGACAAGCCGCCCCGCGCCGGTTTTTGCTACGGTCTCCGTCAAATGCCCGTTCCTGCCATGGCCCTGAATGCGGCCCGTTCCTAGCGCCGCGCGCGGGAGGAAGTCAAACCGCGCCGCGCTCAGGTGATCACGTTCGGCCCGTCGCGGCCCGAGATCGCGCGAATCCGAGCCAGCGTTTCGGCGGCGTCGAGCACCGGGCCAAGCGCCGCCTGCACGTCCAGCCCGAGCCCCTCGGGGCCGGCCACGTAACGCTCAAGGTAAAGCCTGAGCGTGGCGCCCTCGGTGCCGGTGCCCGACAGGCGGATGACGAAGCGCGATCCGTCAGTGAACACGATGCGCAGGCCCTGGCCCTTCGACACCGAGCCATCGACCGGATCGGTGTAGGCAAAATCGTCGGCGCTGGCGATGGTCATGCCGCCAACCTCCTGACCGGGCAGATCGCCAAGCCGGGCCTGCACGTCGCCGACAATCCGGTTCGCCACGTCCACCGGCAGCACCTCGTAGTCATGGCGCGAATAGTAGTTGCGCCCGAAGTCGTGCCAATGCGCTTGCAGGATCTCGGCCACCGACTGCCCTCGCTCGGCGAGGATGTTGAGCCACAGCAACACGGCCCAGAGCCCGTCTTTTTCGCGCACGTGGTCCGAGCCGGTGCCGAAGCTTTCTTCGCCGCAGAGGGTGACCCGGCCGGCGTCGAGCAGGTTGCCGAAAAACTTCCATCCCGTGGGGGTCTCGAAGGTGGCGATGCCCATCTTCTCGGCCACGCGGTCGGCGGCGGCGGAGGTGGGCATCGAGCGCGCCACGCCGGCGATTCCGGCGCGGTAGCCCGGCGCGAGATGGGCATTGGCGGCCAGCACCGCGAGGCTGTCGGAGGGGGCGACGTAGGTGTTCTTGCCCACCACCATGTTGCGGTCGCCGTCGCCGTCGGAGGCGGCGCCGAAATCGGGCGCATCGGCGCCAAACATCACGTCCATCAGGTCATGCGCCCATGTCGGGTTCGGATCGGGGTGCATGCCGCCGAAATCGGGCAGTGGCGTGCCGTTCACCACCGTGCCCGGCGCGGCGCCAAGGCGGCGTTCGAGAATCTCGGTGGCGTAGGGGCCGGTGATCGCGCACATCGCATCGAACCGCATGCGGAAGCCGCCGGCGAACATCGCGCGCAGCGCAGGAAAATCGAACAGCGTTTCCATCAGGTCGGCGTAGTCGCTCACCGGGTCGACGACCGAGACCGTCATGCCGCCCAGCGTGGATTCGCCGATGGCGGACAGATCGACGTCTTGGGCTTCAAGAATCCGGTATTCGCGCATCGTTTCGGTCGCGGCGAAGATCGCGTCGGTCACGCTCTCGGGGGCCGGGCCGCCGTTGGCCATGTTGAACTTCAGGCCGAAATCCTCGTCGAGCCCGCCCGGGTTGTGGCTGGCGGACATGATGAAGCCGCCGTCGGTCTTGTTCAGCCGGATCAGGTGGCTGGCGGCGGGGGTGGAGAGCAGCGCATCCTGCCCGACGATCACCCGTTTTGCGCCCTGGGCGGCGCACATCCGCAGGATCACCTGCGCGGCCTGGGGCGAAAAATAGCGCCCGTCGCCGCCGAGTACGAAGGTCTTGCCCGCCGCGCCGCCGATCGCGTCGAGGATCGCCTGCACGAAATTTTCGAGAAAATGCGGCTGCATGAACTGCCGGGTTTTCTTGCGCAGCCCCGAGGTGCCGGGCTTCTGGCCCTCGATCGGTTGGCTGGCGACGGTCAGGATCGACATCTCTCTCTCCTCAGGTCTCGGGATGGGCGAACAGCAGCACCGATTGCTCGGCGGCCTTGTAGGTGGCGGCAACGGGTTTTTCGGGTGCCTCGGGGTTGGCGCTGTCGAGCACGCGCACCCAGTCGCCTTCCGGCAGCACCACGTCGCGGGCCGGCCCGGCGTTGAACACCGCAAATACCTCGTCGTGGCCGGAATCCTTGATCGTCTCGGCCGAGGCGCGGATGATCACGCCCATCGCGTGCACATGGTCATGCCAGTCGGCGTCGGTCGGGGCGCGGCCCTCGGGGTGCCACCATTCGAGATCGGGCAGCCCGTCGGCGGGGCGGGGGCGCGAATGCAGAAAATTGCGCTGGCTGAGCACGCCATGGCGGCGGCGCAGGGCGGAGAGGCGGCGCACATAGGCGAGCAGGTGGTCGTCGGCGTCTTTCCAGTTGACCCAGCCGGTCTCGTTGTCCTGCGCATAGGCGTTGTTGTTGCCGCGCTGCGTGTTGCCGATCTCGTCGCCGGCCAGCAGCATCGGGATACCCTGGCTGAAGAACAGCGTGGCGAGCATGGCGCGCTGGCGGCGGCCACGGGCGGCACGGATCACCGGGTCGGAGGTGGGGCCCTCGACGCCGAGGTTGTCGGAGAAATTGGCGGCATGGCCATCACGGTTGCCCTCGCCGTTGGCCTCGTTGTGTTTCTCATTGTAGGAGACGAGATCGGCGAGGGTGAACCCGTCGTGGCTGGAGATCAGGTTGATGCTGGCCGTCGCCGGGCGCCCGCCGGTATCGAAGATCTCGGGCGAGCCGAGCAGTGCCTTGGCAAGGCCGGGCAGCAGGTGGCCATCGCCGCGCCAAAAGGCGCGCATATCGTCGCGGTAGCGGTCGTTCCACTCGCGGAACGGGTGCGGGAATTGCCCGAGGCGATAGCCCCCCGGGCCCACGTCCCACGGTTCGCCGATCAGCTTGATGCGGGCGAGCACCGGGTCTTGGCGGATGGCGTCGAGAAAGCCCGAATCGAAGCCGTGCGGACCGCGTGTGAGCGCGGTGGCGAGATCGAAGCGGAACCCGTCGACGTGAAATTCCTCGACCCAGTAGCGCAAGCTGTCCATCACCATGCGCAGCACCGCCGGATGCGACAGATCCAGCGCGTTACCGGTGCCGCAATCGTTGATGTAATGCCGTTTTTCCGGCGCGAGCCGGTAGTAGGCGGCGTTGTCGAGGCCGCGGAAGCTGAGCGTGGGGCCGAAGCCATCGCCCTCGGCGGTGTGGTTGTAAACCACGTCGAGGATCACCTCGATTCCCTCGGCGTGAAAGCGGCGCACCATCTGCTTGAACTCGCCGATCTGGCCCCGGTCGAGGTAGCGCGGTTCAGGCGCGAAGAAGGCAATCGTCTGGTAGCCCCAATAGTTGCGCAGGCCCCGGTCGATCAGGAAGCGATCGTCGAGGAAACCCTGCACCGGCATGAGCTCGATCGCGGTCACGCCGAGGCTCTTGAGATGCGCGATCACCGGATCGGAGGCGAGGCCGAGGAAGGTGCCGCGCTTGGATGGGTCGATCTGCGGGTGCATCGCCGTCAGGCCCTTCACATGCGCCTCGTAGATCAGCGTATCGGGCCCGGCATGGTTGGGCGGCGTATCGCCCTGCCAGTCAAACCCGTCGTCGCCCTCGACCACGCATTTCGGAATGGCAAAGGCGCTGTCGCGGGTGGAAAAGCTCAGATCGCCCAGCGGTGAGCCCACGTGGTAGCCCATCAGCGCCTTAGACCACCTGAGCTTGCCCTCGATCCGGCGCGCATAGGGATCAATCAACAGCTTGTTCGGGTTGAAGCGGTGGCCGCTTTCCGGATCGTAAGGCCCATGCGCGCGCAGCCCGTAGCGGGTGCCGGGGCCGAGCCCGGCAATGTGGCCGTGCCAGATATCACCGTCGCGTTCGTGCAGGGCGATGCGTGTCAGCTCGGTGCGCCCGTCTTCGGTGAACAGGCAGACTTCGATCTTGGTCGCGTTGGCCGAGAACACGGCGAAGTTAACCCCGCGCGCGTCGACGGTCGCGCCCATCGGCCAGGCGCGGCCAGGCGTGAGGTCGAGGCCGGAAATCCGATCATGGGACAGGGCGGGATGGGGTTCGGTCACGCGGTCAGGCTCCTGTAGAGGTCCGCATAGGCTTTCGCCGGCCTGTCCCAGCCCACCTCGGCCCCCATCGCCCGCTTGACGAGGCGAGACCAGCCGGCGCGGTCACCGTAAAGCGCGGTGAGCTGGCGCAGCGCGCCCGAGAGCGCGATGGCGTCGATCGGGTGGAAGCTGATGCCGGTGGCGGCATTGGCGGCGAGGCTCGCCGGCGTGGCGCCGATCACCGTGTCGTTCAGCCCGCCGGTGGCGGCAACCACCGGCACGGTGCCATATTTGAGGCCATACATCTGGGTCAGCCCGCAGGGCTCGAAGCGCGACGGCACGATCACCGCGTCGCCGCCGGCGAACATCCGGTGCGACAGCGCTTCGTCATAGCCGATCCGCACGCCGACGCGTTTGGGCCAGCGCGCGGCCGCGGCCTTCACGGCGTTTTCCAGGTGAGGCTCGCCCGAGCCCAGCAGCACCAGCCCGCCGCCGGCGGCGATGAAGTCGGGCAGGGCATCGGCCAAGAGGTCGATCCCCTTCTGCCAGGTCAGCCGGCTGACGAGGATGGCGAGCGGCCCCGGCACCTCGCCCAGGCCGAATTCTTCGATCAGCGCAGCGCGGTTGGCGGCCTTGCCCGCGAGTTTTGCGGCGGAATAGGGCGTGATTGCCGGGTCGGCCTCGGGTGACCAGGTGCCTTCCTCGACACCGTTAAGAATGCCATGCAGATCGGCCGCGCGCGAGGCGATCACGCCTTCCAGCCCCATACCGAACTCGGGCCGCATCAGCTCTTCGGCATAGGTCGGCGAAACGGTGGTGATCGCGTCGGCCAGCGCCAACCCCACTTTCAGGGTCGAGATATTGCCGTGATACTCGGCGTGGTCGGGGTGCCAGGCGTGCCAGGGCAGGCGCAGGCTGTCGAGCCGGTCGCCGCCGGTGACGCCCTGGAAGGCGATGTTGTGGATCGTCAGCACCGATTTCACGCCGCCGTCGCCGTAATAGCGCAAATATGCCGGGGCAAGGCTGCCCTGCCAGTCATGCGCGTGCAGGATATCCGGTTTCCAGCCATCGCCCGTGCCGTCGCGCGCCACCGTGGCCGCGGCCCAGGACAGCGCGGCGAAGCGCTCGGGATTGTCCCAGTAGTCGCCGTTCGCGTCCGCATAGGGGCCGCCCGTGCGGTGGTAGAGATGCGGCAGGTCGAGCGCGAGCACGGTGATGCCCGCGATGATGCCTTTCATCAGCCGGGCATGGCCGCCGAAAAGGTTCCAGTCGGCCCAGACCTCTTCGACCGGGCCAAGCTTGTCGAGCAGGCCGGGATAGGCGGGCAGCATCACCCGCATATCCACGCCTTCGCTTTTCAACACGCCGGGCAGGGCCCCGACCACGTCAGCCAGCCCGCCCGTCTTGATCAACGGCACGGATTCGGACGCGACGGACAGTACGCGCATGATGGGGGCCTCCTAGCCGAGTTCGGCCTGGCGCCGGACGAGCATATCGCGGGTGATCAGCGTGATACCGCTCTCGGTCACGCGGAACCACTTGGCGTCTTCCACAGGGTCCTCACCGACGACGAGGCCGGCAGGGATGTCGAGCCCGGAATCGACGACGCAATTCTTCAGCCGTGCGTTCCGGTTGACCTGCACATGCGGCAGCAGCACCGAATAGTTCACCGAGGAATAGGAGTGCAGCCGCCCGCCGGTGGAGATCAGCGAATTTTTCACCACCGAGCCGGAGATGATCGTATCGCCGGCGATCAGCGACGAGATGGCGGCCCCGCGCCGCCCCTCCTGGTCGTGGATGAACTTCGCCGGGGGCACGATCTCGGCGTAGGTCCAGATCGGCCAGGTGCGATCATACAAGTCGAGCTTGGGCACGAAGTCCGTGAGGTCGATATTGGCCTGCCAATAGGCGTCGACGGTGCCGACGTCGCGCCAGTAGGCCTCTTTTTCCAGCCCCGAGCGCACGCAGCTGTCGGTGAACTTGTGGGCGATCGCCTTGCCGTGCTTGACGATGTGCGGGATCAGGTCATGGCCGAAATCGTGGCTCGAATTCGGGTCGTTGGCATCCTCGAGCAGCAGTTCGCGCAGGAATTTCCAGTCGAACACGTAGATGCCCATCGAGGCCAGCGCATGGGCCGGGTCGCCGGGCATGTGCGGCGGGTTGGCCGGTTTTTCGAGAAAGCTGGTGATCCGGCCATCCTCGTCGGCGTCCATCACGCCGAAGGCGCTGGCTTCGGCAACCGGCACGGTCAGGCAGCCCACCGTTACCTCCGCACCCGAGTTTACGTGGTGCTCGAGCATGACCTCGTAGTCCATCTTGTAGATGTGATCGCCCGCCAACACGATGAGATACTCGACGTCATAGCTGTCGATGATGTCGATGTTCTGGCGTACGGCGTCGGCGGTGCCCTTGTACCAGTTTTCTTCGTCGATCCGCTGCGAGGCGGGGAGGATATCGAGATATTCGTTGCGCTCGGCGCGGAAGAAGTTCCAGCCGCGCTGGGCGTGGCGGATCAGGCTGTGGGCCTTGTATTGCGTGGCGATCGCCATCTTGCGGATGCCCGAGTTCAGCGCGTTCGACAGGGCGAAGTCGATGATCCGGGTCTTGCCGCCAAAATAGACCGCTGGTTTCGCGCGCCGGTCGGTCAGTTCCTTGAGGCGCGATCCCCGACCTCCGGCCAGGACGAAGGCCATTGCCTGCGAAGAGAGCCTTCTTCTGTGTTGCCCGGTTTCCATGGATTCCTCCTCCTGTCTGCGCAGTCTTTATCTGTCGTCAGTCTCCCGTCAGCCCTGCCGGAATACAACTGCCGAAAGCGGCGGCAGCGTGATATAGGCCGATTGCTCCTGGAAGTGCCAGGAAACGGGCTCGGTCTCGATCCCGCCGCCGTTGCCGCGATTGCCGCCGCCGTAGATCTCGGCATCGGTGTTCATGATCTCATCCCAATGCCCGGGCGCCGGGAAGCCGATGCGGTACACGTCGCGCTCGATCGGGGTCATGTTCACCGCCACGACGATCAGCGGATCGCCCGGCTTGCCCTTGCGCGCAAAGACGAAGACGGAGTGCTCGGCGTCGTTCGCCTCGAGCCAGTCGAAGCCCTCGGGCCTTGTGTCGTTCACGTGCAGCGACGGGTTGTCATGGTACATCGTGTTGAGGTCGCGCACCAGAAGCTGGATGCCGCGGTGCTCGGGCAGGTCGGTCAGGTGCCAGTCGAGGCTCTCGGAATGGTTCCACTCGCGGCCCTGGGCAAACTCCTGGCCCATGAACAGCAGCTTCTTGCCCGGATGCGTCCACATGAAGCCGTAGTAGGCGCGCAGGTTGGCGAATTGCTCCCAGGCGTTGCCCGGCATCTTGGCGATCATCGAGCCCTTGCCGTGCACCACCTCGTCATGGCTGATCGGCAGGATGAAGTTTTCCGACCAAGCGTAGACCATCGAAAACGTCATGTCGCCGTGGTGATACTTGCGGTAGATCGGCTCTTTCGAGATGTATTCGAGGGTGTCGTTCATCCACCCCATGTTCCACTTGAACCCGAAGCCGAGGCCGCCGGTCTCGACCGGACGCGACACGCCGCTGAAAGCGGTGCTTTCCTCGGCCACGGTCATGATGCCGGGATGTTCGCCGTAAGCCAGGACGTTGGTCTCGCGCAGCAGGTCGATCGCCTCGTAGTTCTCGCGCCCGCCATCCTTGTTGGGAATCCACTGGCCCGCCGCGCGCGAATAGTCGCGGTAGAGCATCGAGGCCACGGCATCCACGCGCAGCCCGTCGAGGTGGTATTCCTCGAGCCAGTAAAGCGCATTGGCCTTGAGGTAGTTTGCCACCTCGTTGCGGCCATAATTGTAAATCAGCGTGTTCCAGTCGGTGTGAAAGCCTTCCTTCGGGTCGGCGTGCTCGTAGAGCGGTGTGCCGTCGAACCAGCCGAGCCCGTGCTCGTCGGTCGGGAAGTGGCCCGGCACCCAGTCGAACAATACGCCCAGCCCCGCCTCGTGCGCGGCCTCGATCAGGGCGGCAAACTCCTGCGGCGTGCCGTGGCGGATCGTCGGGGCGAACATGCCGATCGGCTGGTAGCCCCAGGAGCCGTCAAACGGAAACTCGCTCACCGGCATCAGCTCGACATGGGTGAAGCCCATCCATTTCACGTATTCCACCAGCTCCTTGGCGAGTTCGGCATAGGACAGCGGGCGTGTGCCGTTGTCGGTCTTGCGCCAGCTTCCAAGGTGGACTTCGTAGATCGAGATCGGCGCGTCGACCGAATTTTTGCCGGCGCGGTCTTTCATCCAGCCCGTGTCTTTCCACGTCCGCCCCATCCCGGGTGCACGCACCACCGAGCCGGTGGCGGGCGGGTGTTCCGAGCCGAAGCCCACCGGGTCGGCCTTCAGCGGCAGGATCACGCCGCCCTGGGCGCGGATCTCGTACTTGTAGATCGTGCCTTCGGCGAGACCGGGAATGAAGATTTCCCACACCCCGGTGGCGCCGCGCCGGCGCATCGGGTGGGCGGTGCCGTTCCAGGCGTTGAAATCGCCCACCACCGAGACACGCTCGGCATTGGGGGCCCAGACGGCGAAATGGGTGCCGGTGACATTGTCGAGGGTCTTCACATGCGCGCCGAGGACCTCCCACAGCCGCCGGTGACCGCCTTCGCCGAGGAGGTATTCGTCAAGCTCGCCCAGCACCGGGCCGAATCGGTAGGGGTCGGTGAACTCCCAGCCAACCCCGCCAAGATCCTCGGCCTGGATCGTGTAGGGCTTGGTCGGGTCAACCGGGCCCTCGAACAGGCCCGGGCAATCGACGTGCTGATCCAGCGCCACGGGCTTGGCGCGGCCCTGATTCAGCCAGGCTTTGACGGCACCGGGAATCCACGCCGCCAGCTGTCCGCCCTGGGGTCCGAGCACCGAGAATGGATCACCGTGGCGCCCTTCGGCGATGGCACGGGCCTCCTGGTTCGAAACCCGAAACTGCATATCGGCGGCTGGCGTTTTTGCCATTTCTCGCGTCCTCCCGGTCAGAGCGCCGACTTGGCACCCCAGATGTCTTCCATGTAACCACGGATTGACCTGTCAGACGAGAAAAACCCCATCCTTGCGGTATTATACGCCGCCATCCGCGCCCATCTGTCGCGGTCGAGGAAGGTTTTGTCCACCTCCGCCTGGGCGCGCTGGTAATCGGCGAAGTCGGCGGCGACCATGAAGTAGTCGCTGTTCCAGGTGCGGTCGACAAGGCCGTGGTAACGGTCGGGCTCATCGGGCGAGAACCGGCCCTCCGAGATCATCTGCAGTACGTCCTTGAGCGCCTGGCTGTGCTCGATCGCCTCGCGCGCATGGTTGACGTTCTTGCGCCGCATCAGCACGTCCTCGGCGGTCAGGCCGAACAGGAAGAAGTTTTCGGCCCCCACCTGCTCGCGGATCTCGACGTTGGCGCCGTCGAGCGTGCCGATGGTGAGCGCGCCGTTGAGGCTGAGCTTCATGTTGCCGGTGCCGGAGGCTTCCTTGCCCGCGGTCGAAATCTGCTCGCTGAGGTCGGCGGCGGGGATCAGGCGCTCGGCCATCGTCACGTTGTAGTTGGCGGGGTAGACCACCTTGAGCCGGCCGCGCATGTCGGGGTCGTTGTTCACCAGCCGGCCGACATCGTTGATCAGGTGCACGATCTCCTTGGCCACCTGGTAGCCCGGCGCCGACTTGCCGCCAAAGATCTTCACCCGCGGCACGAAATCGCCCTCGGGGTTCTTCTTGATCTCGTGCCACTGCGCGATCGTCTCGAACACGTTCATCAACTGGCGCTTGTATTCGTGGATCCGCTTGACCTGCACGTCGAACATCGCGTCGGGGTCGACCTCGATGCCGCAGAGCTTCTGCATCCAGTTCGAGGTTTCCACCTTGTTCTGGCGCTTTACTGCCATGAACGCCTCGCGGAAGCCGGCATCCTCGATATGCGGTTCAAGTTCCGCGAGCCGGTCCAAATCGGCTTCCCAACCGGTGCCGATGGTGTCGGTGACCAGCTTGGCGAGACCGGGGTTGGCCAGCATCAGCCAGCGGCGCGGGGTGACGCCGTTGGTCTGGTTGACGATCCGGCCGGGATGGAGCTTGTCGAGCTCGGGAAAGAGCTGCGACTTGATCAGCTCGGTGTGCAGCGCCGAAACCCCGTTGACCTTGTGCGACATCACGAAGGCGAGCTCGCCCATGTGCACCTCGTTGCCGCGCACGATCGCCACGCTCGAGGGCCGGGCCGGGTTGGCCTTGTGGTGGGCCGCGTCGATCATCTCGATAAGTTGCATGTGGCGCGGCAGCACGTTGCCCAGAAGCCAGGTCGACCAGCGCTCCAGCGCTTCCGGCAGGAGCGTGTGGTTGGTGTAGCCGAGCACGTTCTGCGAGATTTCCAGCGCCCGCTCGAAGGTGATGTTGTGCTTGTCGACCAACAGGCGGATCAGCTCCGGCCCGGCCAGCGCCGGGTGGGTGTCGTTCATCTGGATCGCCACGTGCTTGTCGAGCTCGGTGATGTCTTCATGCGCTTCGAGGTAGCGGCGCAGGATGTCCTTGATCGAGGCGGAGGTGAGGAAATACTCCTGCTTGAGGCGCAGTTCCTTGCCGGCATAGGTGGTGTCGTCGGGGTAGAGCACCCGGGTGATGGTGCGCGCCAGCGTTTCGGGCTCGGCGGCGGCGGTGTAGTCGCCCCGATTGAAGCGCTCGAGATCGAACAGCGTGGTCGGCCGCGCCCCCCAGAGCCGCAGGGTGTTGGCCCAGCGCCCTTCCCAGCCGATCACCGGCGTGTCGTAAGCGGTGGCGATCACGGTTTCGCTCGGCACCCAGACGGTGCGGCCGTGGTGCTCTTCGAGATGGCCCTTGAAGCGCACGGTGTAGTTCGATTCCGGGCGCTCGAACTCCCAGGGGTGGCGCTGGGTCAGCCAGTCTTCGGGCGTTTCCACCTGCTGACCGCTCTCGAACCGCTGGCGGAACAACCCGTGCTCGTAGCGGATGCCGTATCCGTAGCCGGGGCAGCCAAGCGTGGCCATGCTTTCCATGTAGCAGGCGGCGAGGCGCCCAAGGCCGCCGTTGCCGAGCGCGGCGTCGGGTTCGTCATGCACCAGCACGTCGAAATCCTGCCCGAGGTCCAGCAGCGCGGCGGCGGCGATGCCCTTGAGCCCGAGGTTGATCGCCGCGTCTTCGAGGATGCGGCCGATCAGAAATTCCATCGACAGGTAGAACACACGCTTGTGGTCGTTGTCCCAGGTGTCCTTGGTGGAGGAGAACCACGGCTCGACGATCCGGTCGCGCAGGGCGAACGACAGGGCCAGCCGCCAGTCGTAGACCGAGGCGTGGGCCTGGTCCTTGCCCACCGTGTATTTCAGGTGGTGCAGAATATCGTTGCGGAAACTTTCCCGCGTCAGGGTCATCGTAGAAGCGTCTCTCACGGTCTCGCCTTTCGTCGCCATCGCACGGCAACGCTGATAGCGCTATCGTGGTGGATGTTCCAGCCAATGTTCACAGGGTTTTGCCCTGTCACCCCGGATGCGTCCAATTCATCACGCTGTCGATATGCCGTCGCGCGGGCCGAGGCCGGAGATACGGGCAGGTTTTCAGGCGTTGCATATCGTATAAGCGGTTTCGGAAGTGTTGCAGGGCCGCGGTGCGGTCAGTTCGGGTGCGAGGTAGGCTTTTTCGCCGCGACGCGAAAGCCCAAATGCGGGGCTGGCCGCTTCACAACGCCCGAGCGCGGCACTAGGGTCACGCCCGGGAGGACACCGCATGGCACTAGCGACATTCCCCGATCTGTCCGGCGCATCGGTGTTCATCACCGGGGGCGGCTCCGGAATTGGCGCGGCCCTGGTCGATGGCTTTCTTGAACAAGAGGCCAAGGTGGCGTTTCTCGATGTGGCCGAGTCCGGCGGGTTTGCCGATGCGATGGCGGCCAAGCACGGGGTGCGGCCGCTGTTTCTGCGCGGCGATGTGCGCGACGTGTCCGCGCTCCAGGGTGCGATTGCAGATGCGGCGCGCGCGCATGGCGATGTGACCGTGCTGGTCAACAACGTCGCCGACGATCTGCGCCACAAAACGCTCGACGTCACCGTGGATTTCTGGGAGTCGAATCAGGCGGTGAACCTGCGCCCAGTGTTGTTCGCCACTCAGGCCGTGGTGCCGGGCATGCGGCGCGCCGGTGGCGGGCAGATCGTCAACTACACCTCGGTGGCCTACTTTCTCGGCAATGCCGAATACCCCTCCTACGCCGCCGCCAAGGCCGCGATTGTTGGGCTCACGCGGGTGCATGCGCGCGAGTTCGGCCCCGACGAGATCCGGGTGAACGCGATCCTGCCGGGCTGGACGATGACCGAGAAGCAGCGCGCGCAATGGGTCCGGCCCGAGACCTTTGGGCCCTACCTCGCGCGCCAATGCCTCAAGCGCGAGGTGCTGCCGGAAGACATGGTGGCGCCGACGCTCTTCCTGGCGTCGCGGGCGTCGCATGCGGTGACCGGCCAGGTGCTGCCGGTTGATGGCGGTGTGGTGGTGACGGGATGAGCTACGCCGACTGGATCGCCGCTGACTGGGGCAACACGAACCTGCGCCTCTGGGCGATGGGGCCAGACGGACATGTGCTGGCGGAGCGCAACGTGGCACGCGGGTTCAGCGGGCTGGAGACCGTCGATTGGGAGCCGCTTCTGCTTGAGATCTGCGGCGACCTGATGGCGCCGGACCGGGCGACGCAGGTGGTGATCTGCGGCGCCGCCGGGTCGCGCGGGGGATGGGCCGAGGCGCCCTATCGCTCGGTGCCCTGCACGCCGAATGGCGGGGCCGAGGCGATCCGCGCGCCGGCGCGCGATCCGCGCCTCTCTGTACATATCCTGCCAGGAGTGAACCAGATCTCGCCACCGGCCGTGATGCGCTCGGAAGAGACCCAGATTGCCGGCTTCCTCGCCGGCGAGCCGGCGTTCGACGGCGTGCTCTGCCTGCCCGGCACGCATACGAAATGGGCCCATATCTCGGCCGGCGAGGTGGTGAGCTTCATGTCGGCGATGACGGGCGAGCTGTTTGGCCTGCTCTCGAAGCAGTCGATCCTGCGCCGGACCATCGCCGCCGAGGGGCATGACGAGGCCGCGTTTCTCGACGGTGTCGAGGCCGCGTTCCGCGACCCCGGGCGCCTTTCCAACGCTCTGATCTCTTTGCGTGCCCAGGCCCTTTTGGCTGGGTTAGACCCTGTCTGCGGCCGATCCCGCCTGTCCGGCCTGCTCGTTGGCGCCGATCTCACGGCGGCGCGGCTGTACTGGCTCGGGCGCGAGGTGGTGGTGATCGGCGCCGATCGGAATGCGGAAAACTTCCACACCGCGCTCGCCGCGCAGGGCGTGCCGGTGCGGGTGAAGGACGGTAAGGCCGCGGCGTTGGCCGGGTTGATCGCAGCGCATGAGAGTTTGGCATGAATAGAGTCTATGATACCCGTCCCTGCACCCTTGGCGAGGGGCCGCTCTGGCACCCCGAGCGCGGCCAGTTGTTCTGGTTCGATGTGCTCGCTGGCAAGCTGCTGTCGCGCGATGGCGACAGGGCGCTGGAGTGGGCCTTCGACGAGATGATCTCGGCCGCCGGCTGGATCGACCGCGACCGGCTGCTGATCGCCTCGGAAAGCTCGCTGTTCACCTTCGACCTTGCGACCGAGGCCGCCGAGGAGGTGGTGCCGCTCGAAGCCGACAACATGGAGACGCGCTCCAACGATGGCCGCGCCGATCCTCATGGCGGGTTCTGGATTTCGACGATGGGCAAGAATGCCGAGCCGAATGCCGGGGCGATTTACCGGCTCTATCGTGGGCAATTGCGCCGGATCGTCGCTGGGCTGACGATTCCCAACGCGATCAGTTTCGCCCCGGGCGGCAGCCTCGCCTACTACACCGACACGCGGACGCGCCAGGTGATGGCACAGCCGCTCGGCCGCGATGGCTGGCCCGAGGGCGCGCCGCGCGTCCTGATCGATCTGACCGCCGAGGGGCTGATCCCCGATGGCGCGGTGACCGACGCGGACGGTAACCTTTGGATCGCCGAATGGGGCGCGGGGCGGGTCGCCGTTCATGCGCCCGACGGGCGGTTTTTGCGCGCGGTCACGGTGGGGGCAGGGCGAAGCACTTGCCCGGCGTTCGGCGGGCCTGACTTTGCGACGCTGTTCGTCACGACGGCGCGTGAAGGGATGAATGCGGCGGCGCTGGCCGGCGATCCGCTGGCGGGCCAGGTGTTTGCGGCCGATCCCGGCGCGCGGGGGCGGGCCGAGCCACGCGTGGTCCTGTGAGCCGATGCGACTTGCCGCAGGTATGGATTTACGGTTGCACGCCCGCATTGTCCCGGCATCATTGCCGCTAGGGAAGGAAATGTGATCATGGCCAAGCCGCGCACGTTCAACGACCGCCTGTTCGCGTTGCGCCTCGAGCGGTCACGCGATGACCTGTTCGGGGTTCTGGAGCGCCTTTATGGCCACCGGCCCGACTTCTCGCGGTTTTCCGACGATCTGACTGCGGTGCTGCACGAAGCCTGGGAGGCGCGCCCCGAGCGGCTGAAATGGCGCGACATGGAGCGCGACCTGGAGCCGGACTGGTTTCAGCGCCCCGAGATGAACGGCTACGTGTTCTACATCGACCGGTTCGCGGGCAACCTCGCCGGCGTGGCCGAAAAGCTCGACTACCTGCAGGATCTCGGCATCACCTACGTGCATTTCATGCCATGCCTGAAGCCGCGCCCCGGCGACAGCGACGGCGGCTATTCGGTGATGGACTACACCGAGGTGAACCCGAAGCTCGGCACGATGGACGAGCTGGAAGCGGTCACCCGGGCCTGCCACGAGCGTGGCATCTCGGTGTGCATCGACCTGGTGCTGAACCACACCGCCAAGGAGCATGAATGGGCCGAGAAGGCGCGGGCGGGCAACGAGAGCTACCGCGACTACTACCTGATGTTTGTCGACGACACGCTGCCCAAGGCCTACGAGACCACGCTGGTCGAGATTTTCCCCGCCAACGCGCCGGGCAACTTCACCTATTACGAAGACATGGATCGCTGGGTCTGGACCACGTTCAACGAGCACCAGTGGGATCTGAACTGGGCCAATCCGCAGGTGTTTATCGAGATGGTGCGGGTGATGCTCTATCTCGCCAACAAGGGGCTCGACGTGCTCCGGCTCGATGCGCCGGCGTTCTTGTGGAAGCGGATGGGCACGCGCTGCCAGTCGGAGCCCGAGGTGCACATGCTGCTGCACGCGCTGCGCGCCGCGAGCCGGATCGCCGCGCCGAGCGTGATCCACCTCGAAGAGGCGATCGTCAGCCCGGCCGAGATGCTGCCCTATCTCGGGCGTGGCGAGCATGACGGCAAGGAGGGCAACCTTGCCTATCACAACAGCCTGATGGTGCAGTTCTGGTCGGCGCTGGCGGCGCGCGACACCGGGCTGATGAGCCACGTGATGCGCACGCATTTTCCGCCGGCGGTGACCAACGCAACCTATGCCACCTATATCCGCTGCCACGACGATATCGGCTGGGCGGTAACGGACGAGGATGCGGCGGCCGTGGGCGTGTCGGGGTTTTCACACCGGGCGTTCCTGTCGGATTTCTACGAGGGCGGTTTCGCGGGATCTTTCGCCAGGGGCGCGTTGTTCCAGGTCAACGAGCAGACCGGCGACAAGCGGATTTCCGGCACGACTGCCTCGCTCGCCGGGCTGGAGAAGGCGCTTGAAGACCACGACGTGGACGGGATCGACCATGCCGTCGACCGGATCCTTCTGGGCCACGCGTTGATGGCGAGCTACGGGGGAATCCCGCTGGTCTACATGGGCGACGAGTTGGCGTTGCTCAACGATTACTCCTACCTCGATGTGCCCGAGCATGCGCATGACAGCCGCTGGGTGCACCGCCCGGTGATGGATTGGACCCGGACGGCGCGCCTGCCCGATGGCGGGGCCACGCCCGAGGGCCGCGTGTTCGAGGGGATCGCGCACATTCTTGCCCGCCGTGCCGCCGTGCCGGGTTTTCACGGCGCGGTGGCGACGGAGATCCTTGAGACCGGGCAGAAGGGGCTGTTTGCGTTTGCGCGGCGCGCGCCCACCGGGCCGATCGTCTGCGTGTTCAACTTCACCGAAGCGTGGACGGGCCTGCCCGCCTCGTGGTTCGCGGGTGTGGGGGCAACGAAGATGCACGACCTGTTGTCCGACGCGCCAGTGGCCGGGCCGGGCGGCAGCGTGGCGCTCCCGCCTTACGCCCGGGTCTGGGTAGCGTGAACGCCGGCGCGACGCCTTGATCGTGCCGTAATCACTGGGTATCACACGGAAAAAAAGCGGAAAAGAGCAGGTCCCATGAGCGGTTTTTCCAGTTGCCTGAATCTGGCGTTTCTCTTCGGAGGGATGGGCAGATGAAAATTGCAGTTGTCGGTCTTGGCTATGTCGGCCTGTCAAATGCGGTTCTGCTGGCGCAGAACAACGAGGTCCACGCCGTCGATATCTCGCCCGAACGCGTGGCGATGGTGAACGATCGCAGGAGCCCGATCGAGGATTCCGAGCTCGAAGATTTCCTCGCCAACAAGCCGCTCAATCTCAGCGCGACCACGCACCTTGCCGCGGCGGTGGATGGCGCCGAGTTCGTTATCATGGCGACCCCGACAGACTACGACCCCGAGCACAACCACTTCGATACGTCGTCCGTCGATGCCACCGTCCGCGCGGTGTTTGCCGCCAACCCCAACACCGTGATCGTCGTAAAATCGACCGTTCCGGTGGGCCACATCCAACGCTTGCGCGAGAAACTCGGCACCGACCGGATCATCTTCAGCCCGGAATTTCTGCGCGAGGGTCGCGCGCTCTATGACAACCTGCACCCGAGCCGGATCATCGTCGGCGAACGCAGCGACCGGGCCGAGGCCTTTGCCGGGCTGTTGCTCGATGGCGCGCTCGAGGATGACGTGCCGGTGCTGTTCACCGATCCCGACGAAGCCGAGGCGATCAAGCTGTTCGCCAACACCTACCTCGCGCTGCGGGTCGCGTTCTTCAACGAGCTCGACAGCTACGCGATGGCGGGTGGCATGGACACGCGTCAGATCATCGAGGGGGTCGGGCTCGATCCGCGGATTGGCGACCATTACAACAACCCGTCGTTCGGCTATGGCGGCTATTGCCTGCCGAAAGACACCAAGCAGCTTCTCGCCAATTATGCGCATGTGCCTCAGAACCTGATCGCCGCCGTGGTCGACGCGAACCGGACCCGCAAGGATTTTCTCTCCGAGCAGATCGTGGCGAAGCAACCGAAGGTGGTGGGGGTGTACCGGCTGGTGATGAAGGCGGGCAGCGACAATTTCCGCCAGAGCTCGATCCAGGGGATCATGAAACGGATCAAGGCCAAGGGGATCGAGGTGATCGTCTATGAGCCGGTGATGGAAGACGGGTTGTTCTTCGGCAGCCGGGTGATCCGCGATCTCGACGCGTTCAAGGCCGAGGCCGATCTGATCGTGGCGAACCGCGTCACCGATGATATCCAGGACGTCGCCGACAAGGTGTTTACCCGCGATCTGTTCGGGGCGAACTGAGCCGGGTGGTGCCGGGGCGGCCGGTCAGGTGCCCGGCGCGCGCCACATCGAGGTGGTGACTCCCTCGTCGACCAGTTTTTTCTGTACCGCGTAGGCCACTTCCCAACGTTCCCGCGCCTCGTCGTAGACTTGGCGGTTGGCCAGGTTCGGCTCGACCGTCCGTTCCCATTGCACAAAAGCGCCGGCGGCCTCGGGTAGCGAGGTAAACTGGCCGATGCCCTTGGCGGCGGCGGCGGCCCCGCCAAGCGCAGTCGCCTCGCGCACCTTGGGGATGCGCAGCGCGCGGCCGGTGACATCGGCGACGATCTGTGGCCAGAGCCGGCCTTTCGAGGCTCCGCCGGCGAGGATCAGCGGCCCGGAACTGTCGACCTCGGCGAAGGCCTCGACACGGGCAAGGTTCACGGCGGCGACGATCGCCGCGTTTTCCTGGATCGCGCGGAACATCGAGCCCTTGTTGGCCACCGCCGGGTCGATCGACAGGTTCAGGAACGACGGCGCGGCGTGGTACCAGTTGCCGAAGTCCATCGCGTCGGAAAACACCGGAATGATGCCATGCGCGCCCACCGGCGCCTGCATCGCGAGGTCTTCCATCAGTTCGTAGGCGTCGCGGCCCTGTGCCGCCGCCGCCCGGATCTCTTCCTGGCAGAAGGCATCGCGGAACCAGCGCGCGGTGAGGCCGACGAAGAAGCTGATCGCCTCGGCCTGGTTCATCTGTGGCAGGGCGGCGGAATTGACGCGCAAGCGCATGGTCTGGTCGACCGAGCCTTGCGGGATGTTGACCACCTGTTGCCAGAATGTGCCGCCCAGCACGGCGGCATCGCCCAGGCCGATCACGCCGAGGCCGAGCGAGCCCATCTGCACATCGCCGCCGCCCGCCACGAACGGCGTGCCCTCGGCCAGCCCGGTGTCGGCGGCGGCGACGGCGGTGACGGTGCCGACCACGTCGCCCGGCTCCACCACGCGGGGGAACATCGCCCGATCCAGCCCGGCCTTGGCGATCAGCTCGTCCGACCAGTCGCGGCTTGTGAGGTCCATCAAGCCGTTGGTGCTGCCGTTGGTGGGCTCGATAGTGATCTCGCCGGTCAGCCGTGCGCCGATCCAGTCGTTGATCATCGAGATCGACCGGACCCGGGCGAAAACCTCCGGATGGTGCTTGCGCAGCCAGTTGAGCCGGGGCAGGGCGCCGAGCGCGAAGGTTTCGCCGGAAATGTCGTAGAACGACCGCTCATAGTCCGCGGCGCGCGCCTTCAGCTCTTTCACTTCCTCGCTCGCCCGGCTGTCGACATTGGCGACGGCCCAGATTTCCTTGCCCGTCTCGTCGTAGAGCACGATCGCTTCACGCATGCTGGTGGCGCTGATCGCGGCAATGTCGGCGCCGGTGAGGCCGCAGGTGTCGAGCGCCTTGCCGACACAGCGGCGCAGGAGCGCCCATCCGGCCTCGACATCGAACGCCATCGAGCCGGGCACGCCGGCCTCTGGCAAGTGGCGCCATTCTTCCTGGGCAAAGCCGGTCTGGCGCCCGTCACGGTCGAAGATTACCGCGCGGCCACTGCCGGTGCCGGCGTCGAGAACAAGAAGATGCGTGCTCATCCGAGCCTCCTGAGAAGGTCGTTGGCGGTGGCTTCGTCGGTCACCAGAGTATTGGCGAGGCGCCCGCGCAGCATGCCGAGTATGGCCTCGACCTTGTGCGGCCCGGCGGCAGCGGCGGCCACGTTGGGGATCTTGCGCAGATCGTCCGGGCTGACCGCGACCACGTGGCGGTGCAGGTCCAGATCGAGGATCTCGCCATTGGAATCGTAGAAATACCCCAGCACGTCACCGACTGCGCCGCGCCGCTTGAACAGCTCGATCTCGGCGCTGGAGCAATAGCCATAGCGCACCAGCGTGGCCGAGCTTGTCACCGCGCCGACGCCGATCAGCGCGAACCGCGCGGTCTCGGCCATGTCGAGCACGTTGCGCACATAGGGCTCTATGCGCAGCATCTCGGCGAGCTCCGGCGACGAGACCCGCAGGGGCGTGGGAATCAGGTGCGCGTTGTTCTGCGGACCGTAGAGGCCGGTGGTGCCGATGTAGGCCGAGACGCCGCCGGTGAGGCTGACGATCGAGATATTGGTCTGCGGAAAGACCGGGGCCATGTAACGCAGGGTGGTGGTGGTTGCCTCGCCCCAACCGATCGCCAGCAGGTCGTTGGGCTCGAGCTTCTGCATCAGCAGGCTCGCGGCGGCGCGGCCGATGCGGGGCGTCGGGGGCAGATCGGCGGCGGTCGGCACCACGCGCGCGTCAAGCAGGCCGAAGGCGTCGGCCAGCTCTTTCTGCTGCGTCAGGCAGCCGCCAAAGGGCGAGTTGATCCTGAGTTCGATCAGCCCGGACTGACGCCCTTTTTCCAGCAGGCGCGAGACCTTGATTCGCGATACGCCGAGCATGTCGGCGATCTGGTTCTGGGTGAGCCCATCGTTGTAGTAGTGCCAGGCGGCACGGGTGATCTGCTCGGTCTCTTCGGTGTCCGAGAGATCCACGGGGTCCTGAAACGTGGCGCGCTGCGACATGAATCCACTTCACATTGTTCCGACAAGACGAACATTTGTTGTCAGGTGTGTCAATAGATACCCCCTCGTCAGCGCAGAAATCCGGTTTTATTGCCGCAAGACCACGCGTCAATCTTGACAGAAGTGTTCAAAAGTTTTCTCATAGCGCAAATGATCGCTTAGTTGGATTGTCGGGCGATCGGCAGATGGGAGGTGCTCGATGTTCGTTCAATTCGTCCACATCAGGATCAAGCCGGGTCGGGTTAAGGAGTTTCTCGAGGTCTTCCGGATCAACTTCGACGGCACCCGTGCCGAGCCGGGCAACTATCGTTTCGACGTGTTGCAAGACCCCGAGGACGAGCACCACTTCGTGATCTACGAGGCGTTCGAGGACGAGGCGGCGGTGGATGCGCACCGTCAGACCGAGCACTATCGCCGGACCGTCGAGGGGCTCGAAGACCTGATGACCACGGGCACGCGCGAGAAGGACTATTTCCGAATGGTAATGCCGGATCACGCGGCGGCCTTGACTGGGGAGTAATCTGATGTCGATGGCATCACGGGAAACCCTTCGCCAAAAGAGCCGCGGACTCAGTGTCGGTCTCTACGCCGCGCCGCTGGGCGCATTGTCCGACGCGGTGCGGCTGCTGGGCGGTTGGGGCGGACAGATCCTGCATTTCGATGTGATGGACGGCGTGTTCGTGCCGCAGTTTACGGCCGGGCCCGGCTTTTTGTCGACGCTGGGGCAGGGGATGGTGCGCGATGTGCACCTGATGGTTGCCGATCCGGCATCGCAGGTCGATGCTTTCGCCGAGGCGGGGGCCGACATCATCACCGTTCATGCCGAGGCCGAGACGGCCAAAGCCGCCTTGGCAGGTGTGCGCGCGGCATCGCAGCGGCTTGGGCGGCCGATCCTCGCGGGGCTAGCGGTGATGCCCGGCACTCCGCTCGAAAGCCTGCGCCCGCTGCTAGACCCGATGCCCGACATGCTGCTGATGCTCGCGCTCGATCCGCGCACCGGCACGCCGCCCGATCTGGAGGCGGCAAGCGCCCGGCTGAGTGCCTTGGCGCAAATGGTTGCCCCCGCGCGCCCGCTGATGGCGATCGACGGCGGTGTAACCGAAGCAACGATTGCTACCGCGGCGCAGACCGGCCCCGACATGATCGTGTCGGGCAGCGCGATCTTTCGCGCGGCCGACCCCGAAGCGGCGTTCCGGCACTTGTCGGCAACCTGGGCGGCGGCTTCCGGCGCGACGGGTGGAGGCCCAAAATGACGGATCGCGCGGCCAATATCGCCCCGCTCGTCGCCCTGCGGGGGATCTGGAAAGTCTTTGAAAGCGTCACCGTGCTGCGCGGTATCGATTTCGATATCGAGGCCGGCGAAGTGCATGCGCTGCTGGGCGGCAACGGCTCGGGCAAGTCGACGATCGTGAAGATCATCTCGGGTGCCTACAAGCCGACGGCCGGCACAATCGAGGTCGGCGGCGTGACGCAGGCGTTTTCGCGCCCCTCCGAGGCGCATGCGCAGGGCATCTACATGGTGCCGCAGGAGCCGCATATCTTTCCCAACCTGTCGGTCCACGAAAACCTGATGATCGGGTTGACCGGCGACATGGCGGCGAATGCCCGGCGGGCGCGCGAGATTGCCGACGAGATCGGGCTGAAAGCCGATTTCGCGGTGCCGGGGGGCGAGCTTTCGATCGCCAACCAGCAATTGGTCGAGATCGTGCGCGGGCTGTTGCGAAACGCGCGGGTGCTGATCCTCGACGAACCGACCTCGTCGCTCACCCGCCGCGAGGTGGCGAGCCTGGCCGCGCAGATGAAAAGCCTCACCTCGCGCGGTATCGGCATCCTGTTCATCTCGCACCGGCTGAACGAGGTGCTGGAGCTGTCGGACCGTGTGAGCGTGCTGCGCGATGGCCATTTCGTGCTTGCCGCGCGCTCGGCGGAGCTGACGGCGGAGAAGCTTGTCGAGGCGATGTTGCCGGCCGATTTCACGCCGCCGGCCGAGCACGAGGCGGCCCGCGCCGAGCATGGCAGCGTTCCGGTGCTCGAGGTGCGCGGACTGTCCAGCCGGGTGTTCCGCGATGCGAGCTTCGAGGTTTACCCCGGCGAGGTGGTGGGGATTTCGGGCGTGGTCGGCGCGGGGCGCACCGAGCTGGCC
>SWCD01023908.1_pt1 | contig 147388 bp, 128 predicted proteins | sample 4693011 | NCBI WGS metagenome assembly SWCD01 (sample SAMN10267278, study PRJNA491770) | bioreactor metagenome | isolation source: DHS bioreactor inoculated with marine | place: Japan: Omine Ridge, Nankai Trough
TTTTTTTTGCCCTCCATTTTTTCAAAAATATCCACAAGTTTTCCTTCCAAATGAAGGCCGCTGTAAAAAATGATATCGGCCTTATAAAGTTTCGAAACATCGCCTTCACTGGCCTTGTAAAGATGCGGATCTACACCGGCGCCCATAAGTCCTTGCAGTGAAATATGGTCACCACCAATTTCAGAAACCAAATCGGTAAGCATGGTTGTTGTGGTAACAACCTTTAGTTTTTCGTTGTCTTCTGGCGCATTTTTACAGCTGAAAGCAAACGTTAATACGATAAGGATTATTAATTTTTTCATTTTCAATTCCTATTAATTTGAAAGAGCATTGTAACTGTAAAACCTGTTAAAGTGTTTGAACATACAGATTTTCAGCAATTTTATGCGAAATAAAAAACTGTTGGTTACCTACTTGGATTATCATAGAGCCATCAAAAAATTCCTTGCCAAGCACCGTAATTTTAGTGCCTATGCTGATTTTTTTCTTATCCAAATATTGTAGAAAGTCTGCGCTGCTTTCTCTCACGCCTACGCAAACGCCCTTTTGATTTTTCTCAATTTCTGAAAGCAGTTTTTTCTCTGTTCGTTTTAAAACGCCGTGTTTGTCGGGAATGGGGTCGCCGTGGGGGTCAAAATCTGGACTGCCCAAAAATTTATCGAGGCGGGTAATTAATTCTTCCGATTGAATGTGTTCGAGCTGCTCCGCAATTTCGTGAACCTCGTCCCAATGAAAGTTTAATTTTTCTACCAAAAAAACTTCCCAGAGCCGATGCTTTCTAATAACGTTGGCAGCTATCTTTTTGCCTTTTTCGGTTAATTTCGCTCCTTTATAGCGTTTATAAACTACCAGCTTTTTCTCTGCCAATTTTTGAATCATATCCGTTACAGAAGAGGGCTTGGTGGCCATACTTTCAGCAATAGCATTAGTACTTACTTCACCTGCGCTTTCATGCTCTAAGTGAAATATGGCTTTCATATAATTTTCTTCGGCTAATGTAAACATATGTACAAAAGTAAAAACATTTTTCAATTAACCTATATTTTATTTTTAGCCAAGGCTAAAATAACGCATAAAATGAAAATTACTCTTGAACTTTAATGCTATTTTCAAAAATAATTAGCTGAATATTAGTTTTGGAAAGTAATTAAAATCCGCGTTCCTTCTGAAGCTGCTCATATGCCTCCTGAACCTTTGTGAATTTTTCCTGGGCTCCTTTTTGGTAGGCTTCATCCATATGTTGAAGTTTATCAGGATGGTATTTTTTTACCATAGTGCGGTAAGCCGTTTTAATTTCGGCATTAGTGGCGGTTCTTTCAATTTCCAAAATTTTGTAGGCACTGTCTGGATTTTTGAAAAACATCGCTTTGATACTTTCAAAATCGCGACCATAAATTCCCAAAAACCCTGCAATTCTATTGATCTCATTTACTTCAGCAGTTGAAACACTGCCATCGGCATTTGCAATACTGAACAAAAAATGTAGAATTTGCAATCGGCTTTCATAACGTGTTCTTTGACGCAAAAGCGAACAAATGTTTTGGGCCGAAATTTCACGGTTTTTTATTACTTCGTTAAAAACTTTAAAGGTAGCATTTGCGCGCTCCCGCCCATAAGCTTGTACAAAATATTGACGAACATAATCAAGTTCTGTTTGGCTCACATTTCCATCTGCTTTTATCACCAATGAAGCCAATGAAAGCAGGTTCAATTCAAAATCTGCTGGTGTAACTTGTTGTGGCGATGTGCCAAAGGAAGTTTGGAATCTTCCTCCCTTTACGCTCAGGTTATCCAATAAGCTTCCCAAAATAAACCCAACGATAGCACCCGGAAATCGATACACAAAATAACCTAGTACGGCCAATAACCAACGAAGCATGAAATTGTAATTTTTCTTTTTATAAGCCGACAAAGGTAACTATTTAAAATTCCAAATTTCAAATCCCAAATTCCAAAAACAAATTGATTAATTGATAATAGTGTTTTCTTTTTAAGTTTTATTTGGAATTTGGAGCTTTTAATTTGGGATTTATTTGAAAATTTTTCGTTTTCAAATTTCGTATCTTTGCAATCTTAATTTAATACAATAAAATTCAAAATATTATGTATCCACCCGAACTAGTAAAACCCATGCGCGAAGACCTGACGAAAGTAGGTTTTTCTGAGCTACATACAGCAAATGACGTTGAAGAGGCTTTGAAAAAAGAAGGAACCACTTTGGTAGTTGTAAACTCCGTTTGTGGTTGTGCTGCTGCCAATGCGCGTCCCGGTGCCGCAATGTCTTTAAACAATTCAAAAAAGCCCGATAATTTGGTAACTGTTTTTGCGGGCGTTGATCGCGAAGCCGTGGATGCCGCCAGGGCCAATATGGTTCCATTTCCGCCAAGCTCGCCTTCCATGGCCTTGTTCAAAAATGGTGAATTGGTTCATATGCTCGAGCGGCACCATATTGAAGGCCGCCCTGCACAAATGATTGCCGAAAACCTAAAAGGTGCATATAACGAATATTGCTAAGTAGCCAAAAAGATTTTGATACAGCTCAACAAACCCTTGACCATAGTTGTTGGCATACTCGCTTTTGGCGCACTTGCCTTTAACATTTATGAAGACCCTAAGGTTTCCCATTTATTTGGAAAGGAAATAAATGATTGGCTTTATCGGGCGTTTTGGTTCTTAATTATCGGACTGTGTGTTTACAATTATATTTACATAGACCGAAATACGTTGAAGAACAAATCGAAATCTAAGTTGAAATCGAAAAATTAATTTTTCGATTTTGAAAACAGAAATAGTCGAACACGAAAAACCGTCTTTTTAAGGGCGGTTTTCTTACTTTTGAATGGAAATGATGGCATTCTCTAAAATAATAAGTTATCCCTTTACGGTATTGTTTTACCTGCTTTTTGGTATTACAATCGTTATTTTCCATCCCATACAATGGATTTGCTTTAACTGGTTTGGGTACACAGCACATAAAAAAAGTGTTGACTATTTAAACTGGACGCTGCTTCGCTGTTTAAATGTGCTGGGTACTACCTTCCATATAGATATTAACACCAGCATCCCGAATAATGTCCCAATAATCATTGTCTCAAACCACCAAAGTATGTGGGATATTTCCCCTATTACTTGGTATTTGCGGAAATACCATCCCAAGTTTATTTCTAAAGTGGAATTAGGGAAGGGAATTCCTTCCGTTTCCTATAATTTGAGGCACGGCGGCTCTATTTTGATCGACAGAAAAAACCCGAGGCAGGCTATTGTTGAAATGGTGAAATTTTCAAAATACCTTCAGCAATTTAAGCGAAGCGGCGTTATTTTCCCCGAGGGAACGCGCAGCAAAACAGGTGTGCCCAAGCCTTTTCGAAGAACCGGATTGCAAACGCTTTTAAAAAAAGTGCCCGATGGTTATGTTATTCCCGTTACCTTCAATAATTCCTGGAAGTTACAACGCTGGGGGATGTTCCCGATGCAAATGGGCGTCCGTTTGGAAATGACCGCGCATCCCGCAATAAAAATTGCCGATTATGAAGTGGAAACACTGATTGACAAAGTGGAAGAAATCATCACTTCAAAAATTCATAAATAATGGCTTCATTTTCTTCGGAAGAAATTATTAAGAACACAATTGCATTTGTTAAAAACGAATTGCAAAACGCCGAAGGTGGCCACGATTGGTTCCATATTGAACGGGTTTATAAAAACGCTTTACTCATTTCCGAAAGTGAAAAAGTTGACAGAACCATCGTTTCGCTCGGCGCATTGCTGCACGATATAGCCGATTCCAAATTCCACAATGACGATGAAACCATTGGACCAAAAAAGGCCCGTCAATTTCTAAAAACCCAGAATATTTCCGAAGAAATAATCGCACACGTTATAAAAATCATTGAAAATGTTTCTTATAAAGGTGGAAATCAAACACAAAAATTTCATTCAAAGGAATTGGAAGTTGTGCAGGATGCCGATAGGCTTGATGCGTTGGGAGCAATAGGAATTGCACGTACTTTTAATTATGGGGGTTTTAAAAACAGAAAGCTTTACGACCCCGAAATTAAACCCAATTTGCATATGACGCCTTCGGAATACAAAGCTTCCGATGCGCCCACAATCAATCATTTTTATGAAAAACTCCTTCTTTTAAAAAACCGGATGAATACCGAAACCGGTCGAAAAATTGCAGAAGAAAGACATGCTTTTATGGAAACTTTTCTGAAACAGTTTTATGCTGAGTGGGAAGGAAAGAAATAAAACTTTAAAACAACTTCATCTGCGGGTTTTTAAGTTGTAAAAAATGCGAAGCATCAAGCGGTTCAATTTTTCGGTCTTTTAAATACTTCTTTTTTGCAATTGCCATCGTGTCTTTCACTTGTTCGCTGATGGTTCCCTCACCCTTCATTCGCCTTCCCCAATTGCTGTCGTTGAGGTTTCCGCCGTGGCATTCTGCTATTTGGTTTAAGATTCGTTCTGCTTTATCGGGGATGGTTTTGTGGGCCCAATCATTAAAGATTTCAGCAATTTGGCCGTTCAATCTCACAATAGTATAACCAACATCTATTGCGCCAAGTTCTGCCACTTTTTTTACCAAAGGAAGTATTTCGTGACTGTTAAGTGAAGGAATAATCGGTGCCATCATGACCCGAACGGGAATGCCATTTTCCGAAAGTGTTTCCACGGTTTTCAGTCGTTGTTTGATGCTCGCCGTTCGCGGTTCCAGCAATCTGCGGGTTTCTTCAGAAAGGGAAGTGATTGAAATGTTTGCTGAAATTATATTCAATTTTGCCATCTCTTTTAAAATATCCAAATCGCGGAGAATGAGAGAATTTTTGGTAATAATGCCCGTTGGGTGTTTCCATTTCAGCATTATTTCCAAACATTTTCGGGTTATTTCAAGTTTGCGTTCCAGCGGTTGATAACAATCCGTATTTCCCGAAAAAACGATAGTATTTCCCTGCCAATTCTTCGAAGTTATTTTTTCCTCTAAAAGTTGTGGCGCATTTTTCTTAAAAAGAATGTTCCGCTCAAAATCGAGACCGGCTCCATAACCCCAATATTCGTGGCTGTTCCGTGCATAGCAATACACACAACCGTGCTCACAGCCCTGATATGGGTTTGCCGAAAACCCCATCCCCACATCGGGGCTGTCAACTTTGTTTACAAAAGACTTGGGAAAAACCTCAATATAGTTTGTTTTGTTGTTATCGGCTTCTTCGCCTTCCGCTTCACAGAAATTAAGATATTCATCCAATACTTCGTGGCTGTTTTCGAAGAATCGGTTATGTATATTTTTCTGGGCACCACGGCCTTTTAAAAAATCAGCGGACATAAAAAAACTTTGAAGATAGGTTTCTTCAAAGTTACTTATTATTTGGAATAAATCCTTTTTCTATTGGAATAAATCCATTAATTTAATTTATGCTTTATAAATCCCTCCTGTTTCACGCAGTTTTAAAAGTCGGTTTTGGTGGATGAAACGTATAAAGCGTTCGCCACTTTTATAATAGACACATTCTACAACACTGTCATTATTAGTTATTCCGGTAATGGGGTCTTCTTTTGAAATATATTTCAGTATTTCCATTTTAGGCGAATCGTTTTTTCCTTTAATTTTTACCCAATCTCCGGGTTTAAATTTTCTAGTTATCATAATCTTCATTATTAATGGTACCACATCAAAAAAATGATATTAGCTAATTCTATTTTAAAATATTAATAGCTTGCTATGTTGGAAAGAAAAGGGCTCCAAATGAGCCCTAAGATGTTTAGCCAAGAAATAATGTTTAGGAAATTTTGATATTTCTTGGGGGTTTTTGTTTTGCCTCTTCTTTCTTTGGAAGATGGATACTTAAAATACCCTCATTGTAATTTGCTTTAATCTTTCCATCATCAACCGTTTCGGGAAGGGTGAAGCTTCGTTTGAAGGAAGAATAACCAAATTCCCTACGGGTGTAGTTTTGCTCTTTTGTTTCGTTTTCTTCTTCCACTTCGGTAGCGATGGAAAGTATTTGATTGTCCAAATCTATCTGGAAATCTGATTTTTTAAGTCCAGGGACAGCCATTTCCACAAAATAAGCATCTGCGGTTTCTTTAATGTTTACTTTTGGAAGGCTCATTCCGGTATTGAAATTCTGAGAAAATACGGAAGGTAAATCCCTGTTAAAAATGTCTTCAATCCAAGAGGACAAAGTGGGGAGGGTTGAAGAACGGTCAGTATTTGTTCGTGTCAAACCTCCATTTTTAGGAACATTTACTAAAGTGTTCATAATAATTAAGATTTAAGTTAAACAATTAATTTATTTGAAATTGAACAAAAGAAATGCCAAAATCGCTCTGCTAATTTTCGTCGAAAAAAGTTTAAAAATTTTTAACAAAAAGAATGCTTTAAACGGTTTTTGGAATAAAATTTCACCGCCATTTTGACATTGAAAAATGACTTTTTTTCAGAAATTATATGTATTGATTAAAGCTTTTTTAAATCAGGAGGACAATAGTTAATTGGACATTGCTTTAATGAGTACATTCTTCCCACCAACAACTGGAATTTCAAGTGTAGTTTTGTCCAAATCAACGGTCAAAATAGTCCCCGGTTCTGGCAAAAGGGTGAATTGGTTATCACTCGAAAAAATCATCAAACCAATCTGCTGCCCTGCTGGAATTACTTGATCATCCGGAATTAAATCGAAGGACATTTCATAAAACTTTCCAGGCTCCAACGGCTCACTTTCAGTAATGGATTTATAATTCTGCGGATCTGCCCAACCTCTTGTAATAATATTGTCGGTTATTTTTGCATTCTTGTCTGTATTCCAAGGCAAGGAAACCATCCATACGGAAAGATTTGCCGCGGGTTTGCTACTTGCTAATTTAATGTTCAATTTTGCAAGGCCGGAAATATGCAGATCTTCTTTTAAAATAGGAGTTACAAAAAGCAATCTGTGATTTGAGCTTTCAATATTCGCAAGTTCTTCCCCAGAAAAATTATAATTATCAATTAAGGTTTGCTTGCCTTGTTTTTTGCTTTTTTCGAGTGTTAATATTCCTTCGTTTTTTGAAGTTGCTTTAAAATGTAGCGTAACTTTTTCAGCATCTGGATTCGGGTAGTTTGGGTATGGTGAAGGATTATCGCTTTTATCATTTTCACGAACAATCCAAGCTTTAGGGCCTTTTTCAATATCATTTTCAATTCCGAAGAGATATTTCGTAAACCATTTATTCATCATGGAAAGTGGCGGCGGCCCCCCGTGACCGTATTGATGATAATAGATTTTTACTGGAAGTCCCATTTCTTCTGCAGCCTTATAAATTCTATAACTGTGCTCCGGCATTACATTCCAATCGTTGAAACCGTGCGCCATAAAAAGGGCAGCTTTCATTGGTTTCATATCGTTTAAATAATCACGGCCAGCCCAAAACTCATTGTAATCACCCGTTTTTCTGTCTATGCCATTTTTAATTTCGGTATCGCGATACACTTTATTGTTATGTGCCCTTTTTGATTCGTCGCCACTGTGGATGAAATCGTAAAGTACGTCAACATCTTCTCCTAAATACCCACCAGGGGAGCGTACCAAACCATTGCTTCTGTAATAGTGATAATACGAAGTGTTTGGCGCAATGGGAATGATAGCTTCTAAACCTTCAACGCCAGTAGTTGCGGCAGCAAGCGGAATTGTGCCGTTATACGAAGTTCCCGTCATCCCAACTTTTCCGGTGGTCCAATATGCTTTTACCTCTTCAGTCCCGTCGGGAGTTGTATATCCTTTCGCGCGGCCGTTCAACCAATCGATAACTGCTTTTGGAGCCAACGATTCATTGTCACCGCCAACGGTCGGGGAGCCTTGTGAAAGCCCTGTTCCCGGCGAAGAAGAGTGAACTACAATATATCCACGTGGAACCCAGGTTTTAATCTGTGAATTCGAAATAATAGGGCGTTTTCCTGTTCTCGTTACCGAAGGATGCACAATGTCTTTCCCCACCGCACCCAATTCGTGATGGACATCATAAAAAGCGCCTTCCACATTTGGTGCAACGCCTGCAAAATAAGGGCTTGATTCATAAATTACAGGAAGTTTTAAACCATCTTCTGTTTGTTTGGGTCTTGTAACGTCAACGTGCATGCGGTCTGGCCTGCCATCGCCATCGGTGTCAAATGTAGTTTCAACCCATAAATCTGTTCGTATCCAATCTTGTTGATTTTCAAAAGCGGGCACAATTTGGGCCTCGCCGTCCTTAAACCACGGTTCGGCTTTTTCTTGGGCTATAACTGTAAATGTGCAAATTATAGCGAAGCTTAAAAGAATATATTTTTTCATGCTATTATTGGATTAGTTATTTCCCTGGAAACTCAGCCTTTCTTTTCTGAAGAAACGCTTGGGTGCCTTCCTTAAAATCTTCGGTGCCGAAACAGTTTCCAAATTCCTCTATTTCCACCTCAAATCCGTTTTCACCATCTTCAAAGTTTGCATTGATTGCCCGAATTGCGGATGCAATAGCAACGGAAGAATTCTTCATAATTTTTCCTGCAATTTTGTTGGTGAATTCAATCAATTCCTCAAGAGTAGTTACGTGGTTTACAAGACCGTATTGAAGCGCTTGGTTGGCATCAATCATTCCGGCGGTCATAATCATCTCCATGGCGCGACCTTTACCAACAAGTTGGGGTAAACGTTGTGTGCCGCCATAACCGGGTATTACGCCCAGTGAAACTTCGGGAAGTCCCATTTTTGCGTTGTCGGAAGCAATGCGGAAATGTGCCGCCATTGCCAGTTCAAGTCCGCCGCCAAGGGCAAACCCGTTTACGGCAGCAATTACGGGTTTTGAATAATTTGCTACAAAATCAAACAGGAGTTCCTGCCCTTTTGCTGCCAATTTTCCACCTTCTTCAACAGAAAAATCTGCAAATTCACTAATATCTGCGCCAGCAACAAAAGCTTTTTCGCCACTACCGGTAATGATGATCACTCTTGTTTTGGCTGAATCTTCAGCTTCTTCCAAAGCATCGTGCAGCTCTTGGATTGTTTCGCGATTCAGCGCGTTCAGTTTTGAAGGACGGTTGATGGTAATGGTTGTGATGCCGTTTTCGGTTTCGGAAAGTATGTTTTGAAATTTCATAGGATTTTTAAATTTTTACGCGAAATACAAAGCTACTAAAAACCTTAAAGCATTGCGGGAAACGAAACTTTAAAAGTGGTTTTTTCTTCAGAAGAATATAGTGTGATGGTACCGCCATAGGTTTCCACAATATTTTTTACCATACCCAGCCCAAGGCCCATGCCGCTGGTTTTAGTGGTGAACTGGGGTTCAAAAATTATGTTTCTATTTTCTTCGGGAACACCTATTCCATTGTCGGAAACCAGTATATTCACAAAAGTATTTTCAAGCTGTACCAGCACATCAATCCGCGGCTCGGCAGGGTTTTTCTGTGCTATGGACTGAATACTGTTTTTCACCAAATTGGTAACCACGCGTATAAGTTGGGTTCTGTCAAAACGTGCCCGTACCTCCTCTTCTTCCGAAAAGAAATAGATATAATCCTCATTAAAAATATCCAACGCCAGTTTGCTTATTTTTACAACATTTAGGGTTTCATCCTGCTGTGCGGGCATTTTTGCGTAGGTTGAAAACGCCGAGGAAATTGAGTTCAAGGTGTCAATTTGCTGAAGTAGTGTGTTTGTATATTCCGCCATTTTTTTATCAATCTCGGGGTCGTTGCAATCAAATTTACGTTGAAAACTTTGTACGGTAAGTCTCATTGGAGTAAGCGGATTTTTAATCTCGTGTGCTACTTGCTTTGCCATTTCGCGCCAAGCGGTTTCCCGTTCACTGGCGGCGAGTTGCGCGGCACTGTTTTCCAGTTCGTCGATCATTCCGTTGTACGAGTTTATAAGCAGGGAAATCTCTTGGGGCGTGTCGTTAATATGAATTTTTTTGTTTCGGGTATCAAAGCGCGTTTCGGAAAGTTTTTCACTTATTTCTTTTAGGGAACGCGTAATGTATTTTGAAAGAAAATAAGAAATGGCAATAGCCGCTCCCAACATAAAAAAGTAAGCGATTCCCAAACGGTAGAGGTATTCTGTGAGCTCTTTGGTAATAAAACCGTCGTCTTCAATGTACGGCAGATTGAGAATTGCCAAGGGTTTAAAATAACTATCGGTAATGTAGGTGTATGATGATTGGTACTTTTGCCCTCCTTCCTCAAATTCCTTTATATAACTTTTGGTGGGCGAATTTTGAAGCATTTCCAGAGCATATTCTGGCATTTTTGGGGAAACGGTATCTTTAAAAAAAGAGGGTTTTGAAGATTTTAAAAGATTGCCTTCCAAGTCGTACAGAAAAATTTCAAGACTGTGGATGTCTTTAATTTCATAGATTTTATCCTTAAATATCAGCGGAATTTGAGCCGTTTCAACAGGGTAGGTCGTGGTTTTTAAAATGTAGTTGATGTTTTCGCGAATGGCGGCTTCCTTTCGCAATAAGCGGTCGCGGTGGTAATCCTGCGCTTCTTCCTTATACTGAAAAACCGTAACGATGGCGATAAGTACCGAAGCTCCCAAAACCAAAAGGAACATTGAAAGGAAGATGCGGGTGCGAAGCGATTTTTTGTAAAAATACATTCACTTTAATTTGAAAAATGAAAGATAGCAATAATTACACCGTAAACGGAAAATTACAAACTTGGAAATTCCAAATACCAAATAAAGCACCAAAAAATAAATACCAAACTCCAAAAAGCACAATTATTTTTCTCGAATTCTTTTATAGATTTTGTAGCCCATCATCAATAAAATTGCAAAGACGAGGATGCCTACAGTACCATAAATCCAGTTGACGGCGCTTTTCAGAATAACTAAAAAAACTACAGCAAACAGTATAATAGTGGGCACTTCGTTAAAAAGGCGCATAAAATTAGACGAATGCTTTACCACCCCTTTTTGCAGCTGTTTATAAATCTTGTGACATTTAAAGTGATAAATAAGCAAGAGTATTACAAATGCTAGTTTCACTTGCATCCAGGCGTCTGCCAAGAAAAAGGTACGCATTAACAGCAACCAGATTCCAAAGAAAACAGCCAATATCATACTGGGCCAAGTAATGATGTTCCACAGGCGCGAGGCCATAATTTTTAACTGCTTGCCCAGGATTTCCTTTTCAGGTGAAGGTTTTTTTGAAGCTTCGATTTGATATACAAAGAGCCTAACAATGTAAAAAAGCCCCGCAAACCAAGTGATTATAAATATTAGGTGAAGGGATTTTATGTACGGATAATATTGTTCCATCAAATTTTTCTAAAAAACTTTTCTAAAATTATGGTTTTAAAATTTATTCTGTAAGCGTTTTTCGTATTTCCCGATTCAAAAAATACCCAGTTACAATGGTTGAAAGTACATCAGCTGCTGGAAAGGAAATCCATACGCCCAGTTCGCCAAAGTAATGCGGCAGTATAAAAATCAGCGGAATAAAGAAAAATCCCTGTCGCGTCAAGGTGAGCAATAATGCAGGAACGGCTTTACCGATGGCTTGAAAATAGGCAGAGCCTATCAATTGGATTGCAATAATGGGTGTGGCGGCAAATACCCATCGCATATAGTGGGGCGTTTCGGAAAGGATATCGGTATCTGTTGTAAATACAGAAACGATAGCCTCGGGAAAAAGCATAATCAATGCAAAAATGAATAAGCCCAAACCGCCAGCATATAGAATTGCCTTGTTGATACTTTCACGAACACGTGCAAATTTATGTGCGCCATAGTTATAACCCGCAATTGGAAGAAATCCTTGTGTAACGCCCAAAACCGGAAAGAGTGCAAACATTAGCATCCTGCCAATAATTCCATATGCCGCTACGGAGGCTTCACCCCCTAAATTAAAGAGAATGTTGTTCATTAAAAGATAGGTAATGCTTACCACGGCCTGTCGTGCCAAGGTTACAAAACCGAGGGCAGACATTTCTTTAATAATGGAACTGTTAAGCCCAAAGTGTGACCAATTTATTTTTAGCTCCGATTTGTTGCTTAGGAAAAACCACAGGACATACAGAAAGCATAGGCCATAAGAAACCGTGGTAGCCCAGGCTGCCCCTTCCATACCCAAATCCAAAAGATTGATGAGGATATAGTCTAAAAGGAGATTTCCAACGGAAGGGATAATCATTGCAATCATTGCGAACTTGGGCTTGCCCTCGGCGCGGATTACGTTGTTGCCCATCATACACAGCGCCAAGAGTGGCACGCCGTAAAGAACGATGCGGTAATAGATTTTTGCAGGTTCAAAGATGTCGCCCTTGCCTCCGAAAGCGGGGATAAGCTCATTAATGAATATCAATCCAAAGACAACCATTGCTGTGGTAAGCAATAATGTTAGGGTAATTTGATTGCCAAAAGTTTTTAGTGCCCGCGCCTTATTACCTGCGCCCAAAGCCCGCGAAATAATGGAAGAACCGCCAATTCCAATGGCCATTCCTAAGGCTGCGATAAAAAAGGAAACGGGGAGTACAACGTTAATGGCCGCAATGGCAATGGAGCCAATCCAGTTGCCCACAAAAATGGTGTCCACCAGAATGTTCAATGACATTACTAAAATACCAATGGATGCGGGTACGGCCTGTTTTATTAACAGACTTCCTATGGACTCGGTGCCGAGGGCGGCACTTTGGTTAAGTTTCATTAGGCTATTGCAGTTTTTACATCTACAATGCGCCAAGTATCAATCCAGCCTGTCAATACTTCGGCCCAATCGTCACGATCGTTCAAGCAGGGAATTACTGTAAATTCCTTTCCACCAGCTTCGTGGAAAATTTCTTGGCCTTCCATGGCTATTTCTTCCAAAGTTTCAAGACAATCACTTACGAATGCTGGGGTTACAATTGCCATTTTTTTCACGCCATTAAGCCCCATACGCTCTATGGTTCTATCCGTTGGCGGTTTCAACCAAGGATCAAAACCCAACCGGGATTGAAAGGAACTGGAATAAGTTCCAGCTTGTAAATTCAACTTTTTTGCAACTAATTCGGTAGTTTTTAAACATTGGTGACGATAGCAAAATTCGTGTGCGGGAGAAGGCGTTACACAACAACTTCCATCTATTTTGCAATGGCTTTTTGTGATGTCGCGCTTGTAAATGTGCCTTTCCGGAACGCCGTGATAGCTGAACAAGAGGTGCTCATAATCTAAGCCTTCGAGTTTTTCAGCAATACTTTTTGAAAGCACTTCTATATATTCCGGCTTGCTGTAAAATGCGGGAAGGGAAGTAATTTGAAGTTGCGGAAAGAATTCCTTTTTCAGCTCTTCAACCTTTACATCAATAGTTTCAGTAGTTGCCATGGCAAACTGCGGATAAAGTGGAATAGTCAAAATTTCATCAACGCCTTGATCTACCAATTCCTGTAAACCTTTTTTCAATGTCATACTTCCGTAGCGCATTGCCAAGGCAACGGGCACAGTGGTTTTCTGCTGAATTTTTTTCTGAAGTCTTTCAGAAATTACGATTAAAGGTGAACCCTCATCCCACCAGATTTTTTGATAGGCCTCGGCAGATTTTTTTGGGCGGGTGTTCAATATAATTCCCCTAACTATAAAGGAACGCAGCCAAAACGGCACGTCAATAACCCGTGGATCCATCAAAAATTCATCGAGGTATTTTTTAACGTCTTTTGGATTGGTGCTGTCTGGCGAACCGAGATTTACGAGGAGGACTCCTTTCATTTAATGGAAATTTTTAGGATAGCAAAATTAGGGTTTTAAAAGGTAATGCTCAAAAATGATGTTATTTAAAAACAATGAAACTATTATAAATACTTATACATTCAACCCCATCAAAAACTTCTTTGGCGTAGTGCCAAACTTCTTTTTAAAGGCTGCGATAAAATGACTGGAGGTGCTGTAGCCTACCTTTAGGCCTACTTCATTTACATTGTGCGAACCCGTAGCCAGAAGTTGCCGGGCAACTTCCATTTTATAATCAAACAGAAAGCTGAAAACTGAGTCGCCATAGACTTGCTTGAAGCCTTCTTTCAGTCGGTTTATAGGTAGGTTTATCTCGTCTGCCAATTGTTGAAGGGTTGGGGGTTCGGCCATTCGGGCGACCATAATCTGCTTGGCTTTTTTTATTTTGGAAACATTGTCTTCATCTGCCAAAAATGGGCATTGCTCTACATCGGCATCGGCGGGACGGTTGAAGTATAGGCTGAGCAGTTCATAGGCCTTGGCCTTAAAATATAAGGGTTTTATGGTGGGATGGAGGTTGTAGTTCATCAATTGGTTCAGCACTACTGCCATTGATGGTGAAATGTGGCCGTCTTTGTAATACTTTCGGTCTTTGTTTTCTTCACTCAAAAAAGTGATGTAATCGGCTTCCGTAGAAAAAAGACTGTGAAATTTATTGATGGGAAGCAATACCGAAAGCACCCATGAATGCTTTTCAAGTACCAAGTGTATGGGCAAATCGCGTTGTGGATTGTAAAGCAGTAAAGAGTTTTCCTCCTTTATGGGCAGGGTGTAGTTTCCCTCATTAAAAAGAAAGGCGGCAGCTCCTTTTATACAAAAGTGAAACTGTATAAATGTGGAACTTACCTCCCGCTTAAAGGTTTGGTTTTCATCGGTTTCGTTGTTGAATTTCAATATAAAAAAACCTGGGGAAATGGTTGTTTCTTCGTAAAAACTTTGAGCGACATTTTTTTGGAGTTCCATATAGTTTCTATTTAGAATAGTTCTAAATTAAATAGTATTAAATTTGGTGGGACACCGCTAATTTAGGGGTAAAAATATGACAAATGTCATATTTAGGCCATTTTTAACACCCATCGACATAAAAGATACCGCTGGCGTTATTTTTTTAAAAACAATGCGTTTACATTTGCTCCTGTTTTATATGGAAAACTTAAAGACATATTCCGGGGAGTCGCTCGAAGGCAATTTTTACGCCATCGGCCTCAACTACAAAAAAGCAGATGCCGAGATTCGTGGCCACTTTAGTATTAGTGATACGGCAAAAGAAAAGATAATGCTTCAGGCCAAGGCCGACCGTATTCCATCCCTTGCGGTTATTTCTACCTGCAACCGTACCGAACTTTACGGGTTTGCCCAGCATCCATATCAACTTATAAAATTGTTATGCGAGCATACCAATGGTACTGTTGAGGAATTTGAAAAGGTTGCCTATATTTATAAAAACCACGATGCGGTTTCACACCTCTTTACAGTGGGGACAGGTCTTGACAGTCAGATTCTTGGTGATTTTGAAATCATTAGTCAGTTGCGCAATGCGTTTCGCGAAGCAAAAAAGCATGACCTTATGAACCCGTTTATGGAGCGTCTTGCAAATGCTGTTATTCAGGCCAGCAAGCGTATCAAGAATGAAACTGGCATTTCTTCCGGTGCAACCTCTGTAAGTTTTGCGGCAGTGCAATATATTATGGCGCACGTGCCCTATATTTCTGAAAAGAATATTTTGCTTTTTGGAACTGGAAAAATTGGCAGAAATACCTGTGAGAACTTAATAAAGCATACCAAGAACGACCATATTACCCTTATTAACCGCACGAAGGAAAAGGCTGAAAAGGTGGCCGGAAAGTTCAATATGATCGTGAAGGACTATGCCGACTTCCAAAGTGAAATAGCCCAGGCTGATGTACTTATTGTAGCTACGGGCGCACAGCAGCCCACCATTTCAAAGGAACTTTTGTATTTGAAAAGACCTCTATTAATTTTGGATCTTTCCATTCCAAAAAATGTTTCCGATGATGTTTTGGAGAATGAATTGGTAACCTTGGTACATATGGATCATCTTTCTGCCGTAACGGATAATACCTTGGAACAGCGTGCGGCTCAGCTTCCTCTGGCAAAAAAGATTATTGCTGAAATTGAAAAGGAATTCAACCAATGGGCAGACAACAGAAGGTTTGCTCCTACAATTAAAGCATTGAAAGGGAAACTTGCCGAAATTAAGGCTGGTGAAATAGATTATCAGCGCAAAAAGATTGACGGTTTCAATGAAGAGCAGGCCCAAATAATCAGCGACCGACTTATCCAAAAAATAACTACACATTTCGCCAACCACCTTAAAGGCGAGGAAGGCTCCGCCGAAAGTATAGAACTCATAAGAAGGGTTTTCCAACTTGAAACTGCCTAATCTTGAAAAAAACAATCCGCATTGGCACCCGCGACAGTGAACTTGCACTTTGGCAAGCCAACACTGTAAAATCCAAACTTGAGGCTTTGGGCTATACCACCCAGTTGGTTCCTGTAAAGTCTGAAGGCGACTTGGTGCTGGACAAGCCCCTTTACGAAATGGGCATTACCGGCATTTTTACCAAAACGCTGGACGTCGCAATGATAAAGGGCACGGTGGATATTGCCGTACACAGTATGAAGGACGTGCCCACGCAATTGCCCAATGGCATCGTGCAGACCGCTGTTTTGGAACGTGCTTCCTCAGACGATATTATTGTTACTACAACGAATGTAGATTTTGAACAACCTTGCACAATTGCAACGGGAAGCCTTCGCCGGCAGGCACAATGGCTTCATCGTTACCCAAACCATAAGGTTGTTGATTTGCGTGGAAATGTCAATACCCGACTTCAAAAGCTGAAAGAAAATGATTGGGATGGCGCTATTTTCGCAAAAGCCGGATTAGAAAGATTGGGATATATGAGCGAAGCCAATATAAAAAGCCCCTCTTTTGGAGGGGTTGGGGAGGCTTTAGGTTGGATGCTTCCCGCGCCGGCACAGGGCGCTATGGTTGTTGTGGCTTTGGAAAATGATGAATTTTGCATAGAGGCCACTTCAAAATTAAACAATTCAGCAGCGGAAATTTGCACGCACATTGAGCGCGAATTTTTAAGAACACTTGAGGGTGGCTGTACTGCGCCAATTGGTGCTTTTGCAGAAATATTTGGTGAAGAGGTTCTGTTTAAAGGCTGTCTGTTTTCCTTGGATGGGAAAGAGAAATTGGAGATTGAAAAAACTGTTTCCAAAACTGATTATCTACATTTTGGAAAAGAATGTGCTTTGCAAATCCTGAAAAATGGTGGAAAAGAATTGATGGCGCAGATTAAAAAGCAGATCAACAAGTAAATTCCCTAACCCCTATTAAATGAAAAGCGTTCTCTCAACTAAAAAATTGAGTCCTTCTCAAAGAGAGTTGCTGATAAACGCTGGAGTTTCCTTGGTGGAATATAACGCCATAAAAATTGAATTTGTCCCTTTTGAAGTTTCTGAAAATATTGACAATGCTATTTTCACAAGCCAAAATGCTGTAAAGGCAGTTATGAGTTATGGGTTAGGAGATAGGAGTTGTTTTTGCGTTGGTGAAAAGACTAAATCACTGTTGGAAGAAAATGGCCAAAATGTGATAAAGATGGCCGAATATGCTTCAGAATTAGGCGATTATTTGGCAAAAAACTACAAAAATGATTCCTTTCAATTTTTCTGTGGAAATATTAGAAGTGATGAAATTCCCTCCAAACTAATAGAAAACGATATTATCTTTGAGGAAATTGAGGTTTATAAAACCACTTTAAATCCGAAGAAGTTTGAAAGACAGTTCGACGCTGTTCTTTTTTTCAGTCCAAGTGGGGTGCGAAGTTTTGTTTCAGAAAATAAAATGAATAATTCAAAAGCAATTTGCATAGGTACAACAACTGCTACCGAAGCAAAAAAATATACTGAAAACGTCGTAATTGCTAACGCCACTACCGTAGAAAGCGTAATTGCAAAAGCGGTGAAATTATTAAAAACGTAATGTCCGTTCGAGCGCAGTCGAGAACTCCTTATACTTCTCGACTGCGCTTGAGGAGACAAAAATAAAGTTATGATTAAAAACGATTTATTCTTAAAAGCCCTTCGTGGCGAAACTGTAGAAAGACCGCCTGTTTGGATGATGCGCCAAGCCGGAAGATACTTGCCCGAATTTCAGGAAATAAAAGCGAAATACGACTTCTTTACCCGTTGCCAAACCCCGGAACTTGCTAGTGAAATCACCGTGCAACCCATCCGCAGATACGGAATGGATGCTGCCATTTTGTTTAGTGATATTTTGGTAATTCCGCAGGCAATGAACATTCACGTGGAGATGAAACCTAGTGTTGGCCCATGGTTGCCGGATCCAATCCGCTCAAAAAAGGATTTGGAACGCGTGATTGTGCCGGACATCAACGAAACCCTCAGCTATGTAATGGAAGCCATAAAGATGACGAAGGAAAAATTGAACGACGACATTCCGTTGATTGGTTTTGCGGGTAGTCCGTGGACCATTCTTTGTTATTGCGTGCAAGGCCAAGGCAGTAAAAACTTTGATAAAGCGAAGGAATTTTGCTTTACACAACCAGTTTTAGCACATGAATTACTTCAGAAAATAACAGATACAACGATCTTATATTTAAAAGAAAAAGTAAAAGCCGGGGTAAACGCGGTACAGGTTTTTGACAGCTGGGGCGGTATGCTATCACCAACCGATTATCAGGAATTCAGTTGGCAGTACATGCAACAGATAATTGATGCTTTAAAAAATGAAACTCCAGTTATTGCCTTTGGAAAAGGCTGTTGGTTTGCTTTAGATACCATGGCAAAAAGTGGCGCTTCCGCATTGGGTGTAGATTGGACGTGTTCGCCCAAAAATGCGCGTTATTTGACGGGCGGAAACATTACATTACAAGGAAATTTTGACCCAACTCGTCTTTTCAGTCCGCCATCAGAAATTAAAAAAATGGTGAAACAAATGATCGATGAATTTGGAAAAGACCGTTACATCGTGAATTTAGGTCATGGAATTCTGCCAAATATTCCTTTGGAAAACGCAGGCGCTTTCATTGAAGCGGTGAAGGAATATAAGCAGGAATAGATGTTGTGGCAGATTTTTAAAAAGTTAGATTTAAAGCAACTTTTTGGGTTGTTTTGGATGTTTTTAAAAAATCCGCAATACGCACTTCCAACTATTTTTGCCACAAAACGCTGTATGGACATTGCGTATGAGCAGTACGGAAGCAAGCATCACTTAGGAAATCCGGCAAATGCCTTTCGGCATGCGCTTTGGGTAATCTTGATTATCAAAAAGTGTTTAAAATGGCAAAACAACGAACAAAAGGCAAAAACTTGGGCAAAGAAATTTACCGATTGGCACGAGGATTTTTCGCCCAACGAAGCTTTGGAACACGCAATGGATTTGCATAATAACCACGTTGGAATTCTTTATTTTGAAGAAGTAAAAGATAAAAATGTAGCGGAAATCGTTTCGTTTTTAAAACAAAAAGCTTCGGAAGCGGTAAAGATTTCAACTATTGAAGAAGTTGAAAATTTAGAAAAGACATTAGTTTATATAGATTAACTTTTCCGTGCGACACGACACCAAACCAAATGATTAAAAACATCCTAAAAGGCATAAAAGCATACGCGGGAACTTTCAAGCTTATTGGGCAACTTGGGCTTTGGAAGTACTTTGGCGTGCCTATGGCAATTAGTTTTTTAACCGCTGTTTTAATTGGCTTTTCCGCTTGGGGGCTGAGCGATAATCTGGGAGCCTTTATTTCAAAAATCTGGTTTTGGGAATGGGGCGCACAAACTTTCAGAACCATAAGTGATTTTATTGGAGCATTAACAATCATTGCTTTAGGTTTAATTCTTTTTCGTCATATAGTTATGGCACTGAGCGCGCCATTTATGAGTCCCGTTTCGGAAAAGATTGAAAAACATCTTTTTGGAGAAAACCATTCGCACAGAAATACGTCAAACGCTGAGCAACTTTGGCGGGGGGTTCGAATAAACGTCCGGAATTTAATGATGGAACTTTTGCTCACAATCCCCATAATCTTGATAGGTTTTATACCTGTTTTAGGAATAATTTCTTCGGTACTTTTGTTTTTGGTGCAGAGCTATTACGCAGGTTTCGGGAATATGGATTACACTTTGGAACGGCATTATAAATATTCAGAAAGCATCCAATTTGTAAGTAGAAATAAAGGTTTGGCCATTGGCAACGGCATGGTTTTTATGGGGATGCTTTTGATTCCGGTGATTGGGATTATTTTGGTTTTGCCCCTTTCGGTGACTGCGGCGAGTACGGAGACTTTAAAGGTTTTGGAAAACACGAAATAACTTCAGAAAAAGATATGATGAAAGAAAAATTCGTAAAATACATAAAGAATTTGCAAAACGAAATCACTTCTGCTTTGGAAGAAATTGACGGATTGGCAAAATTCAAAGAAGACAAATGGACCCGGAAAGAAGGCGGTGGCGGACAAACCAGAGTGATTGAAAATGGAGCCGTTTTTGAAAAAGGAGGCGTAAACATCAGTGAAGTTCACGGGAAATTACCCGAAAGCATGCAGCAGTATTTTGGAGTAAAAGATGCAGATTTTTTCGCTTGTGGACTGAGTTTGGTACTTCACCCAAAAAACCCGATGGTGCCCACCGTTCACGCCAATTGGCGCTATTTTGAAATGTATGATGCTGAAGGAAATATTGTAGATAGTTGGTTTGGCGGCGGGCAAGATTTAACACCTTATTATTTATTTGAGGAAGATGCAACACATTTTCACCATGTCTGCAAAACCGCTTGCGATAGGCATAATCCGGATTTTTATGAAACTTATAAAAAGCGCTGCGACGAGTATTTTTGGAACGCGCATCGCGAAGAAGCGAGAGGAATTGGTGGTCTTTTCTTTGATTATTTAAAAGAAACGGACACGATGAAAATGCAGGATTGGTACAATTTCGTAACCGAAGTTGGCAACAGTTTCTTGGAATGTTATCTTCCCATTGTTGAAAAAAGAAAAAACCTTCCCTATTCCGAAGAAAACAGAACTTGGCAGGAAATACGCCGTGGCCGTTATGTTGAGTTTAATTTAGTTCACGATAAAGGCACGCTTTTCGGCCTAAAAACAAATGGCCGAATTGAAAGCATTTTGATGAGTTTGCCGCCGCATGTGCAGTGGCGCTATGATTTTCATCCCGAGACAGGAAGCGAGGAAGAAAAGCTTGTTGAAGTTTTAAGAAAGCCGAAAGATTGGGTTTGAATTGGAGTTAATTCTAACAATTTAATGTCACGAAAAAAGGCAAATAAAAGAATTTTCGAAATACTCCATGCTTTTGGAGATGATGGGCAAGAGAAACGCCCTGTCCCCCATTGGTTTTATTTTGAAAAAAGAAAGGATTTGAAGCTTTTTGAAAGCTATGCTTGGGATATTGGATTTCAAACTTCGGTTAAACACCTTCGAAAAAGAAAGAATTATGATAAGCTTTTACTAATTATCTATAGGGTTGAAAGTGTAAACAAAAGTTTTATTGATTTTGACACTATGGAATTTTTTGAAATTGCAAAAAAGTATAACGGTATATATGATGGATGGGAAACGCCCATCGAAATGGATTAAGCAATCATTTCCAAATCAAAGCCTTTTTAGAGCCCACATTGTTTGTGTTTTGGTAATAATGAAAACGCGCTTTCAACAATAATTTTCTTCCTTCGGGATTTCGGGTGAAAGTGAGGATAGCCTTGCCATTGAATTTTTTCCAATGCTTAAAAAACAGCTCCGCGTCACTTTTCCGTTCAGCAAATATTTTCGGCACATTGTAATAATCTGAAATTTTTAACAGTTTCCGAAACCATCCGGCTTGGGTAATAATATAACGCGGATTTTCAACCGGCGCGATTATTTCCTCCAAATAATTTATAAAGAGAAGACTTTCCTTAACCGTTGCACCCTGTAAATAACAGGAAATAGCCCCTTGGTCAAATTCTTCAATGACAACTTTAAGTTTGGGTGCTGAAGTTTTAATTAATTCTTTTTTAACCATCGCTGCTTTTAGCGCCTCGGCAAATTTAAAAAGCTGTTTGTCCCTTCGTCCGAATTGAATATATAATTTCAAAGCTTTTATGGTTTTAGGAAGAAATAAGATTGCGAGTCCGCCAAAAACTGCGTAAAAAAAGTAAAGAATTCCTTTGGAAAGAAGATTCGGAAGATTGTTTATAAAAAGTTCGGGCAATGTAATTAACACCAAAGCGGAAAGTTCCACGAAAGCATATTTCACCAAATCGTGATAATACAATTTTTTCGATTTTTCCGAAGTTGATTTTTCATCAAAATTCACTTTTAGCTCGCGAATTAAAACATTTCCTTCTTTCAAAGCTGTTTCCCAGCGCTGTTTTACGTTTTTTCGGTTTTGGGAAAGTGACTCCATTTTTTCATTTAAAGCCGCTATTTCAGAAAATCCGTTCGCTATTCCCAATCGATCTATTCCGTTTTCTATGAAGGTTTTTCCTTGTAGCGAAACGCCGCAGAAGGCATCAAATCTGCGGCTTAAGGTTTCTATGTCTGCTCCTCCCGATTCATTTGTAGGGTCCACACAGGCAATATGCCAAATATTTGCAACTTTCCCGGGCTGCAACTGGTTTACACGAATGGCCCGCCCCCGCATTTGGTTGGAAGTAACAAATGAACCAACAAACGAGGCAAGGACCAAAGTGTTGATTGCCGGCGCATCCCAACCTTCGCCCAAAAGCGATTTGGTGCCAATAAGAACTTCAATAAACCCTTCCTCAAAAAGCTGGGTCATGGCGCTTACCATTTCCTTTTTGCCGCTCACGGTTGGGTTTATGACTATGTATTCCGTATCCCAAAGAATGGATTGCGTAAAAGCTTCCGCAGAAATTTTGGCAGTCAATTCGTCCACCAGCGAATTGTGGATTAAAATCAAAGAACCCGTTAAAACAGCTAATTTATCTTTCTGAAGTTTTAAAGATTCATCCCTTTTTATCGCATTCCGAAGATGTTGAAATATGGGAACCACGCCCAACTTATTTATTTCCGAAAGGGAATCGCCGTATTTAAAATCGAGAAATTCCTTTCGAATGTAATCTGAAAGAATAACCATCCGCAATGAGCTACCGAGACTTTCAGCTTCAATTTTGGTAATTTTCACAATGCTTTTAAGCTTAGATGGACTCTGCGAAAGCGAACGGTATAGGTTGTTTTCGCCTACAAGATTGACGCGTTTTTTATCAAAAGCCCCAATTTTTCGAAGCTCTTTTTCAATTGAATATAATATTGCTTCGTTTTCAAGATGATTTTCCCTTTCGTCAACCAAAAGGGGCTGCAATAGGGCTTCCACCCATTCGTAATTAAACGAGGGAAAGCTTACATTTTTAGATTTTACGCCCAACAATTCAATCTTTTCATGAGGAATTTTAAAAGCAATTGAATTCAAATAAATAAGTATCGCCGAATAGAAATCTGGATGCTCGTAAATAGCTTCCAAATTCGTTTCCGTATTCGCAAAAAAAGGATGTTTCAGTATAAAATTCTGGAAATGTTCATTCGCTTTTAAATCTGAAACAAACTGAATCAATTGCTCGCGATATTTTATGATGTAGCGAATCTGTTCCTGTTCGGGTTTGGAAAAATAAATGTAATCCTGATGCGGACAGAGATTGCCTTCCTTTACGAGTTCTGGCAGGCCGATTTCCATATCAATCGGGCCGCAAAGTTCAAAATACTTGGCTATTTCACTTGGTTCACTATCGTAGGGAGGCGTTGCGGTAAGCGAAATTAAAGTGTGTTTGGGCAATTGTTTTAAGCTGAAAAGCGGCTTCCACCATTCGTTTTTTAAGTGATGGGCTTCGTCCAAAACAATGTTTTCAATTCCAGCATTTTCAAAAAAATGGAGTAGTTTTTCTTCGGAATTTTCCAATTCATTTTTAAAAAAAGAATGCAGGGATTGATAGGTTGAAAAAGTAATCGTTTCCGGATTTTTAATGTTGAAGGAAACCGAAATTGAGTTTTTATCTTTCACAAAACACTCCAGCATACGCTCGTTCCATTGGTTTCGGATGGTTAGGGTAGGCGATAGAACCAGCGTTTTTTTATTGATTCTCCGCATCATTTCCAACCCCAGAACCGTTTTGCCCGAACCCGGCGGAGCCACGACGTGAAGATGATTATCCTCTAAATAAACTTGAAAATCCTCCAAAAACCGCGCTTGGTAGCTGCGCCAATTAAATTTAAAAAGAAGTGAGGATAGCAGGTTCAATTTATGGAAGGCTCAGATTATAATAGTAAATTTGCAACGCCAAAAATAAGGTATTTCAACGAGGTGAAAATCCTGTTATTGGTTTAATAGTATTACTGAATTGATTTTTGAATATAGGGTTTCAGATTTATCAAAAAATCTAAAATCTAAAATCTCAAGTCTAAAATTTTAAGAGCTATGTACCCACTAAGAAGAAACCGAAGACTGCGAACCAACGAAAGTATGCGAAGCCTGGTTCGTGAAACTATTATAAGCCCCAATGATTTTATTGTGCCACTTTTTGTGGTGGAAGGAAAGGGCGTAAAGGAAGAAATTGCCTCGATGCCTAACTATTACAGACTGAGTTTGGATAATCTTCAAAAAGAGGTAAAAGAGCTTTGGGAGCTCGGTTTGAAATCTGTTTTGCTTTTTGTGAAAGTTGATGATAAACTGAAGGACAATAGCGGAAAGGAAGCCTTAAATGCTGATGGATTGATGCAACGCGCCATAAAAACGGTAAAGGATGCAGTTCCCGAAATGATTGTGATGACCGATGTGGCATTGGACCCTTTTTCAGTGTATGGCCACGACGGAATTATTTCCGAAGGAAAAGTTATCAATGACGACACAAACGCTGTTTTGGCCGAGATGGCTCTAAGCCACGCCAAAGCCGGTGCCGATGTAGTGGCCCCAAGCGATATGATGGACGGACGCATTTTTGAAATCAGAACCCTTTTAGAGGACGAAGGTTTCTGCGATACCGCGATTATGGCGTATAGCGCCAAATATGCTTCAGCTTTTTACGGGCCGTTCCGGGACGCGTTGGATTCAGCTCCAGTTGATGCAAAAGATATTCCGAAGGATAAAAAAACCTATCAAATGGATTACGGCAACCGCGAGGAAGCCATCCGAGAAACCTTGATGGATATTGACGAGGGCGCAGATATTGTAATGGTAAAACCCGGACTTTGTTATTTGGACATCGTCCGTGAGATTAAGGATGCCGTTAATGTTCCTGTTGCGGTTTATCAAGTAAGCGGCGAATACGCGATGCTAAAAGCAGCGGCCGAAAAGGGTTGGATAGACCACGATGCCGTAATGCTGGAACAAGTCACCGCCATTAAACGCGCGGGGGCCTCAATGATTGCGAGCTATTTCGCCAAAGATGCTGTCAAACTGATTAATTAGCAAAATTTTATCTTTCTGAATTCATTTTTCGCATACATTTGCGGCGTGAAACTTGTTGAAAAACATATAAGTAGGTTACTGGTCTCGATTGCCGTTTTCCTGGTTTTCGGGAATGTGGCTTTTGCTTACGAATCCTTTTCCGAAAGGACTAAGAGCACCGTTGTTTCTGAACTTCAGAAGGATGACCACAAGCCTTTTGTTTTTAATGAAATTTCTATTGGGGAGGTTTCGCAGACGGTTTCGCAGAATGAATATTTGGGGCTCGGGCTGTTTGGAACATTTTATTCCAATCAGGATTTTTCTTTTGTCCGTGAATCTTCTTTAATCAATTCGTCCTTTACCCTAAAGGACAAACGGGAGCTTATCTTCCGCCATTTGTTTCCCTTCCATTTTTTTTGGTGATTATTTGAGATTGCTTCGGTTTGTTTGGATTGGTTTCCAAGCATTTTTTTATTCAAATTTATTCATCTTAAAAATTTTTCATCATGGAATTTAACACAACCCTAGTAGGGGTAATTATACTGTTATTGATATTTGTGCCCGTGGGTTATTTAATCTTGAACACCACCGGCAAGGACAAAAAGGCAAAGAAAACTGTATCGCAACTGTCGCAGACCAAGGGCATACAGATAAAGAACATAGAGGTAATAGGCAATTGCGTTATTGCTGTTGACGAAACTTCAAAAAAACTTGTTTACTCTTCTAAAACCAATCCTAGCGGTGACTTTAAGATTGTAGATATAACCGAGGTGCGGGAATGCCGTGCCAAGAGCATTAAGCATACAGACAAAACCCTTGATTGGGTTGGGCTGGAACTAGTTGAAAAGTCAGGCAGGTTGGAAATACCTTTTTATATGGAAAACGATGACGAAGGGTACACCAAAGATCCGTTTGCATGCCTACAGGATGCCAAGCGCTGGGAAGGGACATTGAAACCCTTACTGAGGGCTTCGTAATTTTAGTTTTTTAAGAAAACCGTCCATTGTGGCGGTTTTTTTATGCAATTAACAAAGTGTTACGCATAAATCAGTTTATAAATCTTTATTTTAGATGAAAATTTCTAAAACCAACTATGACCTTACTGATTGTTTATGCGGTGCTTTCCATTTTCTTCTCCTTTTTGTGTTCTATCCTTGAGGCAGCGCTACTTAGCTTTACGCCCACTTATTTACGAATGAAGGCACAGGCGGGAAAGGGCTATGCCACGACCCTTACCAATTTTAAAAAAGATATAGACAAGCCGCTGATTGCAATCCTCACCCTAAATACCATTGCGCACACCGTAGGTGCCATTTTGGTTGGGGTACAAGCTGAAAAATTGCCTTATAAGGTGGAGCTATGGGGGATGAATCTGGTAGGAATTGTCTCTGCAATAATGACGATGCTTATATTGGTGGTTTCTGAAATTATACCCAAAACCATTGGCGCTACCTACTGGAAGAAACTTGGTCCGTTTACGGCTATTTTCCTAAAACTAATAATTATCCCGTTAAAATATACGGGAATTCTGTGGCTGCTGATGCTCATTACGCGCTTGGTGGGCAAATCGGCTCATGTGAGTACGATGAGCCGTGAGGAATTTATGGCCATAACCGATGCCGCCGAGGAAGAAGGGGTTTTTGAGGAAAGTGAAACTACCGTTATAAAAAACCTACTTGTTTTTAAGAGCGTGCACGCCAAAGATGTAATGACGCCTTTTACCGTTGTTACTTTGGAAGATGAAACCAAAAGTCTGGATGAATTTCACCAAAACCATAAGAGCCTCCGTTTTTCCCGAATACCGGTCTATAAAAATAAAACCCACAACATTACGGGGTTTGTACTTCGTGACGATGTGCTTGAGGAAATTGTGGAAGATCGCGGCGATAAGCTCTTAAGCGATTTAAAACGGGAGATTTTTGTGGTTTCGGCAGAAAAACCCATTCCAGAGCTATTTGAAACCTTTATTAAGCAACGCGTTCACATTGCATCGGTGGTTGATGATTTTGGAAATACCATAGGGGTGGTAACAATGGAAGATATTATTGAAACGCTGCTTGGACTTGAGATTATGGACGAGAGCGACAACATAGAAGATATGCAGCTACAGGCACGAAAAAACTGGGAGCGCCGCGCTAAGCGTATGGGAATTGAGATTAACAGAGATATAGAACTAGAACGGGGCGATGATGAACAGGAGCTATGATGATTATGTTGACACTCCCATAGGGATATTAATGCTTTCCTTTAATGAAAAGTTTGAATTGGTTTCGGCTATTTTTCCTGAGGATGAAATAACGCTTCCCGTAGCCAATGGTTTGGGAAGTGAGGAAATTCAGCGTGTGAAGAAACAATTCAAGGAATACTTCAATGGTTCCAGAAAAACTTTCGATATACAACTTTCACCCGAAGGAACCGAATTCCAAAAAAGGGTTTGGAATAAACTTTCAAATATTCCATACGGCAAAACCGCAACCTATCAACAGATGGCCAATACGTTGGGCGACCCAAAAGTGATTCGTGCAGCGGCTTCTGCAAATGGGAAGAACCCTATTTCCATAGTAATTCCCTGTCACCGTGTTATTGGTAGTGATGGTTCGCTTACGGGTTATGCCGGCGGATTGCACAGAAAGAAATGGTTGCTGGAACACGAAAACCCTTCACCGCAACAATCCCTTTTTTAAATGAAACCATTTCTAAAATTTGTAAAGTGGCTGTTAATTCTGCTAATTGTTGCAGTATTGGGGCTTTACATTTCAGGCTATGGCTATATTTTAAAAGGAGTTTGGGTAGTTTATCTTCACGGACACACCACAGCCTATATTGACGATTTTAAGTTTTTTGAAAACGAAAAAATTCCCGCAAGTACCAACCCACAACCTTGGCCAATCCATAAAAACTACAATACTGTTGAGGCAACGGAAGCACTTGCCGAAACAAACGATACACTCGGCACCGTTGCCTTTTTAGTAATAAAAAATGATAGTATTTGGTATGAAAAGTATTTTGATGGTTTTGGGAAAAATTCGCAAACAAACTCTTTTTCCATGGCGAAAAGCATTACTTCGGCTTTGTTGGGAAAAGCAATTGACGATGGGTTTATAGAAAGTTTGGACCAGCCAGTTGGTGATTTTTATCCGCAATATGCCGAGAGTGGAATGACGGTTGGCGATCTTTCCTCAATGGCCTCAGGTTTGGATTGGGACGAATCCTATTCCAATCCGTTTGGGATGACGGCGCGGGCCTATTATGATGATGATTTGGCGGAAACTATCCTGAAATTGGAAGTAGTTGAAAAACCTGGCGTTCGTTTTAAATATTTAAGCGGAAATACCCAGCTCTTGGCAATGGTAATTCAAAAGGCTACGCAGAAACAGTTGGCAGATTATTTATATGAAAGTTTTTGGCAACCCATGGGTTTTGAGCAACCAGCAATTTGGCAAATTGATGATGATGAAAGCAGATTGGTCAAGGCGTATTGTTGCTTGGGAAGCAATGCGCGGGACTTTGCACGTTTCGGGAAACTGTATAAAGATTACGGAAAATGGAACGGAAAGCAACTGCTAGATTCTACATTTGTGGTGAAAAGCATAACGCCACGCTTTGCGGAAAGTCCAGAATACGGTTATGGGTTTTGGCTGAGTGATTTTAAGGGAAAGAAAATTTTTGTGATTCGTGGTATTTTGGGACAGTATGTTATTGTGGTTCCAGAGGACGATTTGATTATTGTTCGGTTGGGCCATCAACGTGGTGGTAAAACAGGGATGCCTTTTAGTTTAGATTTTTATGTGTATGTTGATGAGGTATACAAAATGCTTACTCAAAATCAATAATTTTTTCGTAGCTTTAAACTTCTCCCCGATTGCAATTTTCAAATTATGATTAAGCGTATAAACTTGGAACATATTCTGTTTCTTGATATTGAAACCGTTCCGCAGCATGAAAATTTTGATGAATTGGACGATACTTCCAAAACGCTTTGGGAACTGAAAAGCCAATACCAACGCAAGGATGAAATTTCTGCGGAAGACTTTTACGAACGCGCCGGCATTTGGGCAGAATTCGGGAAAATTGTCTGTATTTCTGTAGGCTATTTTGTGCTAAAGGGCGACGTTCGCAATTTTCGCGTTACCAGTTTTCACGGTGATGAAGTGAAAATTTTAAATGATTTCAAAAGTCTTTTGGAAACACATTTCAACAAACCCCACCATTTACTTTGCGCGCATAATGGGAAGGAATTTGACTTTCCCTTCATTGCCAGACGGATGATTATAAATGGTATCGATATTCCTTTCAAATTAGATCTCTTCGGAAAAAAACCTTGGGAAGTTCCGCATTTGGATACGCTGGAGCTTTGGAAATTCGGCGATTATAAAACCTTTACTTCCCTTAAATTGATGGCACACGTTTTGGGCATTCCGTCGCCAAAAGATGATATTGACGGCAGCCAGGTTCGCAGTGTTTATTATGAAGAAAAAGATATTGACCGAATAATTACTTATTGCGAAAAAGATGCTGTTACGGTAGCACAGATTTTCCTTAGGCTTCGCAATGAAGGTATTTTGGATGAAAGTGAAATTCTTTCTGTATAATGCGTTAATTCTGGCAGTAATACTTATTTAAGGATTTCATTATAAATTTTAGTAGCTTTACCAGCCACATTCAAATATATTTTTTATGACAATTTCAAAATTTATCCAAAAATCGTTTTTGATACCTATGTTAGCTGCGCTTCCTCTTTTTATATCTTGTAAGGATGAGAAGAAGATAGAAGAGAAGGCGCCAGCCACAACCCAAGAGGCAACCCTTGAACAAAAGAAACAGGCTTTACAGAATGTTGCGCCTACTTCTACCACCACAACTAATTCTAGCAATAACGGAGGTGCCGTGAATCCGCCCCACGGACAGCCAGGGCATGATTGTGCCATTCCAGTGGGTGCGCCTTTGAACGGAGGTTCGGGAAGTACCAATGCCACCCCCACGACCAATAAAGCGAATGCCGTGCCGGCATCTATTTCTGGCAAAGGTGTAAACCCGCCCCACGGGCAGCCAGGCCATAGATGTGATATAAAAGTGGGGGATCCACTTTAAAAAACCTATACTTAAAAAAAGCGGCCCGTTTCAGCAATGAAACGGGCCGCCTTAATTATCAATATTAACTAACTATTCTTTTATAAAACGCTTCATTAGTTTGTTGCTATCAGTATTTATTTCAAGCATATAGACACCGCTTTGCAATGATGAAACATCCAAGTTTTCGGTAAATGAACCTTTACCAACAACTTGTCCAATCACATTATAGATTACATAATCCTTTCCAGTTGCTTCAACTAACGAAATATTTAACGTATGTTTTGCAGGGTTTGGATAGATAGACATTTCTGAATTGTTGAAACCTGTATCTCCAGTTATACCTTGGTTAACGGAATTACTGATTATTACCGTATAATCCTCCACTTCTCCATAGGTAAATGTTTCGCAAGAGGTTGGGTTTGCATTGTATTTCATAGAAACACGCATTCTTGTTGCCCCGGAAAGTGCAGATGTAGGAACAGTAAAACTTCCAGAAACAGATGATGCGGTTGTGCGCGAACGTGAATATACTTGTTCACCAGAATCATTGAAATCGCCGTCCTGGTTATAGTCAATCCATACGCGGTATGCTTCACGATATACAGTACCCGTCCATCGTGGTGTAATGGTGATGGTATTGCTGCTTCCTTTGGTTAATGAAGTAGAAATACTTGTGAAATCTGCATACCCATCATTGTTACCAGAAAGATTGTTGATGCTTCTAAGTTGGACTCTATCTATGTATTCATCATTTGTATTATTTCCTTGTGAAGTACAATACGTAACTGTATTTGAAAGCGTAGTAACGTTTACAGTGTTACTGAAGCCCGAATTGTTACCGGCCGCATCGTGTGCGCGAACTTTAAAAGAATAAGCGGTAGCAGGTGAAAGCCCTGTAATATTTGCTGAAGTGCCTGTAACGCTTCCTAAGTTTGTACTGCCTTGGAAAACATCATAACCGGTAACGCCCACATTATCTGTGGAAGCATTCCATGAAAGGCTAAGCGTAGTTTGGGTTACGTTTGAAGCTGCCAAACTTGATGGGGCGGTTGGAGCCTGAGTATCTGGCGCTCCTGCACCCAAGTTGATTGTATAGTCTTCAACCTCCCCATAACTGAAAGTTTCACAGGATGTTGGAATTCCGTTGTATTTCATAGAAACCCTCATTCTTGTTTCTCCTCCAACAGTCCCTGATGGAACCGTGAACGTTCCACTGTTTGGAGTGTTAGTTGAAGCAGCTTTGGACCAAACCAATTCACCTGCATCTCCAAAGTCTTCATCACCATTATAGTCAATCCACACAGCATAGCCTTCATTGTAGATAGTTCCAGTCCATGTAGGAGTTACGGTAATGGTATAAGTCGCACCTTCATTTAAAGTAGTTGAAATACTTGTAAAGTCTGAATAAAGTTGTGCGCCCGAGGCATTGTTGATGGTATTTAACTGTACGCGGCTTATGTATTCATCATTTACATTGTTACCCTGTGAAGCACAATAGCTGCTTCCGCCACCACCACCGTATGGAGCGCCAACACCTACAGCATACCAAGCGTTTGTGGTTGCAATTTCCTCTGGGCTATCTGCGCCGTAAAGATCTCTTGCAGCTTGAATAGCGCCATTTCTGGCATCGCTGTACTGTGAGTTTGAGTTTAAGTAAACAGTTAGGTTTCTGTAAGCAATAGCAGCTGCTTTGTCCATCCCAATTCCGGTAACGTTATAGCTGTTGCCTAAATCGTTAGTGCCACTTTTACCTACGGTTAAAATATAAAACCAGAAGTTTTGTACCCCAGAGTTTATGTGTACCCCGCCATTATCGCCTGAGCCGGAATACCAATTGGTTCCCAAATAAGTGTCCGGATCGCCGTAGGCATTTGGGTTGCTCATGGAGCGAAGTGCGCCCCCGCTTCCGCCAGCACCAATGTCATCACCCATAAGCCAGTCGTTTGTGCCAGAGGCAAACTTTTCAATGGATTCACCGAAAATGTCTGAAAAAGATTCATTCAAAGCTCCAGATTGGTAGCTATAAACAAGATTTGCAGAATATTCGGTAACACCGTGAGCAATCTCGTGGCCACAAATATCCAAGGATACCAATGGGCCATAGTTTACGCCATCACCGTCGCCGTAAGTCATTCGGCTACCGTCCCAAAATGCATTCACATAATTTGAGGAATAACTAACGTATGATTTTATAATGGCTCCTGCATTGTTATAGGAATTTCTTCCGTGTTTTTGGCTGAAGTATTTGTGGGTACGTTCCGCGCCAAAGTGCGCTTGAACACCTGTAGGATTGGAAGTAAAGCTAGTTGAACTGCTTGTAACATCCACCGCATTGTTATAGTTGGTGCCGTTATTCATGTCAAAGGTCTGAATTCCGTTACCGTCAGCTGTTTGGCGCAAACGGTATGGGCCAGAGGCATTATCGGCCGTAAAGGACACCGTGCCGTTATAAAGGCTGTTTCCCGTCGCGGGCACATTTGCATGGTGAATGCGCTTGTTTTCAAAAATGAATTGTCCCGTTTTCGCATCAATATATACATCGGCTCTGTAAAGCGGTGCCGTTGCGTAAATATCAAACTTATAGGCAAGTCGGTTTGTTTCGGTTATGTTTTTCATTGCTGGAAAAATTACCAATTCGCCAGTAGGTTTATGGTAGTCCGCCAAAGCTGCTTCCGAAGCATTTTGCCACATATATTTTGTAGCGCCCACGTGCGCCATAGCACTGTTCAAAGCTTGCGGGCCAGATATTGAAGGCGTAACACTAAAATCATCTGCAATGGGGGAATAAAATGAATTCAATGTCTGTACCATGCCATTTTTACTACTCAATGTTACGGTTGCAAATTCCACTTTTACACCGTTAAAATACTGTTGCATTTTTTGGTGTATAAATCCTAACGGGCCTTGTTCTTGTTTTAGCGTAGTAAATGAAGTTTGTGAAGATGGGTTTAAAACGTCCTTGAAAATTTGAGTGGAGTTTTGGAGCGAATACGATTGTGATGCATCAAAAACTACTAGACTTGGTGGTTCTTTTACGTTTCTCTTTTCATCTTTTTTGTCTTGGGCAGAAACCACCCCGGAAAACGCAAAGATGATCAACGAAAATAGAAAAACGATTTTGTTAATTTTTTTCATAATAAATAAGATTTAGTGAATAAATAGGTTTGTTGTGTTGTTAAACAACTCTTAAATGAACGATAATTTTAGATAAAATGAAATTTTATTCGATGAACTGTAGTTAAAATTTTAATACTCCCTTTTATCCTATCTTTGAAATTATGAATAGAACACCATTGTTATCAGTCAATGCACTTACAGTTTCTTTTGGAAATAAGAAAAAGCTTGTTGAGGTTTTGCACAATATTTCTTTTGATGTTTTCGAAAATGAAATAGTGGGCATAGTAGGCGAATCTGGTTCCGGTAAATCGGTCACTTCACTTTCCATCATGGGTTTGTTGCCCAAAAAGCTAGCAAATCTTTCGGGAAACGTCATTTTTGAAGAAAAAGAACTACTACAAATCACCGAAACAGAATTCCGAAATATAAGAGGAAAGGATATAGCAATGATTTTTCAGGAGCCCATGAGCGCCTTAAATCCCTCATTGAAATGTGGTTTTCAGGTTGCCGAAATTCTACGGCTTCATTTAAAGATGAATGTTTCAGAGGCAAAAAAGGAAACCATTTCATTGTTCGAAAAAGTGAAATTGCCACGCCCAGCAGAGATTTACAATAGTTATCCGCACCAGATAAGCGGCGGGCAGATGCAGCGGGTTATGATTGCCATGGCCATTGCCTGTAAGCCTAAACTCCTTATTGCCGACGAGCCCACAACGGCCCTCGACGTAACCGTACAAAAGGAAATCCTTTCTCTTCTGAAGTCTATTCAGCAGGAAACAAAAATGGCAATGCTCTTTATCTCGCACGATTTAAGCTTGGTTTCTGAGATTGCCGATAGGGTTGTAGTAATGTATAAAGGCGATATTATTGAAAATGCAACAACTGAAGAGATATTTAAAAACCCAAAGGCAGCATATACCAAAGCTCTCTTGGCGTCTAGGCCGTCGCTGAACGTACGTTTAGCAAAATTACCCACCATTGCATCAATAGCCGATAAGAGTTTTAAGCCCAGAGAAGTAAAACCAGTGGAACGGGCTAAAAGGCACAAACACATTTATACAAAAAAACCAATCCTGGAGATTGTCAATTTGGAAAAATATTATTTCAGCAATGTGGGAATGTTTTCAAAAGCAGAAGTTGTAAAAGCTGTAGACGATATTAGCTTCACTGTTTTTGAAGGTGAAACTCTAGGTCTTGTGGGCGAATCAGGCTGTGGAAAATCTACTTTGGGAAGAACCATTCTTCAACTTGGAAAAGCAACTTCAGGAAGCATAAAATATAGGGGGAAGGAACTTACAAGGCTTTCAAAAGGTGAAATCAGAAATCTTCGGAAGGAAATACAGATTATTTTTCAGGACCCCTATTCATCGCTGAACCCGCGTTTAATGATAGGCCAGGCGCTGATGGAGCCGATGGAAGTGCACGGTTTGGGTAAATCGGCTAAAGAAAGAAAAGAAAGCGTGTTGTCACTACTGGAAAGAGTAGGACTTGATGAAAGCTATTTTTACCGTTATCCACACGAACTTTCGGGCGGGCAACGCCAGCGGGTTGGTATTGCACGAACAATAGTTGTAGAGCCTAAGCTGGTAATTTGTGATGAATCCGTTTCGGCTCTTGATATTTCGGTGCAGGCGCAGGTTTTGAACTTGCTTAACGAACTAAAAAATGATTTTGGTTTCACCTATATATTTATATCGCATGATTTGGCAGTGGTAAAATATATGTCGGACCAACTTTTGGTAATGAACAAGGGGAAAATTGAGGAGTTGGGCGATGCCGATGAAATTTATGAAAACCCCCAAACAGACTATTCAAAAAAACTAATTGAAGCGATTCCCAAGGGAATTTAAAAATATAAAATTAAAAAACCCGTTCTAACCTCACGAAGAACGGGTTTAATAATTTATCTGTGTGTAATGACAGATTTGGGGCGTAAAACAACCATAAAAAAGTTTAGACCAATAAAAACACTTTCTTAAAAATGAAAAGCACATTTAGTACCAATTCTTTTGTGCTTTTAAATGATCTAATTACTTTTTCCATATGAGGTTAAGTTGGTAAGATTTGGGTCTGCTAAGATGAAAACATTTTTCTAATAAAGCGATAAAAAGCATATAAATTCGATGAAATACACTAAATTTTAACATTTAAGCATTTTTACTCCCTTTTTTAACATAAAAAAACCATGCTAGCGCATGGTTCTTGAATTGTAAAAGTGGAGCAAATATTAAAATTTCATCTCTTTAATTTCTCCATTAACTATCAAATCACCTTCTGTAGCTTTTTGAATTTCTTCAACTGAAACCCCTGGAGCGCGTTCAAGTAAATGAAATTTTCCATCTTTAATTTCCAATACCGCAAGATTTGTCACTATCTTTTTTACACAATTTACGCCTGTAAGCGGCAAACTACACTCTTTTAATAGTTTTGATTCTCCTTCACGGTTGGTGTGCATCATCGCCACGATAATATTTTCAGCAGATGCTACGAGGTCCATAGCCCCGCCCATTCCTTTAACCATCTTCCCTGGTATTTTCCAGTTCGCAATGTCGCCATTTTGTGAAACCTCCATCGCTCCTAATATTGTTAAATCTACGTGCTGTCCACGAATCATTCCGAAACTCATGGCCGAATCGAAAAAAGAAGCGCCGGGCAAGGCCGTGATAGTTTGTTTGCCAGCGTTTATTAAATCTGGGTCTTCTTCCCCTTCAAAGGGAAAAGGCCCCATGCCGAGAATACCGTTCTCACTTTGGAATTCCACACTTATATCATCACGTACAAAATTGGCAACTAATGTTGGGATACCGATTCCTAAATTTACGTAATAACCATCCTTCACTTCTTTTGCAATGCGCTGTGCTATTTGTTCTTTTGAAAGTGCCATAATTTTAATTTGAAGATTTTTAATTTGAAAACTTGATGATTAGCTGTACTTCAGTAGTGTAATAATAACCTGCATTTATTTTCAAATCAGTTTTTATTTTTGCTTGTACTGATGATTTTAGATATAATTTTTATGATTGAATCCAACTCTGAAAATAATTTTTCTGAAGGGTTTGGAAAATGCTTTGAAGCTGTACAAAGTTTCAGCCAAAATTCAGTTTCATCTGCTTCTTTCGCTGCTATTTTAAATTTGTGGATAAAATCAGCTTGACTTTCTGCATTCTGTGCTTCTTTTGTATTCGCTCCTATGGAAGTGCCGCTTTTGAATACCTGTGATGCCATTTCAAATTTGTGAAGTTTTCGTAATTCTTCTGCAAAATCAATAATGTCAACAGCGAACGCGAAAGTCTTAGATACAATCAAATTGTCTTTGTCATTTCTCATTCTCTAAAGTATAAATACCCCTTCACTTTTCAAATTTTCAAATCAATACATTTTCAAATCATTTTTTTCTAACTGTTAGTTGCTCAATTCTCTTTTCGTACTTCTCTCCTTGGAATATGCGTTGTATAAATATTCCTGGGATATGTATTTGGTTTGGGTCCAATTCCCCAGCGGGAACTAATTCCTCCACTTCGGCTACGGTAATTTTTCCGGCGCCACACATAGCTGGGTTAAAGTTTCTCGCGGTTCCTTTAAAGATAAGGTTTCCTGCTTCATCACCTTTCCAGGCTTTCACAAAAGAAAAATCTGCCTCAAAGGCTTTTTCCATTACGTGCATTTTTCCATGGAATTCACGGGTTTCCTTTCCTTCGGCTACCTCCGTTCCATAACCTGCGGGTGTGAAAAAGGCAGGAATGCCACTTCGGGCGGCTTCACAGCGTTGTGCCAAGGTTCCTTGTGGAATGAGTTCCACTTCCATTTCACCACTAAGCATTTGGCGTTCAAACTCTGCATTTTCCCCTACATATGAAGAAATCATTTTCTTTATCTGATGCTTTTTCAGTAGCAGGCCAAGCCCAAAATCATCTACCCCTGCGTTGTTTGAAATACAGGTTACGTTCTGAACATTTCGCCTTACCAATTCTGAAATAATATTTTCGGGAATACCGCACAGCCCAAAACCGCCGAGCATAAAAGTCATTCCGTCTTCAATGCCTTCACAAGCTTCGCGGACGTTTGCAACTGTCTTTTTTATCATTTTTTAAATTTTCTGAAAATTACGAAAATTCAGACTATAAAAAAACCTCACAGGCTTTGAAAACTTGTGAGGTTTGCTTTTGATCAAAGAAGATTTTTAAAAATCGAATTCATCAGGAATTTCCTCTACATCAGGATTTCCTTCACGCCATTTGGAACAATCAGTTTCAATGGAAAGATTTGCTGGGCGTTTAAAACTTCCTGTTGAAACATCTAAATCCTCATCGGCATAACAACTTTTCATATACATTGCCCAAATGGGTAATGCCATTGTAGCCCCTTGTCCGTAGGCAGTAGAGCCAAAATGGGTTGCGCGGTCATCGCCGCCAACCCAAACGCCAGTAACCAAGTTTGGAACCATGCCCATAAACCAACCATCACTGTTGTTCTGGGTAGTTCCGGTTTTACCGGCAATAGGGTTTTTGAAATCGTATGGGTAGCCTGTAACCGCTTTTTTATAAATTGGAGAGCCAGTGGCCCAGGTACCTCTTAACCTGGCTCCCGAACCCGATTGTGTTACCCCTTCCATCAAACTTACGGTTACGTAAGCAGTCTCATTACTGATAACGTCTTTTGTTTTTGGCACATTTTGATAAAGAACGGTGCCATTTTTATCTTCTATACGCTGAATTAAAATAGGTTCAACATAAACCCCTTCATTTGCGAAGGTACTGTACGCCCCCACCATTTCATATACGGAAACATCTGGGGTACCCAACGCTATGGAAGGCACGGCAGGCATATTTTCGGTATCAACGCCCATTTTTGCAACCAAGTCTATAACTGGTTCTGGGCCTACACGATCAATTAATCGAGCGGTAATGGTATTTATTGAATTTGCCAACGCATACTTTAAAGTTACCATACCACCATAACCGCCACCAGCATTTTTTGGGGCCCAAGGCTTTATTAAATTGTGCTTACCAGCAGGAATGGTATACATAGTATTTGGTAAAGTATCACAGGGAGACATATGCATTTGGTCTATGGCGGTAGCATATACAAACGGTTTAAAGGTAGAGCCAATTTGACGCCTTCCTTTCTTTACCATATCATATTTAAAGCGCTTGTAATCTATACCGCCTACCCACGCTTTCACTTCCCCGGTTTGGGGAGTCATTGACATCATTGCTGCCTGTAAAAAAGATTTGTGGTAACGGATGGAATCCATAGGGGTCATTACTGTATCAATCTCACCTTTCCATGAAAAAATACGCATAGGTACTTTCTTTTTAAAGCTACTAATGATTTCTTCCTCGCTTTTTCCCTGTTTTGTCATTTCTCGCCAACGGTCGCTTTTGCGCATTGCAGAGTTCAATATCCCTTCCGTCTCTTTCTCCGTAATATCACGGAATGGGGCTGTTTTGTTGTTTTTGTTCTGCTCATCAAAGGCTTCTTGCAGATGTGCTATATGCTTTTTAACAGCATCTTCAGCATATTCCTGCATTTTACTATCTATGGTTACATACACTTTTAAACCATCTTGGTAAATATTGTATTTGCTGCCATCGGGCTTGGGGTGTTCCTTAATCCAATCTTCCATAAAATGGCGGGCATATTCACGGAAATATGTTGCGCTACCTTCATCATGACCTTGCGGGGTGAATTTTAAATTCAAGGGTAAGGCTTGAAGCGAATCCATTACTTTTTCTGAAATAAAATCATATTTTTCCATTTGGGCCAAGACCACATTTCTCCTTTCCAAAACCAATTCCGGTCTCCGGTTGGGATTAAATAGCGAAGAATTTTTGAACATCCCTACCAGCATGGCGGCTTCAGCGGTTGTCAATTGCGATGGTGGCTTGTCAAAATATATGTTTGCGGCGCTCTCGATCCCTACAGCTTGATTTAAAAAGTCATACTCGTTGAAATACATCGTGATTATTTCCTCTTTTGTGTAACGTCTTTCCAAACGGGTGGCAATAATCCATTCTTTCACTTTTTGAATAACCCTCTCTAATTTATTTGATGCCCTCTGGTCCGTAAAGAATAATTTTGCCAACTGTTGGCTTATGGTACTTGCGCCCCCACGGCTGCCCAAAAACGCAACAGCGCGGATGGTTCCTCTTCCGTCAATACCTGAGTGGTCATAAAAGCGCACATCTTCGGTGGCTATCAAAGCATTTACCAAATGGTCGGGTAGGGTGTCAAATGGAACGGGTGTTCTGTTTTCTTTGTAGAACTTACCAATAGTTTTTCCATCGGAAGAAATAATCTCAGTAGCGAGATTCTTTTCAGGGTTTTCAAGGCTGGTTTCATCGGGAAGACTTCCAAATACGCCCCAGGACGCTAATAGAAAGAATAGGATAATCAATAAAATGAAGCCTGCAAAAAGCTTCCAAAATGTTCTGATGTGATGGCTTACATCAGATTGGTTTTTCTTTTTCGGGGATGTCTTTTTTTTCGTTGCCATATTTATTTCACTATTTGGAGGCTTCTTCAATACTGATGCCAACATCTGTAATGCCTTCGAGTTTTGTAACGCCTTCCACCTCGCCATTATTGCGCATTGCTTGGGCTATGTGTACGGTATAGGCACCTTCTTCAAAAAACTGAACATTCTCTTTATACCAAAGTTTGTTTTCCTTTACAGCCCCAATGCCTTGGCCCATCCAGGAACCATCAGGATTGGCCATTCGGTATTCCAGCGTATCGGCAACGGTTTTACCATTTGGAAAATTCATATTCACTATCAAAAATAAATTATTGTATTTATAATCGTTTGTATTTCTGATATTTAAAAAGAGGTTATACTTTTTAAGTGAATCCAGTTGCGGAATTTTAAATTCAACAACTTCTTCTGAGCCCCAATGCCCGTCCATGGCTTGAATTTCACTGAAAACAGTGCCCGACTCACAAGAAACGAGCAAAACAGTAGTCAAAAAAAGTGCCAATAGCTTATTCATTTTTAGAAGGCTTTCTGTTTCTGTTTTGGTTTCCTGATTTATTTCTGGGCTTACTGCCAGATTTTTTGCGTTGGTTGTCTTTCGGACTGTTACCCGCTACAGATGTTTCCGCTTTTCCACGCTTTTTGTTTCTGCTTTTATTTCTGCGTTTTTTATTTTTTTGCTTTGGTTGGTCAAAACGTGTTAGGCTATCTTGGCCCACCACATTGCTAAACGGTTCCTTTTCTACTTTTGGAGCTTCTATAATAAATTCCTCCAGCGCCATAGGTTTCTTGCCTTTTTTGTTCAGTTCTATTATTTCATTCGCTTTTTCTACGGTAAGTTCGTGCCAATTTGCAAATTCTTTTTCATAGGCATACCAAAGCAGCCCTTTGAAAATATCTATCTTTTGGCAGATGGCAGTGCCTTTTTCGGTTTGTAGTTTGGTTTCGGTATTTGGAAATGATTCCAAGGCTTCCAAATAGGTATCCAGTTCATAATTCAAGCAGCATTTCAACTTTCCGCATTGCCCGGCAAGTTTTTGTGGATTCAAAGAAAGTTGCTGATAGCGAGCCGCGGAAGTATTCACTGAACGGAAATCCGTCAACCAAGTAGAGCAACAAAGCTCGCGCCCACAACTGCCTATGCCCCCCAAACGTGCGGCTTCCTGCCTGAAACCAACTTGTTTCATTTCAATTCGGGTGTTGAATGTACGTGCAAATTCCTTGATTAATTCGCGAAAATCAACCCGTTCTTCAGCGGTGTAATAAAAAATTACTTTTGAGGCATCACCCTGAAATTCAACATCGCTAATTTTCATTTGCAGCCCGTGGCGGATGGCAATTTCACGCGAACGTTTTTGTACATCTGCTTCTTTGTCACGAACCCCTTGCCAGATGTCTATATCTTTTTGTGAAGCTTTTCGGTAAACTTTCGGGAGTGCCTCAAACTTTAATGGAATTTTTTTCTTCTTCATTTGTACCCGAACCAGCTCCCCAGTTAAGGTAACCATCCCAATATCGTGGCCCGGCGAGGCTTCCGTAGCAACCGTATCGCCAATGCTTAAAGTAAGATTTTCTGGATTTTGGAAAAATTCTTTTCTTCCGTTTTTAAAGCGCACTTCCACCGCATTAAAGGGTTCCATATTGGCAGGAAGTTGCATATTTGAAAGCCAGTCAAACACCGTTAATTTGTTGCAGCCATCGGTTCCGCAAGTACCATTGTTCTTGCATCCCTTTGGCTGTCCGTTGGCGCCAGTGGCACAGCTGGTACAGCCCATATTTTTTATATATAAAGCCCTTTTCAAAACGAAGAGGGACGAAAATTAAACAAACAATTTAATCAGTAAAGATACCAATAATATTTTCGATTTAGGATTGACGATTTTAGATTTTTGAAGCCCCTAACCCAATCCTGCCAAAAGTCCCCACCCTAACCCTCTCCAAAGGGGATGGAATAATAACCCTGTTTCTCCCCTCCTTTGGAGGGGCGGGGGGAGGCCTATTTTTTAAACTTAAGCTTCTCCGAACGTCCTTTTTTAAAAATCTTATTACTGTTCGGGATGCCCTGGCGCAGGCGTTTCTGCTCTTCGTAGGGCAAGTGGATTATCTCGATACATTCTTCGGAACAACAGTTTTCCATTGCCACGGCACATTTCTCACATTGTATAAACAGCAAATGGCAAGCTTCGTTTGCACAGTTTGTGTGGGTATCGCAAGGTTCGCCGCATTGGTGGCAGTTTGAAATTACATCGTCAGTAATGCGCTCGCCACGGCGATGGTCAAAAACGAAATTTTTTCCGATGAATTTATTTTCCAAACCTAAATTATCAACCTGTCTGGCATATTCAATAATACCGCCCTCAAGCTGAAACACATTTTTAAAACCCTTGTGCTTATAGTATGCGCTGGCCTTTTCACAACGTATGCCGCCGGTGCAGTACATAACCAGCTTCTTGTCTTCTTTATGGTCTTTTAAATCTGCTTCTATAATGTCCAGCGAATCCCGAAACGTGTCCACATCAGGAGTTACAGCATTTTTAAAATGGCCTATTTCACTTTCGTAATGGTTGCGCATATCTACCAAAACCACATCGGGATCTTCAATAAGTTCGTTGAATTTTTGCGCATCCACGTGGATTCCCTTATTGGTAACGTCGAAGGTTTCGTCATTCAAGCCATCGGCAACAATCTTATCGCGCACTTTTACTTTCAGCTTTAGGAATGATTTCAAATCCTGCTCAATGGCAATGTTCAAACGTACGTCTTTCAGAAAATAAATACCGTCAAGAAACTCCTTAAATTCCTTAAAACGTTTCGCCGGTACCGAGAGCTGGGCATTAATGCCTTCATGGGCCACATAAATTCGGCCCAAAACATCCTGCTCATACCAGGTTACAAAAAGATGGTTACGGAAAAGATGTGGATTGCCAATCTTGGCGTACTGATAAAAAGAAAGGGTAAGCCGTTCCTCGCCGGCCTGTTCCAATAATGCTTCCCTCTCTTTTGCACTTAATTTGTTGTACAGTTGCATGCTATACTTTTTTTAGGTGAAAAGAATTGATTTTTATAATGGTGCAAAAATACAGGTTTTAAGGAAATAGGGGAGATTAAAATCTTTTTAATAGCTAAATTCTTTAAAGAATTGTAGGAAAAGCCTCCGCCAAAAAGGGGGAAATCCCCCTAAAAAAAACAGGAAAAAACCTGTTTGGTATTTAAAAGGTTTAGGATAACTTTAAGAATTCAACTAACTTTAAACGGCTAACTTATGAATACACACGCCCACACGCCCACACGCCACAAGGCTTCACGTACAGTCATTGAATTTTCTTAAAGCAATGAAAACCTTTATAACCATATTCATCCTGGCCCTTAGCACAAACGCTTTTGCACAAATAACCCAAATCCCAGACACTAATTTTGAACAAGCCCTAATTGACCTTGGTATCGACAGTGATGGCATTGTAAACGGACAGGTTCTTACAAGTGATATTGAAACTGTAATATCACTTAATGTTGAAAACAAAGGTATTCAGGATTTAACAGGTCTTGAAGACTTTGCAGCCTTGGAAAATTTAAATGTTTCATTTAATATGATGACCTCATTATCCTTAACAAATAATGTAAACCTTAAAGAGTTGATTTTTAACACTAGCTTTAATCTAGTAGATATCGATGTTTCCAATAATATAAACTTGCAGTCGCTACGCAGTAGTTATTCATTGCTTACTCAATTAGATCTAACAAACAACCCAAATCTTTTGGAACTGATTCTTGGAGAGCCTTCTCCCGCAGGTAATCATTTAATAGAGTTTTTAGACTTGAGTGTACATAGCGATTTGATTAAACTTCAATTGATAAACTTGGAATATTTAAGAATAGTTGATTTACGTTCGGGGAGCAATAACATTCTTACAGATGTATTTGTAGAATGCACTTTGGATGGTGGATTTGACTGTGAACCCTATCCATGTTTTATGGTAGATGATATAGTAGCGGCCCAAAACAATCAATTTCCCTATTCAGAATGGGAAGCTTTGGTCACATATTCAGAGGATTGTACTGCGGGGCTAAGTGATAATAAAGTTGCTACATATTCCATCCACCCCAACCCCGCCCAAAACGAACTCTTTATTACTGCCCAAAACCCCACAGAAAATCTAAAAATCAAAACCTTCAACATAGAAGGCAAACTGTTAAGCGCACAAAGCATAACGCTTCAAGACCAAAAGGCAATAGATGTCTCCCAACTCCTAAGCGGTATATACTTTCTAAACATAGAAGATGAAAACGGTAATACAGCAGTAAAGAAATTTATAAAGCAATAGGCATCTGATAATTTTATATTGCATAAATTATAATCAGGCATTATTTTTGTTATTATAAATTCACTTCAAGGTTTCATGTTTTCAAACTAAGAAATCTTCTTGTTTTCTTCTTGCTCTCCAACCGTATGCCGACTGTATGTGGACTTTATGTCGATAGTATGTTGATTATATGTCAACCATTCTCCCTATATACCTTAGGTTTACCTCCTATATTCCCCACCATTCCCTATAGCTAGCAGAAATTAATGGCGGGTTTTTCATCAAATAAGTTTTGAGTATGCCAATCCGCTGGCCTACGGATTGTTAACAAAAACCTTATCCTCTCACAATTTCCTTTTGCCCCACAAACAAAGAATTGGTACATTAGCAGTTTAACACGATCCTGAAAAATGGCACTCCAAAAAAGCCAAAATTTTCAAATTACAAATCATCAAATCTTCAAATCAAAAAGAAAATGAGCACCGAAAAAGACGCAAAACTAAAAGCACTAAAGCTTACTCTCGATAAACTAGACAAAACCTACGGCAAGGGCACCGTAATGAAAATGGGCGATAGCGCCGTAGAAGATGTAGACGTAATCCCAACCGGTTCCTTAGGTCTCGATGTTGCCCTGGGCGTAGGCGGTTACCCACGCGGAAGGGTCATTGAAATATACGGCCCCGAATCTTCGGGTAAAACCACATTAACGCTTCACGCAATGGCAGAGGCCCAAAAAAAAGGAGGCATTGCCGCGTTCATTGACGCAGAACATGCCTTTGATAGAATCTATGCTGAAAAACTTGGCGTTGACATTGAAAACCTTATCATTTCACAACCAGACAATGGCGAGCAGGCTTTGGAAATCGCGGACAACTTAATACGAAGTGGCGCCATAGACATTGTGGTTATTGACTCCGTAGCCGCACTTACCCCAAAAAGCGAAATAGAAGGCGAAATGGGTGACAGCAAAATGGGCCTTCATGCACGTTTGATGAGCCAAGCTTTAAGAAAACTTACCGGTTCCATCAGCAAAACAAAATGTACGGTAATCTTCATCAACCAGTTGCGGGAAAAGATAGGGGTAATGTTTGGAAACCCAGAAACCACAACCGGTGGTAACGCTTTAAAATTCTACGCTTCCGTGCGTTTAGACATTCGCCGTTCCACACAGATTAAAGATACTGATAGCAACGCCACCGGAAACAAGACCCGCGTAAAAGTGGTTAAAAACAAAGTAGCGCCACCTTTCAAACAAGCTGAATTTGATATAATGTACGGCGAAGGAATTTCAAAAGTGGGCGAAATTATTGACCTTGGCGTAGATTTCGAAATTATTAAAAAAGCAGGCTCTTGGTTCAGTTATGACGATACCAAATTGGGACAAGGTCGCGACGCGGTTAAAAACTTACTGCTGGACAATCCAGAATTAATGGACGAGCTAGAAAAGAAAATCAAAGATGCCATTGCCGCGATAAACCAATAAAATTTTTATGTTACCCACGCAACCCTTTTAATAATGTGGTATCTACAAAATGTAGGAGCCTTGATTATTACGGTTGCCCTCTGAAATAAGAGGTATTTACAACGGAACAATAACTCACGGTACCGCATTTGACGTTAGACGAGCTCATAGAATTATGCAAAAAGCAAAATGCCACGGCGCAGGGCGAATTGTACAAACAGTACAACAGAATCCTTTTCGCCATTTGTCTTCGATATTCGCCTAACTATACTGAGGCTGAGGATAATTTGCAGGATGCTTTTATTACTATTTTTAAGAAAGTAGGGCAGTATAATGGCAAGGGTTCTTTTGAAGGCTGGATGAAACGGGTAACCGTAAACACAGTACTTCAAAAATACCGTAAACAACGCACCTTTGAAATTGTTGATGAAGGACAGATTGAAGACGAAGCTGAGGTAGAAATTGAAAGCGAGGATATTCCGTTGGATTTTTTGCTGAAAATTGTGCAGGAGCTTCCCGATAGATACCGATTGGTGTTCAGTATGTATGTAATGGACGGCTATCAGCACAAAGAAATTGCAGAAATGTTAGGAATCAGCGATGGAACGTCTAAATCAAACCTAGCACGCGCCAGAATGATCTTAAAAAATAAAATTGAAGAGTATAATGCTAAAAACGATAACACTTAAAAGCATTATTTTGAATTGTTTAGATTAAATAAGCCCCTGCGTTTGGGTAGGGGTTTTTGAAAAATTTCCCTTTTAAAAGGGTGAGAATGAAAGAAAAGAAAAACATAGACAACATTTTTAACGAAGGCTTCAAAGATTTTGAGGCCACTCCTTCGCCGCGCGTTTGGGAAAATATCCAGGCCGAGCTTAAAAAGGATAAAAAGGAACGCAAAGTTATACCCCTGTGGATAAAACTTAGCGGTGTTGCTGCGTTGCTTGCTCTTTTGTTGACCGTGGGAGATTCTCTTTACAATTCCACAGATGCAGAAATTCCTTCGATTACTGATGAAAACGTGATTAAAACCGAAAAGGAATTACAGCAGAACTCTTCTGAAATAGAAAATGACGCAAACAAAACCCAAGTAGTTTCTGAAGACAAAACGCTTCAAAATGATGCTGCAGGAGATGAAAGTGTTTCCGAGAGTGATTCATTTAAAAGTAAAAGTGAAACAAAACCTTCAAATAAACTTTTCAAAAATTCTTCTGAAAAAACAACAAAATCTGTTATAGCTTCCAATCAATCTGAAAAAGAAGCTTCTAAGAAAACAGAAAATCAAAAGAACAATTTAATTGGGAAGGATCCTTCTAAAAAGGCTCTGAACGAAGGAATAGTTTCTTCAAAAAACAATTCTGAAAAGACTGATATTGGCAAAACCGCAAAAGAAGAAAAACTTATTAATAAGGACAAAGTTTTCGACACCAAAAAAGAAGCCGTCGTTGTTAATGAATATTCAGAAAAGTCAACTTCAGAGAAAAAATTGGTGAAAACCGAGAAAGAAATAACAGAAGAGTCCAAAAATAAAAAATCAATCTTTGACGCTATTGCAGAGAAAGATGAAGAAATAGTTTCCCAAAAGAAAAAGAAAGAAAAACCAGAACACCGCTGGAACGTAGCTCCAAATGTTGCTCCCGTATATTATAGCAGCCTGGGTAACGGCTCTTCCATTGATCCTACCTTTGCGGACAATCCACAGGAGGGCGATGTAAACATGAGTTATGGCGTGCAGGTAAGTTATGCCCTAAGTAAGAGGTTGAGTGTACGTACTGGGGTCAATAATGTAGATTTAAGCTATAGCACTACCGGTATTGAAGTAGGTACCGGGCCAGTGGCCGTTGCATTGCGTTCCGTTGATTACGGAGGGCGGGAAATTGTTGTGACAGCTTTTGATAAAGGAGCCTTGGCAACTAATGGTTCTTCAAACGGTTTTGGAGATATTACTCCCAAGTCTACGCAGGGAGATGCCCGATTGATACAAAATATAAATTATTACGAAGTGCCTGTAGAACTTAAATATTCAGTTATCGACAATAGGTTTGGCGTAAATGTAATAGGTGGTTTAAGCACTTTGTTTTTAGGAAATAACGAAATTTCAGTAAAGGCTGATAATTTCAATAGTGTGTTGGGAGAAGCCAATAATCTCTCCTCTGTAAGTTTTTCAACTAACGTCGGGCTGGGTCTGGACTATAAATTGTCCAAGAAATTTACGTTTAATATTGAGCCCATGTTTAAATACCAGCTCAACCCTTATACCGATTCCTCTGTAAACTTTAAACCCTATTATTTGGGTATTTACAGCGGATTGAGTTTCAAGTTTTAGGTTAGTTTTTAGTTGAATGTGTTTGATATACTTCAAACAAATGATTGAGAGAAAACCGTTCTGCGCCATAGGACGGTTTTTTTATTGCTAAATTTTACACCGTTGGTTTAAGTAATTCACTTAAAATTACTTGCCGTGTCTTGCTTTTCAATTCTTTTCTGTTTTCTAAGGTCAATGTTGCAGTAGGAATTATTTTGTGCACTTTTACGCGCATCCTGCCCGGCCCACCTTTAAAAAACGAATACGGAAAGCGTTTCTTATTGTCGTGAAAGGTCATTGGTGCAAGCGGTATTTTGTGCTCAATAGCAAGCCTGAAGGCGCCATCCTTAAATTCATCCAGTAATAATGAAAGATCCTCGGGCACCCCGCCTTCGGGGAAAATACAGACACTTAAACCCTCGTTCAAACGTATTTCTGCTCTTCGGAAAGCTTCCACACGACTTTTGGTATTTCCGCGGTCAACTAATATACAAGTGCGTTTGTAAATATATCCGAATAATGGAATCTTTGCCAATTCCTTTTTGCCCACAAAAACGAAAGGATTTTTTGTGGCATAGAACATCAACATAATATCGGTCATCGAAGTGTGGTTGGCCACAAACATATAGCTCTTTCCTCTTTCATATTCCACTTCACGTTTTATTATAGTGTAACAGCCAATTCCATAAATAATAATAGCAGACCAAGCTCGGGCAACCTTGAAGAAAAAAGGATACCAGGAATTTTTCAGAATGCTTATTACCAAGAACGGAAAGAGCAGGATAGTGGCCAAGGCGACTATCAAATAAAACCAAATACGGTAAAATGCTGAAAAAATTTGTTGAATTAGCTTCATGGAGGTTCAAAAGTAATAATTTGAACGATGCGAATAAATCAAAAAAAGTACCTTTGCTGAAATTTTTTTAAACCATGTCAAGAATACTTACAGGAATACAAAGCACAGGCACTCCTCATCTCGGAAATCTTTTAGGCGCAATCGTTCCAGCCATCGAAATGGCAAATGACCCCAAGAACGATTCTTTCCTTTTTATTGCAGATATGCACTCATTAACGCAAATAAAAAATGCTGATACACTTCGCACAAATACATATAGTGTTGCCGCAACTTGGTTAGCTTTTGGGTTGGATATTGAAAGGGTGGTGTTTTATCGGCAGAGCGATGTGCCACAAACTACTGAGCTTTCGTGGTATTTGAGTTGCTTTTTTCCGTTCCAAAGATTGACGTTGGCACATTCCTTTAAAGATAAGGCAGACCGTTTGGAAGATGTAAATGCAGGGCTTTTTACCTACCCCATGCTTATGGCTGCAGACATCCTTTTATACGACGCCGAAATTGTTCCCGTGGGAAAGGACCAAATGCAACATATTGAAATAACGCGCGATGTAGCGTCACGTTTTCATGCGCAGATGGGTGAAACTTTTGTGATGCCCTTTGGCAAGGTTCAGGAAGAAACAATGTATATTCCCGGCACGGATGGTACTAAGATGAGCAAATCCAAAGGAAATTATATCAACATATTTTTGGATGATAAAAAGCTTCGGAAACAGATAATGGGTATTGAAACGGATAGCACCCCGCTGGAAGAACCCAAAAACCCAGATACCTGTAATGTTTTTGCGCTTTATAAAATTCTTGGCACTAAAGAAGATGTTGTGCAAATGCGAAAAAACTACGAAGCAGGAAATTACGGCTACGGCCACGCAAAACAAGCCTTGTTTGAATTGATAACTGGAAAATTTTCTAAAGAGCGCACTCGCTACCACTATTTTATGGAAAATCTACCTGAAATAGATGCAGCTCTGAGCTCGGGTGCCGAAAAAGCAAGAAAAGTAGCGGATGGGGTTTTAAAAAGAGTTCGAGAGAAGGTGGGATATTAAACCAATTGAAATAATTTTCCCGGCAACGGACGGACCACTCCCTTAATTTCCATATTCATTAAAACACTTGCGGCTTTATAGGCGGGAATATTACACTCCAGAGCTATTATATCCAAAAGTTCTTTTTCTTTTTCCTTTAGAAAGCGAAATACTGCTTTTTCATCTTCGTCCAATTCTACAAATAGTTGGGTCTGTTTGGGTTTTTGGGTTTTTTCCAATTCCCAACCAAGCATATATATTATATCTGCGGCGCTGGTAAGCAATTGGGCTTTTTGCTGCTTTATCAAATTATTGCAACCCCGACTTTGGCTATCTGTGGCTCTTCCGGGAACTGCAAACACTTCACGATTGTATGAATTTGCAATATCTGCCGTTACCAAACTCCCCCCTTTTTCGGCAGATTCTATTACAATTGTCGCTTCAGAAAGACCAGCTATTATTCGGTTTCTTTTTAGGAAATTATTTCTATCAAAAACATCGCTGCTCCAAAACTCTGTAATAAAACCTCCGTTTTCCTCAATTTTTTGAATATATTTTTTGTGGCTTTTGGGATATATTTGATTGAGTCCGTGAGCTAAACATGCAATATTCTGAAGGTTATTATCGATAGCGGCTTTGTGAGCGCAAATGTCAACCCCATAGGCTAAACCTGAAACAATTACGGGATTAAGTGGAGCAATTTCCTCTATCAAACTTTCACAAAACGCATTGCCGTAACTGGTGATTTTCCGCGTACCGACTATGCTAATTATTTTCTTTCCCACCAAATCTATATTTCCACGGTGAAAGAAAAGTATGGGTCCGTCTAAACAGTGTTTTAATTTTTCGGGGTAGGTTTTGTCTTTAAAGTAGCTGTACTCAATGTTGTTTTCTTCAATAAAATTTAATTCCGCATCGGCCTCTTCAAGCTGTTTTCCCAAATTAATATCTTTTAAGCGTAGGAGGCCAATGCCGTCAATCTTGGCGAGATTGCTTTTTTTCTCTTTGAAAACTGCTTCCGCAGAACTCATTTTGCGCAATAATTTTTTTGCTGAAATATCACCCAGATTTGGAATTCGCTGCAGAGCAAGCGTATAGCGTAATTCGTCTTTCGAAAGCATAGTTTAAAAATTAAATCGGGGGAGATTTTAAAAATACAAAATTTTTAAGTTGTTAATAAATTACCAAAACAAAAATTGGATTGCCTTCAAAAAAGCCTAATTTTGTTATTATGCAACTTATAGCCTACATATCTGATCTGCTTTACCGTTACGAATGTGTTATTATTCCTGGGTTTGGAGCGTTTTTGACGCGCTATAAATCTGCCCATATCGATGATGCTTCAAATACATTTCATCCGCCTTCTAAAATTGTTTCGTTTAACAAACAATTGCAGGCCAATGATGGTTTGTTTGCAAACTATGTGGCTTCGGCAGAAAAATGCAGTTATGAAACGGCGTTGCAGCAAATAAGAAATTTCACGGCTCAAATCTCAAGAGAACTTTCGGAGGGAAAAACCATTTCTTTCAAAAATATAGGTGAGTTTTCGTTGAACGAAGAAAAATCACTTCAGTTTGAACCGTTACAGCAACAGAATTTCAGTACTTCGGCTTTTGGTCTATCTTCTTTTGTTTCGCAAAAAATAAGCCGCGAGGTTTACAGGGAAACTGTTGAAGCTATAGAAGAGAAAGCACCAATACATTTTACGCCTGAAAGAAGGGAGGCTAAACCCTACCTTAAATATGCTGCTATTGCGGTTATAGCTTTGTCGGCCATAGGTTTCGGAAGTTTAAAGCTTTATGAAAGTCAGGTTCAAAAATTCAACTATGCTGAAAGGGAAAAGGCCAATAGTCTTGTGGAAAACCAAATACAGGAAGCTACTTTTGTAATTGAAAATCCCCTGCCGGTGGTTAGTCTGCAAGTTCCAAAACATACGGGATTGTACCATATTGTTGCCGGTGCCTACCGCATGGAAGCAAATGCTGAAAAGAAAGTCTCACAACTGCGTGAAAAAGGCTATTCTCCTTTAAAAATGGAGGTTAACCGCTATGGGCTGCATCAAGTTCTCTATGCTAGTTTTGATGACAGGTTGGAAGCACAGCGAAAACTCTATGAAATTCAGAGATCTGAAAATGCCGATGCTTGGCTTTTGATTCAGGAAATTCAGTAAAATCTCTTTATCGTCCTGTTTTTTGTTTCTTCATTTTTCACTTCTCTATATTCCGAACTTAGGTATCTTTGCAAAAATTTTCACAGATGCAATCTAAAACTCCGCAACAATCTTTGACTGTTTATACAGATATGGTTTTGCCCAGCGAAACCAATCCAATAGGAAATATGTTTGGAGGCGAACTATTGGCAAGAATGGACCGTGCAGCCAGTATAGCTGCTCGTCGCCATAGCCGTAGAATTGTAGTTACAGCCTCAGTAAACCATGTAGCGTTCAACAAAATGATACCTTTGGGGAGCGTTGTAACAGTGGAAGCAAAAGTTTCCAGGGCCTTTAGTAGTTCCATGGAGGTTTATATGGATGTTTTTATTGAAGACCGTGAGAGCGGGGAAAGAAGCCTTTCAAACGAAGCAATATATACATTTGTGGCTGTGGATGAAATGGGCAATCCCGTGCGTGTTCCCGAAATTGTTCCAGAGACCGAACTGGAGAAAAAACGTTTTGAAGCGGCCCTTCGTCGTAAACAATTGAGCCTTGTACTTGCTGGAAAAATGAAACCCAAAGATGCTACAGAGCTAAAGGCTTTATTTCAATAACCTGCATACTATTTTCATAAACTATTGATTCCGTTAGCCTTCTGGGGGGGGTGGTTTTATGTTAAAATGAAATATTTTCCCAAAATCATGATTGCTTTAATGCTGGTATTAAATATATTTGGAATCCTTTCGTGAAATTTTCTGTTAAATTTCATAAAGGGATTTTTTTAAATCTATTATCAAATCCATAGCAATTATGAAAAAAACTACAATTTTTTCTTTTCAAAGTATCTGTTTTTTGGCGTTGACTTTTGTGTTTTCGATGTCCTTTGGCCAAAATTCAACTGACATCAAGTTTCAGGGTGAAACCATTGTAATGCCCGAAAACATTACGAGCTTTCAATGGAGCCAAATGCCAGAATCTGCAAGACTGAACAACGGTTATGTGGGCTGGGTTCAATTTTATGAAACGCCAACGCAGAACGTTCAAGATATGTTCAAACAAAACAATTTGGAGCTTTTGGAGTATATTCCGCACAAAACTTATCTTTTTTATTTTCCTGAAAATACGTCAATTTCATTTTTAAGAGCTAATGGGGTGCGTACAATTGTTCCTGTTGATGGAAAGGCTAAACTTTCTTATCAATTAAAAAATCCACCTTATGAGCATTGGGCTATGGATGGTGATAATATTTTGGTAACTCTTCAATATCATAAAAACGTGAGCAATAACTATGTAATCAATCAATTAGCACAACAACAGATAATAGTTAAGGAAGATCATAAAGAATACCAAACCCTAGATTTGTCGATTCCAAATAATTGTTTGGAGACAATTTCAAATTTATCTTTTGTTAAGTGGGTTGATCTTGTGGTTGCTCCAGCCGTAAAGGATGATACAAAGGGAAGAAGTCTTCACAGAGCAAATAATTTGGATACACAAACAGGAGCAGGAAGAAATTACACCGGAGAAGGTATTGGAGTAATGGTGCGCGATGATGGACGTGTGGGCCCACATATAGATTTCCAAGGAAGATTGACAAACCTTACAGCTGTTTCAAATCAATCACATGGTGATGGCGTGGGTGGAATTATGGCAGGAGCCGGTAACTTGGTGCCACAATATCGCGGTATGGCAGCCGGGACCGATGTTTATGTAGTAAATTATGTAAGTGACTTTTTGGATACTCCTACGTTAACTTTGATCAACGATGGAAGTGTTCAAATCACAAATTCATCATATAGTAACGGCTGTAATGCGGGATATACCAGTATAACAGAGACGGTAGATCAACAAACACTTGATATTCCAACATTATTACATGTTTTTTCCGCAGGAAATTCAAACAATAATAATTGCGGATATGGAGCTGGTAATCAGTGGGGAAATATTACCGGTGGCCATAAGCAAGGCAAGAATGTAATAGCAACTGCAAATGTATTTTATGATGGCTCATTAGTAAATTCTAGTAGCCGTGGTCCAGCACATGATGGAAGAATTAAACCAGATATTGCAGCCAACGGCCAAAACCAAATCTCCACAAACGAAAATAATACGTACCAAACATTTGGAGGTACTTCTGGTGCTGCACCTGGTATTGCGGGTATTTCTGCACAACTTTATCAAGCCTACGGAAACATAAATGGTGGCGATTTTCCACCTTCAGCCTTAATAAAGGCAACTTTGCTTAATACGGCTAACGAAGCGGGAAATATTGGACCAGATTATAAATTTGGTTGGGGAATTGTAAATGCCTTGCAAGCTGTAAAGTTGATTGAGGACGGGCGTTACCTTTCTGATCAGGTTAGCCAGGGAAATACAAATAACCATACTATTAACGTGCCAGCTGGTACCACCCAGGTACGCTTTATGGTTTATTGGAGCGATCCCGCCGCATCACCTGGAGCTGACCCAGCATTGGTTAATGATTTGGATTTATTGGTAACAGATCCTTCCAATAATGTTTTGGAGCCTTGGATACTCGACCCAACCCCAAACCCAGTAACATTGGATAATCCTGCAACAACTGGTCCTGACCATTTAAACAATGTAGAGCAAGTTTTAATCAATGCGCCAGCCGCTGGTAATTATGATATTGATATTACAGGTTTTAACGTGCCTTTTGGTCCTCAAGAATATTTTGTTGTTTATGAACTGATTTCAGAAAATGTTGTAATGACATATCCTAATGGAGGCGAACATTTTCAACCTTTTGTTGCTGAAACAATCCATTGGGACGAAGTCAATACGACCGAAGATTTTGTATTGGAATATTCTGTGGATAATGGAAGTAGCTGGAACAACATAGCAACAGTGCCAAACGACACTCATTTCTACAATTGGACTACTGCGAACGAAATAACCGGAAACGCACTAATTAGAGTTACGAGTGGTGCTTTTCAAGATGTTAGTGACGAGACATTCCACATAGCCAGAGCTACAAATAGTTACAATATTGTAGAGGTTTGTCCAGAGTCTGCAACTTTTGAATGGTTAGCTGTTGATGGTGCGGAATCATATGATTTTTATCTGTTGGGGGAAAAGTATATGGAAGTAGTTGCTACTACAAATACAAACTCCATTACCATACCTATTACCAACCCAGATGATGAAATGTGGTATGCTATAAGTGCCAAAAATGATTCTGAAGGATGGGAAGGTGAAAGAACCCGTGCTAAATTTTATGCGGGAGGAATTTTGGATTGCCAATTAGGTGTTTCTGAAAATAGTATAGAAAATGCTGTTGCTCTCTATCCTAACCCGGCAACAAGCGAAGTATTCATTAGTATTTCAGATAAAACGTTCAGCACTTTTGATGTAACAATTGTAAATAGCCTAGGTCAAGTTTTGGAAAGTAAAACTAATGTAGATAATGCATCAAGTACTAGCTTGAATGTTTCTAACTACAGCTCAGGAATCTATTTTATAACAATTAAGGCTGGGGAAAGTACAACAACAAAAAAACTGGTTGTTCAATAATCTTAGGAAAAATTGATTTTAAAAAAGGGAGCTGTTTGGCTCCCTTTTTTTTACATCCTATAAATCCAATCTGCAGGATTTATTTTTGTTTTGTTTTGATAAATATAGAATTTCAGCACCGTTCTTCCTTCAGTAGGACTTTTGGCAACCGTACCTATAGCCTGTTTGGTAGAAACCTTATCACCTTTTTTCACTGAAACAGTAGCAAGGTTACTATACACCGAAATATAATCACCGTGCTGAATAAAAACTACTTTGTTGGCACCTTTTATTATTTGAATAGCCATAACCTGACCTTCAAAAATGGAGCGCACCTGCTCATTATCTGCAGTAGCTATCTCTACACCGCTGCTGTTGGTAGTAACGTTCGGAAACTGCGGGTGTTGATGTGTCCCAAAACTCTTTACAACCATACCTTTCTCAACTGGCCACGGAAGTTTTCCTTTGTTGTTGGTAAAGCTTGCGGCAAGGGTTTTCTCTTCTGCAGTTAGAGCAAACTCCTCTGTTTTTGCCGGTTTGGTTATAACGTTTTTAGTTGAGGTAGATGTAGTTGTATTCCCTTTAGCTTTTTCTTCGGCAAGAGCTTTTTCTCTGGCTATTCTATTTGCCTCTTCTATTGCGGCTTTTATAAGCGCATCAATCTGGCGGTCTATCTCGTCTGCCTGCTTCTGTTTGGTTCTTATTTGTGATGCAAACTTACTTTCGTCCTTTTTTAAAGTTGCAACCAATGCTTGTTGGTTTTTGCGCTCTTCTGTTAATTGTGATTTCGCCACTTCGTTTTCTGCAATCAATTTTTGTTTGGTCTTTTTCTGCTCAATCAAATCTGCATTTAGTTTTTGAAGTTCTTCGGTTTTTGCTTTAATGCCCTCTCCCTGTTTTTTTCTGAACTTTGCATACTGCTTCATATATTGAACGCGTTTGTAGGCTTGCAGAAAATTTTGCGAAGACAATAAAAACATAATCCTGCTCTGCTGGTTTTTACTTTTGTATGATTTTCTGACCATTTCAGCATAATCTGCCTTCATAACCTTAAGCTCTTCGCGCAGTGTGCCTATCTTTTCAATATTGTCATTGATGTTTCGGGTAAGTAAGTTTGCTTGCTGGTTGGTTACACGAATAAGGTTTTCGCTGGCCGCAATGCGCTGGTTGAGGTCTTCAACTTGCGAAAGCACTGACTTTTCCTCCTTTTTGGTTTTGAAAAGAAGCGAGTTTATTTGTTTTATTTCCTCTAGAATAGCCTGCCGTTTTTCCTCTAGCTCCTTTTGTTTATCAATTTGGGCCGATACAGAAACCGTCGTTAAAGAGATCAATAAAAAAAGATATGTGCGAAAGTGCTTCATTTAGTTAAGTTGGATTTCTTCGTAGCCTTGTGGAATTTCAAACGGAAAACTCACGTCTGCATTCAAATCTATTTTTTTGAAATTCATTTCTATTTTCGTTTTTGAACCCTTTTCAGACGTGTCTATTAAAATTGTTGTTGGAAAATATTGACCGTCAATTTCTTGATACTCACCGTAACGAATGCTCAATAACCTGTCAGCATTTGGTTGCGATAGGGATTCCAAGGCAATTTTGAAATTTTCTGGATTTAAAAACAACGAATGTATAAAATTTTGGGGTTGTTGCTTAGGCTGAATTTTGAATTTATTCTGAAAAACTTCTGCTTTATATTCCGAAGGATTCAATGTGAAAATAGATTGGCCCAAAAGCATATTCTGGGCTTGCTGAAAATTGATTGGGGTACCAATCCATTCACCCAACAATGCAAAATCACCTTCAAAATAGGTGTTGCCAACAGTTTCATAGTAACTCACGCTTGTAGGTGTTATCAGGACCTTTGCGATAGTAATACCCAAAACCGAAGCTTTTATCCAAATGTTTTTATCTTTTTCCATCCGAAGGCTCACAGTAATGCTCTGTAGTTTTTCATCGGTTTCATAAACCAACTGCACACGGCCTGCCAAGGTTTTAAAATCTGGCGCGATTGCTTTATGGGCAGAAATAACTTCCTTAGCGGAAGCATCTTCGATTGTTGTTATTTTCTTGGTGCCACCACAGGATGCAAGTACCAATAGCAGCAAAATATAAAAGGATTTCAGATTCATAGCTGTTTAATTCGGTAAAATGATTGCGGTGGCTTTGTCAGCATACATTTTGGCTTTTTGGGCATCGCCTTTGGTTCGGTGCGCTAAGCTTAATTGTTCGTAAAAATCGCGTTCCATTTTTGGATCTTCCAATATAAAATCCAAACCAATTTCAAGACTTTCAATTGCAGCCTCACTTTTTTGAAGCCCGTTATTTGCCACACCGTTCAATAAATATAAAAGTGGCTGAGCGGGAAAGATTTCAAGACCTTCGGAGCTCAATTTTGCAGCGGCCTCATATTTTTTGAAATCTATTTGGAACAAAAGTGTATTCTTCAAAAGATTGTAATTGTCTGGGTCTTGGACTATTCCTTTTTCATAGGCATTGAGCGCATCTTCCTTTCTGTTTTTTGCTGCGTAATAATCACCAAGTTTTTCGTAAACACGGCCATTTTCAATTGAAAATTGATTCACTATTTCACCCAATTCAGTTTCGTATTCGGGGTTTTCATTAACAAACTGAATAAAATCACCCAACACTTTGTATTGTGTTTCTTTGTCAACTTCTTCCGAATTAAAAACGATTTTCATTGATTTTATAGCCTCCGTGGCATTTCCTTCGTTTAAGTAAAATTTGTAAAGTGCCAAATGTACCAACTCGGATTTTGGGTTATTTTTTAAAAGATTTTTTGCTGCCTCAAATGCTTTTTCCTTATTGCCCTGTTCGCTGTAAAGAAAAATTAAGTTTAAATATTCCTTTTCGTTTTTTGGATTGTTGTCAATTTTTTGTTCCAAATTTTCAATGGCTCCCTCAGTGTTTCCTGTCGCCCTGTAAATTTGGGCTCTCAAGGCGTTACGTATGTCGCTTTCGCCCCAAACCTGATCGAGTTCATCCAATTGCTCCAAGGCTTTATCATATTGCTTGGTGAGTATATATAGGTTGGCCAGATCTTCTTTATAATCTTCATCAAAAGGAATTAATTTTTGAACCAACGGAATTGATTTTTTATACTCTCTTTGCTGATAATAGAGTTCATAAAACTGTTCCAAAACATCCAAACGGTCTCCTTGGCTTTTCAATACTTTGTTGAAGTTTTCTTCGGCTTCTGCATATTGCTTTAAATAGGTATGGTTTTTACCCATTTCAAAATAGACCACGGCCTTGTTTTCCTCACTTTTTGCTGCTTTTTCGGCTTTGTTCAGGGCGGCGAGGGCCAGTTCATAGTTTTCTATGCCCTTTTGTTTCAGTGCCTCAAAAAAGCTCTCCTGAAACGCATCGGTCACATTCTCCGGTTCGCCACTTGCGGGAGCTTCGGTTTCTTGGGCACCGAGTTGCTTCGGAAGAAGAATTCCAAAGAAAAGTAGAAGGATGTATATCAGTTTTAGCTTCAAATCTTGAGATTCCTGTCTTCGCAGGAAATTTATTTTAATTCAGAATAATCTCCAATACTTACACTAGTAAACTTGCCATCAAAAATAGCGTAATTGCCAATCATTGCGTTGTCCAAATGGGCATTCTTTATTGTTGAATTGGTTTGAATAATGCTGTTTTTTACCGTACTGTCCTCAATTACCGTGCCCTCCCCGACCGAAGCAAAGGGGCCTATTGTGCTGTTTTTCAAGACAACGCCATTGCCGATAAAGCAAGGTTCAATTATTTTTGAATTTTCTTTTGAAATATTCTCTGAGATAAGCGGTTCATTTGCTTCGGAAAGAAACCCCAACATTTTCTGGTTGGTTTCCACGGTAACTTCTTTGTTGCCGCAGTCCATCCACTCATCAACCGTTCCAGTTTTAAAAATTTTTCCGGAGGCCATCATTCTTTTGATACCGTCATTGATTTGGTATTCGCCACCGTTGATGATGTTATTGTCCAAAACATATTGCAGTTCGTTCTTCAATTGCGAAACATCCTTAAAATAGTAAATACCTATAACGGCTTGGTCGCTCACATATTCTTTTGGTTTTTCTACCAATTCGATTATTTCGTTTTTATCGTTGAGATTTACAACCCCATAGGCTTCGGGATTTGCAACTTTTTTGGTCCAGATTACGGCGTCCGCTTCTTTGTCCAAATCAAAATCTGCACGAATCAAAGTGTCTGCATAAGCAATAACAGCTGGTCCGGAAAGCGAATCCTTGGCACACATAATGGCGTGGCCAGTACCTTTTGGATCAAGTTGGCGATAAATGGTTGGTTTTGCACCTAAACTTGTTGCAAGCGCTTTTAAACTTTCAACCACATCGTCTCCAAAAAAAGCAGGATCGCCGAGAATGAAAGCGATTTCATCAATTTTTTCGTTAAGAACACCAGCAATATCTTCCACCAAACGGTGCACGATGGGTTTTCCTGCAACGGGAATTAAAGGCTTCGGGACAGTGAGTGTATGTGGGCGAAGACGGCTTCCGCGGCCTGCCATTGGGACTATTATTTTCATTTAAACTTGATTGAATTCGATTTATTACTTTACTCCAGTACTTCCAAAACCTCCCGCTCCGCGAGAAGTTTCCCCAAGTTCTTCAACTTCTTCCCAAACGGCGCGTTCGTGTTTTGCTATTACCAATTGGGCAATACGTTCGCCGTGTTCAATAGTGAAATCTTCGTTGGAAAGATTCACCAAAATCACCCCAATTTCACCGCGATAATCGGCATCTATGGTTCCAGGTGAATTTAAAACTGTGACTCCTTTTTTAGCTGCCAAACCGCTACGGGGACGAACTTGTGCTTCGTAACCTATTGGCAATTCAATAAAAAGACCAGTTTTTACGATGGCTCGCTGCAAAGGTTTTAAGGTTGAAGGCCCGTCAACGCAGGCGCGTAAATCCATTCCAGCGGAAGCGATTGTTTCGTAGGATGGTAATGGGTGATTGGATTTGTTTATTATTTTAATTTTCATTGAAGTTATTTTCGAATTATTTTTAAAAATTCCTTCTTTTCAGAATAGAACATAATTGCTGCAAACACTATTAACAACGCAGTTCCCAGCCAAATATTTCCGTTGAAAACATAAAAGGAAATTGCCGAAAAACCAATGGCCAACAGTAAATAACCGCATATCTTTTTCACTTGGTAAGGAACATCATAATACTTACGGCCGTAAAGATACGAAAGCACCATCATACTGCCATAGGCTGAAAGTGTTGCTATTGCTGACCCCATATAACCTATAATCGGTATCAAAACATAGTTCAGCACGAGCGTAACTATGGCTGCAAAAACCGAAATATATGCGCCAAATTTTGTGCGATCGGTTACTTTGTACCATACGGAAAGGTTGTGGTAAATTCCCAAAAAAAGATTCGCCAAAAGTATAAGCGGGACAATTTTTAAAGCTTCCCAATATTGACTGTTTGGGATTAAAATTCTTTTAAAAATGTCTATATACACTACTACTACCAAAAGAATCAAACATCCCAAAAGCGTAAAATATTTGGTAATGGTAGCATACGTATTTTTTGCGTTTTCGTGGCCGGAATGGTTGAAGAAAAAAGGTTCGATGCCCAAACGGAAGGCCATTACGAAAAGCGTCATAAACATCCCCAATTTGTAGCACGCAGAATAAAGACCCACTTGAACTTCAGCTATATTTTCGGGCAAAAGATATTTCAGAAGAATCCTGTCAAAGGCTTCGTTGATGCTGAATGCAATCCCGGCCACTAGCACTGGAAGGGCGTATTTCATCATCTGTTTCCAAATGGTTTTGCTGAAACCGAAACCTATTTTCATATAAAGCGGCAGCAAAACTAAAAGCGTTACTGCGCTGGCAATTAAGTTTGCAATAAAAACATAAGCCACCTTGTTTTCGGGAAACCAAAGGGAATTCCAATAACTACTGCTTTCTGCAACTTTTGGAAGTATCAGTAAAAAAGATATGTTGAAAGCGAGATTTATAACAACATTGAAGATTTTGATTACTGCATATTTCATTGGTTTTTCATTGGCCCGAAACCAAACAAAGGGTAAAACCACCAAGGCATCCAAAGCAAGAATCAATAAGCCGTAGGTTACGTATTCGGGTTTAAACTCTGAAACCTCTGCGATGTAGTTTCTGAAAAGCAAGGTAATTCCTAAAAAAAATAATGTGGAAACCGTAAGTGAGGTTAGCGTTGTGGATTGTACAATTTTTTGTTGCGAAGCATCTTTTGTTACAAATCTGAAAAAAGCAGTTTCCATTCCGTAACTCAATAAAACATTCCCCAAAATAAGGAAAGCCATTACTGTGGAAAAGATTCCGTATTCCTCGGGCAACAATACTTTTACATAAAGCGGCACCAGAATAACCGCTAATACACGGGGTAGCACGGTGGCCAAACCGTAGATAAAAGTCTGTTTAAAAAGTTTTTTGAAAACGCTCAATGCGATGCGGTTTTATAGCGCAAAAGTATTGAAAATATCGGGGATTGGAGTATTTAATGCAATGGATATTATTGGAAAAGATCGCCTATTTCCTTTGGAATTTTTAAAGGCTTAAAGGTTGTCCCGTCCAAAAAACACCAAAGGGTTTTGGCCTCAACAATGATTTTTCCATCAGTTGGGCGAATTATTTTATAATGGCGCTCACTTTTTACACCGTCATAATTGTCAATCCAAGTTTGCGTTTCAAGCTCTTCGCCCAAAAATGAAGGATTTTTATAGGAAATAAAATGGTTCAGAACTACCCAAACATTCTTTTCCCGCCGTGCTTCCGAAGTTTTTGAAATCCAATGTGCTTCCGCAGCATCGAGGCACCACTGCAGATAGGTTACGTTATTTACGTGGTTTAACCCATCGATGGCCGAAGCAGGAACAATGAACCGATTTTTAAAAATTTCAGGTTTCAAAATCCAAGGATTAGTTTAGCTATAAGAAAATAGGTTAGAATTCCGAAAACATCATTGCTGGTGGTGATGAACGGGCCCGTAGCAACTGCGGGGTCTATTCCCCTTCGGTCCAAAATAATTGGAATAAAGGTTCCAATCAAGGCTGCCAAAAGAATAACGGAAATTAGTGCAATGCCAATGCTTATGGATTCTAGGTACGTAGTGAAAAATAGAAAGTGGCTGATCACCAAAACTACCAAGGCAATGGCAAGACCGTTAACGAGTGCCAATCCAGATTCACGGAGCAGTCGCGAAATAATATTTCCTTTAAGCGTATCATTCGCCAAACCCTGTACAACGATGGCGCTGGACTGTACGCCCACGTTACCAGCAGTTGCCTGGATTAGTGGCACGAAAATGAGCAACTTGGGATAGCTTTCTAATATAGTTTGAAAACTTGCAATGATGCTGGCAGCACCAAGCCCGCCGAGCATACCAATTAAAAGCCACGGCAAGCGCGCACGGGTTTGTTTTATTATTCCATCATCGGCCTCTACGTCTTGGCTAATACCCGCTGCCATTTGGTAGTCTTTTTCGGCTTCTTCTTTTATGAAATCTACAATATCGTCAATGGTAATTCTTCCTACCAAAATTCCTTCCTCATCAACAACCGGGATGGCTTCCAAATCGTATTTCTGCATAATCCGGGCTACATCTTCTGCTTCGGTGTGTACGTTTACATAATCCACTTTCGGAATATAAACATCGCTAATGTGAGCCTTTCCAGGTGCTGTAAGCAAATCTTTCAATGAAAGTCTTCCCTTGAGTTTTCCGTGCTTATCAGTAACATAAATAGAGTGTACGCGGGTCACGTTTTCTGCCTGTCGGCGCATCTCCCGTACACAACCTGCTACGGTCCAGGTTTCTTTTACACGCACGAGCTCTTTCGCCATCAAACCACCGGCAGTGTCTTCGTCATAGCGTAAAAGATCAACAATATCTGCGGCGTGGTCTTCATCTTCTATGTGGCCAATTACCTGTTTTTGAACATGGTCATCGAGTTCTGCAATAATATCTGCAGCATCATCGGTGTCCATTTCGTCAAGCTCATCGGCAATTTCAGAAGGGGAAAGATTGTCCAAAATTCGCTCCCGGAAATCATCGTCGAGTTCCATCAGGGCCTCACTGGTCACTTCGCTATCTAAAAGTTTTATAAGATAGGTAGCGTCATCAGTGTCAAGCTCATGAAGGAGTTCCGCAACATCAGCAAAGTGAAAATCATGCAACAGCTCTTTCAGCGCATCGCCATCGTTTGTGGCGATAAGCTGTTCAATCTGCTCGATAAATTCATCAGTCAGTTGAAATTGCATCGTTTTCCAGTTTTTGGGTAAGGGCTATAAATTGCGAAACAGAAAGCTGTTCCGGGCGTTGGCCAAAGATAGCATCTTCTTTTATTTTATCGGAAAGATTGAAGGATTTTAAACTGTTGCGAAGTGTTTTTCTTCGCTGCTGAAAAGCAGTCTTTACAACCTTATAAAGCATTTTTTCATCACAGGGAAGCGTGCAGTTTTCTTTTCTGCGAAGCCGAAGCACGCCACTATCCACTTTTGGAGGCGGATTAAAAACCGATGGCGGCACGGTAAACAGATACTCCGCATCATAAAAGGCTTGTGCCAAAACCGAAAGGATACCGTAGGCTTTGCTGCCTTCTTTTTCGCAGATGCGCTGTGCAACTTCCTTTTGGAACATACCGGTAAACTCTGGAATTTGTTCTTTCCACTCCAGCATTTTAAAAACGATCTGGGTAGATATATTATATGGAAAATTTCCGGTTATAGCGAATTGCTCGTCTCCGAAAAGCTGTGAAACATCGTACTTCAAAAAATCTGCTTCAATGATTTTAAGGTTTTTGTTTGGGTAATTTTCTTCCAAATATGCAATGGACTCCGTATCGAGATCCATCGCGATTACTTCCACATTTTTTTGAATTAAATACTTAGTAAGCACGCCCATTCCGGGACCTATTTCCAAAACATTTTCATAGCCCTCGAGCGTCAATGTATCGCCAATTTTTTCGGCAATGTTTTCATCTTTCAGAAAATGCTGGCCTAAGTGTTTTTTGGCCCGTACTTCTTTTCCCATTAGTGTTCGCTAATAATTTCTAGTTCGGTGCGGAAGGCTACAAACTTCCCTTCAAAAGGTTTGCTTTGTGCACGAAGTTCTGCAGCGTTTTCAGCGTAATATTTTTTTAGGGTTTCTTGGCTGTCGGTAGTGTATTGAACGGAATAGGTGATACCGCCCATTTCCTCTTCAACCACAACACGCGTCATAAGTGCTTTACTAAATTTTCCGGTGGCTAGCATGGCGGGAATGTGTTCTGTTTTCATCCAATCAAGCCAACGCTCGTGAATGGTTTCTTCAATATTTATGGTTACGTTGTATATGTACATTTTCTTAAATTTTCAAAATTCAAGGGCCAAATTTCAATTTGACGACCAGTATGTTTTTAGAATGCCTTTGGAATTTGAAATTTTTATTTTGGTGCTTAATTAATAGCATCCCCGCGCAAAGCACGGTACTTTTTACGCGAATCCACAAAATAAATACTGTCCGCAAAGTTGAAAATAATCGCTTCGTATTGTGCTTTTGCTTTATCGGGCTGGTCTAGCTTTTCTTCGTAAATTTTTGCGAGGCGGTAACGGGCATCATCGGCCAAAATATCTTCATTGTAAAACTCTATAATTTTCAAATAGTTGGTTTCAGCTTTATTATAATCACCTATTTTTTCATAAATTTCTCCTTGCTTCAATAAAGCTTCGTCCTCTATTTTTTCGCCTTTGTGGTTTGTTAAAATATCTTCCAAAAGATCAACAGCTTCGGTGTTTTTATCCTGAAAAGCCAATAGATCTGCTCGTGCATATTTTTTTAGAGCTGTTTGGGTGGAATCTTCCAAGGAATTATCACTAATAAGCAAACTGAGCTGCATGGCATCATTCGCCATCAGTTGTGAAGTAGATTTTTTAAGCACGTCAAGTTGCACTTGTGCCCATTCAAAATCGCCCTTAAAATAACTGGTACGCGCCACTTTATAACGGGCTTCCTGTGCCAAAACATCGCTCTGTACTTTTTTCTGGATTTGGGAATAATAGATTAGGGCTTCATTGAATTTTTCATCAAAAACCAAAATATCTGCCAGCTCCATTTTTACCCGCGCTTCCTGATACGCAGTTAAGTTCTGTTTTGCCAGATTCTTCAGGTTTGCTATGGCGGTTTCTTTTTTATTGTTTTGAAAAGCCAAAAAGTGATTGTAGTCTATTTGCAGCAAATAGGTGTCTCGATTTTGTCCAAATTCATCCAAAAGGCTTTCAAACTTTTTTTCAACTTCAGCATATTGTTTGGTAGTGGCGGTCTTCACTTCCATCTTCATCAAAATTTGATTGCCCTGAAGTTTGTTTTGTGGTGTGAAGGAATTATCGATTATGTAATTTACTATTTCCCTTCCCACTTCATAATCCTCATCTGCTATAGCAATGTAGGCAAGTTCCGTTATTCCGCCAAGGTCTTCGCCTATACGTCTATAAATAGCTTTTTCTTGTATAAATGCTTTTTTGTATTCTTTTTGTTGAATAAACAACCAACTAAGCAATTCATTATAAAGAATATCGGGGTTTTGCTGAGAACGTTGAAGTAATGTTTTTTTGAGAAGCAAATTGGCTTCGTTATTTGGATCTTCAGTTGTGTAAAGGCTAAAATAACGCTGTGCGGCTCCTTTGAAGGCGTTGTTCTTTTCAACTAGCCCTAGATAACTGTCAAACATTTTTTCCAACTTTCCCTGTTCACCATAAATCTGTGCGAGTTGCATGTTGAAATCCAATTTATCGCTGAGCGACATGGCTTTTTCATATGCGGTAACGGCTTCTTCCAAAAGACTATATTTCTCAAAAGTACTGCCTACGTTATAGGAAAAATTAGGGTTTGCCTCAATTGCCTCAATAGCTTTGTTATAGTTTAAAGATGCAATCTCGGGCTGGTTTTGAAGTGAATAGTTATATCCTAATTCTATATATAGCTGGGGAAAATTTCTGCCGTTGTCCAATTTTTCTTTTATGAGGCGCTCTGCTTCAATGAAGTTTTCAAGTTGCTGGTTGCTTTGCACCATTCCCATAAAATAATCGAGGCGATAGGGGCTTTCTTTGTTCAGTTTTTCATAGATGCGTAAGGATTTTTCAAACTGCCCTTGTTCAAAATAATTTTTTGCCAAAGCATCGCTCTGCGCATGGCTTGCCGCAACAGTAAAAAGGAATAGTATAAAAAGAATTTTACGCATGCCGTAAATATAAACAAATGACCCGATAGCCGTAAGGTTCAAAGTAGATTTATCAAAAATAGCGCCGTAACCGCAATGCTGATATTTTTTTATGTAGCATTTTTAAATGAAAAAAGGGACCGCGATTAAGCCAGTCCCTTCTTTTCAACATTAAACAATCTCCTCTTATTGTTTAATGAATTTGTATGTGGCCGATTGGCCATTTATGGCTAATTTCAATACATAAACTCCTGGTCTAAGTGATGCAACGTTTAGGGCTGCGTCATTTTTATTAGGTGAATCATCCAAAACTTTTTGACCGAGTATGGAATAAATTGAAAGGTGCTCAATTATATTTTTGGATGAAAAGTTCAGGATTTCTCTTGTAGGATTTGGATAAAATTTGAAATCTTCAAAACTGTTTTCACCTACTGAAAGATCAGACTTTGCGTCATAATAAAGCCCGTAACCGTAAGAACCTCCCCCGCTTGTTCCGGCAAAAGCCATACAGGGTAGTTGGTCGTTTGTTTCGGCAATAACAGAGGCAAAGCCATCAAAAACATTCAATCCACTGTCGCCCACTCCTTCAAATGGACCAAAACCAGTGCCGTCGTATTGGAAAGATCGATTTAAATCATCTTCAGAATCATCAATATCATCGCGTACATATGCAGTTTCAATGGTTTCTGTACCTACTTTGCTCATCCACGTATCTATATGTGCAATGTTTGCGTCACTTCCCGCACCTATATAGTTTATGGGTGCGTAGGCAGCGCCATTTTCGCGACGATATGCTTGGCCTGTGTATGAATCTGAACTTCCTGCGGCACGCGAGGAGGTGATTACTAATACTTCATCTGAAGCAAAATCTTTTCTTGCTGCCCTTATTGTTGGGTTCAAACTTTCTGTTGAAGCTCCAGTTGCAAGAGTTTCATTTGCGTCCCACGATGCGGGATCATTGTAGTTTGAATTTGCTGCCGCATATAAATTTCCTGAAGACGCTCCTGTGAAGGTAGTGTAACAGCCACCGTCTAATCCATAAGTGAATTCTACTTGTTGGCCGCAAAGTCCGACAGATATTTCGTCCACCCAATCAAAACCATAACTTCCAGCAGTACTTCTTGCAGAAAATACTTCAGTACAGCTGGTGGTTTTTTCATAAGTTGCAAAAACTCTTTGGGCATTGGTGTTTCCCGGAAAATTGCGATCTACACCAAAATCGGTCACGTCGCTGGCAATTACCTGGGCATCAAAAGCACCAGTTGCCATATTCCAACGCCACACTTGGAAATTTTCGGAATCAGTAACTAAATAGGCCAACAAATACTCATCGCCAGTACCATCCATGCTGATAATCTGCATTTTTCGCATTGCGGCTGTTACGCCTACTTTTTTCCATTCATCAAAGGTTTGGCCGTAATTTGTTGAACGATAAATATATATTGAGTCAAATGTTCCGCCAAAGTCGATAAGATTTTCGTATGCGCCAATATAGATGTCACCGCCTCCAGTAACGTCCATATCTACACCATCAATAAAATCATCCCGTAAAAAGTGGTCTGCGCCCCAATCTTCTGGAATTTCTGGCAGCCCATCTCTTTCTAATAATTGTGTAGGGTAGGAAATGCCATTGTAGGGAAGATTTTCTACTGTTTCGGGCAATCTGTTGGTTACTATCGGCTTGTAGAGTGCCGCTACATTTGGGTCAATTTCCTGCCAAGCATTTTTAATTGCAATACGGTTGGCATTTATTTCTGCAGCCGTTCCATTTTGTTCAAGAACTTTAGCTTGCTCGTACAAAGCTTCAAGTTCCGAGGTTCTTTCAGGAATGATTATACTATTCCCGTTAAAGTCTGACTGTGCTATCCCTGTGATTATACAAAGTGAGCACATTAAAAAAGTAATTACATTTTTCATGATTACGTGTTTTTTAATTAATACTTGTTTATTTCACTTTATAATCGAGGAGTTTACTAATGAGTGATTTAAAAACTTAGGGCAAATCTATGGTAATGTTTCAGCACGGCTTATAATTATTGTACCAAACCCTATAACAGATGTAACATTCATGAAAAAAGCCGAAAACTACTGGGTTTTCGGCTTTATTTCTATTAAAAATAGGGCTTTTTATCCCAATTTCTCAATGTCTAGATCTTCAATAGCGTCCCAAGTTTCGTCCAAATCCATATTGGTTCCGTTTGCTTCCAGATAGAAGCGGTTGCCTTCCATGAGTTGGATCTTACTTTTATTGTTGCCAGTTCGATATTCCTCAATGGCTTTTTTGCCATTTTTGGTAACAGTTCTTCGAGAGCCGTTTTCGTCTTCTTCTTCAAAATCTTGCGACATTACCATCCGAATACCCATTGTTGCTGCTGCCCCTACTTGGCCAGCGCCATCTATAATACTTATGGAAAATTTTTTCGATTTGTCTTCATTGGCATAGGTGGCTTCAATAGATGAAATGTTCATCATTCCTGCTTGACCTGCCTTGTAGCTTATACGGTTCATGCCTTCTACTTTTTCCGGAAGCCAAGATTTTAATTCTTCATTTGTTAATGGCGTAGTTTCTTGAAGGTCTTTTATGTCTTCCTGCATATTGGTCATTTCCTGAACTGCATTGGTAGAATTGGAAACAGCATCCTTGGTTTCCTTAATTTTTTTGCTCACGGGATTATCCTTACAGCTTATCAAAACCGAAAAAACAAATAAGGCCAGTACATACTTTTTCATAATTGAAAATTTTAGTTAGTGAATAATTTGTTGAATTATAGCACTAATATAATCAATATCAGTAAAATAAGCAGCGATTAAAAAGAAGAAGATGTTTTAAGGACTACATTTCTGAAGCCACTTTTTCAAGCTCTGCGTACCAATTTTCGCCAAACTTTCGGATAAGGGCCGTTTTCACAAACTTATAAACCGGTACTTTGAGTTCCTTGCCTAAGGAACAAGCATCATCGCAAATGGGCCAGCGGTGATAATTTATAGCGGCAAATTCACTGTAATCCTGAACACGGACTGGGTAGAGGTGACAGGAAATCGGTTTTCTGAAATCAATCGTTCCCGCATTAAAAGCGTCTTCAATACCGCAACTGGCTATACCTCTGTCAGTAAAAGTAACGTAGGCACATTCCTTTCCGTCTACCAATGGGGTTTCCAATTCGTCAAGTTCTGTTTTGATGTGTGTGCCTTGTTGTTCAATGGCGGCAATCCCTTCTGGTCGAAGGAAAGGTTTCACTTTGGGGTATATTTCCTGAAGAATTGCGACTTCTTCTTCAGTGACAGGAGCACCCGCTTCGCCTTCAATACAACACGCTCCCTTGCAAGCATTGAGGTTGCAGACAAAATCTTTTTCGATAATGTCTTCAGAAACGATTGTTTTTCCCAGTTGAAACATGCGGCAAATATAGTTTCTTTACTTATTTTACGTAGTGGAAATTATACTTTTATTAACGATAGATAAAGTTAGGGCATCCATTTTAATTGTCTAATTTTGCGCCCTCAAAAAAAAAGGTGATGGTTTTAAATTTTAAGGAAATAGTTACGGCCACTATGGTTCTCTTTGCAGTTATAGATATAATAGGGAATATTCCTATTATAATTGGGCTGCGCGAAAAGGCAGGTCATATTAACTCGGGCAAAGCTTCTGTAATTGCCGCGATAGTGATGATTGTTTTTCTTTTTTTAGGAGAAAGCATTTTAAAATTGATTGGCGTTAACGTGAATGAATTTGCGGTAGCGGGCGCGCTTATACTTTTCTTTATTGCCTTAGAAATGATTCTGGGCGTCACACTTTTTAAGGAAGGCGATACCAGTCCAGATTTGGCTTCTATATTTCCTTTGGCCTTCCCGCTATTGGCAGGGCCAGGAAGTTTGACCACGTTGCTTTCGTTGCGCGCGGAATATGCCATTCAAAATATTATTGTTGCAATATTGGTGAATATTGTAATCATTTTTGTAGTTCTTAAAACATCAGGCAGGTTACAACGTTTTCTTGGAAAGAACGGAATTGCGGTAATCCAAAAAATATTTGGTGTAATTTTGCTGGCGATTGCAGTGAAACTTTTTACATCAAATATTCAAGAATTGTTTAATTAATTTATAATGAAAATACTTATTTACATTTTGATAGCCTTAGCCGCAGGACTGGTAATTTTTAATGCAACTAAATTAGATTTCAGTAATTTATTTGAAGGCGACAGTGCCGTGGCAACAATTAGTATTTTGGCAGGTCTTTGCGCAATTTTATTACTGGGTATTTTGCTTGTGTCCAAAATTATCGCTGCCCGGGCTAAAAAGTAGTTCGTTAATTTTTTTCCAAATGGTTGTTGGTCTCCAATTCCAAAACTTTTAGGAGCATTGGGTCATTTTCGTTAAGAATAATTTCATACTCATTTGGACCAAAAAGCTGCTGGGCAATGTTTGCCTTCAGTGTTCTCTTCAAATCTTCGGTGTAATTTGAAAGATCTATCTGTGCTTCGTTGAACTTTGCGTACTCAATAAATTCTTTTGAAAGCTTTTCGTCAACGATAAAGGATTTTCTGAAATCTTCAAATTTCCTGCCTTTAAAAATAGCTCGGTTTTTTTCGAGGTATTCAAAAATGAAATAACTCATAAAGCCACTTCTGGAAACATATTGAAGGGTTTCATTTTCAACGCTTGTGTCTTTCGGAACAAAAACATCAGGTATAATCCCGCCACCGCCATAAACCACTTTCCCTTTCGGGGTTTTGTGTTTTAAGGAATCGGCCACTTTTATGCTATCAGCGTGTATTAGTTCACCATTTCGGTAACGTTTTTCGTAATCGCTATAATAGGTGTCGTTACCATTACCATAAGGACGCTGGATAGAGCGCCCGGTAGGTGTGTAGTAGCGTGCAATTGTTAATCGCACCGCGCTTCCATCGCCGAGGGACATTTCGCGCTGTACTAATCCTTTTCCGAAAGAGCGGCGGCCAATAATTGTTCCTTTGTCGTTATCCTGTAATGCGCCGGCTACAATTTCACTGGCCGAGGCCGAATTTTCATTGATTAAAACGTAAAGTTTTCCGTGTTCAAAATCACCACGGCGGGTTGCATAGGTTTTATTAATATCGCCACTTTTATTTTTTGTGATGAGGATTAATTTGTCATCACCCAAAAATTCATCTACCACACGCTCTGCAGTTGAAATATAACCACCGGGATTGTTGCGGAGATCCAAAACCAATTTTTTGATGCCTTGGTCTTTAAGTTTATCCAGCGCAGTTTCAAATTCCTTAAAAGTTGTTTCGGAAAAACGGTTGATTTTTATGTAGCCCAAATCATCGTCCAATTTATACGAAGCATCCACACTTACTAGTGGCACTTGCTTTCTTCGCACCTTTAGCTCTAAAACTTTCTTCTCGCTGGGTCGATAAACATCCAAAGCTACTTTGCTGTTTATTTCGCCTTTTAGATAATTGGAGATGCTATCGCGATTTACCAATTCACCAAAAAGTTTTTTGCCGTCGGCATATAGAATTCTATCGCCTCCCTTAATGCCGGCCTTTTCTGCTGGGCCGCCTTCAATGGAACGGATTACGGCTATGGTATCTTTATAGATGTAAAAACTAACCCCAATACCTGTAAAAGCTCCGCGCATATCATCGGCATTGTGCTGGTACTCGCTTTTGGGAATATACACCGAATGTGGGTCGAGGTTTTCAAGAATTCCGTTCACGGTAACGTCCACAATACTGTCTGTGTTTACTTTATCTACATATTCGTAATCTATATAATCTATGAGCCTATTGAGTTTGTCTTTTTTTGAACTTGTGGCAAAGATTTTTTCTGTGTCGTCGTTAAAATTGAGTTTTGACCCAATAAAAACACCTGCGGCCAGCGCCAGTCCAATCAACAAAGGCAAGTATTTTTTTTGATTTCCCATCATTCTAAATCCAAATCTGCAAGATGTTGTATGCTTACTCCGGCTTTTTCAAGAAAGGCGATGCCAGAGTTGTCTTTATATTCGTTTAAATAAACCATTCTTTTTATACCAGCTTGGTGTATTAATTTACTGCACTCCTTGCAGGGCGACATTGTTATGTAAAGCGTTGCTCCCTGGCAGGCTTGGGTACTTGAAGCTACTTTTAAGATTGCGTTTGCTTCTGCGTGAAGCACATACCATTTGGTATAACCTTCCTCGTCTTCGCAAATATTTTCAAAACCTGTGGGTGTGCCGTTATAACCATCACTGATTATCATTTTATCTTTAACAATAAGCGCGCCAACCTGTCTTCGTTTGCAATAAGAAAGTTTGCTCCACTCTTGGGCCATCCGTAGATACGCAATATCGTATTTGCGTTGTTTGCTGTCTTTCATACTCTTAAATAGACAACGAAATTACTTGGAAGTTACACCACTGCCAAATAAAATGTTGTTAAGTTATTGCCAAATGAGTTAATGTAGATATGCGCTGAAAAGTTTATTAGAGATTTTTTCTAAAAAATTACTCTTTATTGTTTCTAATAAAATTTTAGAAAATCCAATTGTCGATTAGCATTGGGATAATCATTCCTATAACCAAAGAAGACACCACCAAAACCCAATCGCGTTTATTGAAGCGGAAGATGGTTTGGAAGATAAATGCGATGATTAAAATAATGATTACAACAATAATTTGCGCGGTTTCAATACCGAGGGCAAATTCCAGCAATGGCAAAATGCCGCTTCCGCTGTCCAATGCGGTGAAAAAAGAGGCAAAACCAAGCCCGTGGATCAACCCGAAGAAAATTGTAACGATATAGAAAATGCCCATTTTCTCCACTTTCTTTTCTTTCCCGGCAGTGAAAAGATTAAAAAGCGCCGTAACCAAAATTGTGACTGGAATTAAAAATTCAATAAGCTTTCCTGAAACAGTTACCACATTATAGCTTGCCAACAGCAATGAAATTGTGTGGCCAATGGTGAACATAGTCACCAAAAGCAATAACCTTTTCCAGGAGGAAAAAGTATAGGCTGCACAGAGCACAATTAAAAAGAGAACGTGATCGTAAGCTTTCCAATCCAATACGTGGTGGAGGCCAAGGTTAAAATACAACCAGAAATCAGACATTGGGGATATTGGGTTTTCAGGGTTTGCCCAAATATAGTGATTGTGGGGAAGATTTCATATATTTAATTAAATTTCTAAATATTTCAATTATGAAGAAAGTCACGCTTATATTTTTAACAATTTTTGCAGTGCTTCAATCGTTTGCGCAAAATCCAGACCCCGAACTTTTTAAAACATGGAATCTTTACAAAATGGAATTTGATTTTGGAGGCCCACTTTACATTGAAGATATTGACCCTCCAATACACCCTACATTAACTATTTTTGAAGATTTATCTTTTGAGGGTTTTGGAGCCTGCAATTCCTTTTCAGGGAATTTTCTATACGATGAAATATTAGATAAATTGAGACCGTATAATTATTCTGATACTACGGAAGACTGTGAAACAGAATTTCACGATGATTTTGAATTGTATTATTTTGAATACTTTTCGCTGAATCAAGCACATTTCTATGGTATAGAAATTTCTTCTTCAGACAATCTCCAACATTTGTATTTTGGGCAGGGTCAGTTAGGATATTGGCTGGATTTCATTGCTGGAGAGCCACTATCCATTAAAGACAATAATTCCGAAAAATTCAAGCTCTACCCAAACCCAGCTTCCGATCAACTGTTTATAAAATCCGAAGATGCCAAAATTATAAAAACAATAGTTTATTCAGTATCGGGGAAAAGAATTATGGAAATTGTGCCAGCAAATGAAAGTATCAATATAGCCGTCTTGGCTAAGGGGATGTACTTTCTCGAAATAACCACTTCAGAAGGTAAAAGTGTGGAAAAATTCATAAAAAAATAAAACCCCAACATTTCTGTTGAGGTTTTTATTTGTACTCGAGGTGGGAATCGAACCCACACTCCCGAAAGAACTGGATTTTGAATCCAGCGCGTCTACCAATTCCGCCACTCGAGCAAACGGGAGGCAAAAATAAACAATTATTTATAATTTACTTAAAATTTTATCCAGCTATTTTTTTAAAAATCGCTAACTATTAATTTTTACCTTTACAGCCTCAATAAACCAAAACCAAAAGTTATGTCAACTGCCATCCCAGAACCAAAGATTTTTGCCTGCAAACAAAGTGAGGTGCTCGCGCAAGATATTGCAGAAGCCTTCGGTATTCCGTTGGGAAAAGTTATTACTGCGCATTATAGCGATGGCGAATTTCAACCTTCTTTTGAAGAGTCTGTTCGCGGTAGCCGCGTTTTTTTGATTGGCTCCACCTTTCCAAACAGCGACCATTTAATGGAGCTTTTGTTGATGATTGATGCCGCAAAAAGAGCTTCCGCCCGTCACATTACTGCCGTTTTGCCATATTTCGGTTGGGCGCGTCAAGATCGAAAAGATAAGCCGCGTGTTCCTATTGCCGCAAAACTGGTCGCCAAAATGCTGGAAACTGCGGGGGCGACGCGTATAATTACAATGGATCTCCACGCAGATCAAATTCAAGGATTTTTCGAAAAGCCAGTTGATCACCTTTTTGCCTCAACTATATTTCTTCCCTATTTAAGAAGTTTGAAATTAGACAATCTTACTATCGCTTCCCCAGATATGGGCGGTTCAAAACGGGCATATGCGTATTCAAAATTTCTGGAAAGCGACGTAGTTATTTGCTACAAGCAGCGGGAGAAAGCGAACGTTATTTCGCACATGGAACTTATTGGCGATGTAAAAGGCAAAAATGTTGTTTTGGTTGATGATATGGTTGATACCGCCGGAACCCTTACTACTGCTGCCGATTTGATGATGGAGCGCGGTGCGCTTAGTGTTCGTGCGGTTTGTACCCATCCGCTTCTATCAGGAAATGCTTATGAACGGATTGAAAAATCGCAATTGTTGGAGCTTATTGTTTCGGATTCTATACCAACAAAACCAAGCGATAAAATTAGAGTAATCAGCTGTGCCAAATTATTTGCAGATGTTATGCTGAGCGTCAATGCCAACAAGTCTATAAGCGGCAAGTTTTTAATGTAAATTTCTTCACACGGAAAAAATCAAATTTCCTAAACCGATAATCCAAAATAAAATTTATCTTTGCACTCCCTAAAAAACAGCTTTTTAGGGAGTTTTTTAATAAATAAACAATTCAAACAAAATGAAATCTATTACAATTAAAGGATCACAAAGAGAAAGCGTGGGCAAAAAGGCAACGAAAGCCCTACGTAATGCTGGAATGGTTCCTTGCGTAGTTTACGGAGGGGATGAGCCAATTAGCTTTTCAGCAGAAGAAATTGCATTTAAAGACTTGGTTTACACTCCAGACGTACACACGGTTGTAATCAACCTAGGAGGCACAAAAATTAACGCCATCCTTCAGGATATACAATTTCACCCAGTGACGGACCGTATTCTTCACATCGATTTTTACCAGATTTTTGATGATAAGGAAGTAACTATGGAAATTCCTGTACGTACCGTTGGTAACTCCCGCGGTGTTCGTAACGGTGGGGTTTTACGTATTGTTAACCGTAAGCTTCGTGTGAAGGCTTTGCCAGAAAATCTACCGGATTTTATTGAGGCAGACATTACCGAAATGCGTATTGGTAACAAAATGTACACAAAGTCACTTAAAACTGACAATTACAAAATCATGCACCCAGATAACACCGTTATCTGCCAGGTTAGAACTTCACGTACTGCTATTGTGGACGAAGTTGAAGAAGAAGATGAAACTGCTGAAGGTGCAGAAGGAGAGGAAGTTCCAGCTACAGAAACCGATGATGTTGCTGCAGTAAAGGAATAAATTTCTTTTTAAGAAGATTACCCAAAAGCATCTCGTTAATTCGGGGTGCTTTTTTTATTTTTACCGAAGATTGACAGCAGTATGTTTTCATTTTTCAAAAATCTTTTTTCGACAAAAACTGTCGATACTATTTCAGAAGAAACAGATCCAATGAAGAAATTCCTTATTGTGGGCCTTGGCAATATTGGTCCAAAATACGCAAACACCCGCCACAACATCGGTTTTAAAGTGGTCGATTTTTATGCCGAAAAAAATTCACTTATGTGGGAAACGGCAAAATTGGGCGACGTTACTTCGCATAAAGTAAAAGGAAGAACGCTCATATTTCTGAAGCCGAGCACGTATATGAATTTAAGCGGAAAGGCCGTAAATTACTGGCTTGAAAAAGAAAAAATCCCTTTGGAAAATACGCTGGTGATTACGGACGATTTAAATTTGGCCTTTGGAGCCATTCGCATAAAAACCAAAGGCAGCGACGGCGGACACAACGGGTTGAAGGATATTCAGAATACGCTGCACACCACCAATTACAACCGTTTCCGTTTCGGGATAAGCGATGCTTTCTCAAAAGGGAGACAGGTAGATTACGTTTTGGGCGAATGGGAAGCCGAAGAGGAGAAACAACTGCCCGAGCGGCTGGAGTTAAGCTGTAAAATTATTGAATCCTTTGCCCTCGCGGGAATGAATATTACGATGAACACATATAACGGCAAATAATTTTGAAGAAATATCCATCAGCTTCCGCATATAAAAATTCCCGCCAAAGTGTGGTCACAATCGGCACTTTTGACGGCGTGCATATTGGCCACAAAGCCATTTTGAAGCGTTTGGTAGAAACCGCAAAAAAGGAAAATCTGGATTCCGTGGTGCTTACTTTTTTCCCGCACCCGCGGATGGTGCTTCAGCAAAATGTGGACATCAAACTTATAAATACTATTGACGAACGCACCGAATTGCTTGAAAACACAGGGCTGGACCATTTGGTTATCCATCCGTTTACCCACGCTTTTTCACGATTGACCGCTTTGGAATACGTGCGTGATATTTTGGTAAATAGTTTAAAGGCGAAAAAAATCATCATCGGTTACGACCACCGCTTCGGAAGAAACCGCAATGCCGATATCGAGGATTTAAAGGAATTTGGAAAAACCTATAATTTTGAAGTAGAGGAAATTTCAGCAAAGGAAATTGACGATGTTGCAGTAAGTTCCACAAAAATCCGAAAAGCCTTGAACGAAGGCGATATTGAAACGGCCAACAATTATTTGGGGTATAACTTTATGATTTCGGGCGAAGTGGTTAAAGGAAAAGCCATTGGCCGAACTATAAATTACCCCACTGCAAATCTGAAATTGAAGGAAAAATACAAACTCGTTCCCAAAAACGGCGTTTATATTGTGCAGTCCACAATTGAAGGCGAAAAAATCTTCGGAATCACCAGTATCGGTACCAACCCCACCGTTGGCGGAACCGAAAAAACAATCGAAACACATTTTCTCAATTTCAACAAAGACCTTTACGGAAAGGAAATAACCATTGCGTTTTTAAAATACATTCGCAACGAGGAAACGTTTGATTCGATGGAAATTCTAAAGCGGGAAATTGAAAAGGACGAAACCTTCGCAAAGCAATTTTTAAAAGACCGTGAATAAATTTCTTTTCAAACAAATTGACAATATTGGTTTGGTCCTTTTTAGGGCCGTTTTTGGTCTTTTGATAACCATCGAGGCTTTTGGTGCAATAGCTACTGGTTGGCTGAGACGAACATTGGTTGAGCCACCATACACTTTCAACTTTATCGGCTTCGATTTTTTGCAAAATCTACAAGGGCCCGGAATGTACTATTACTTCGTGATAATGGGTATTTTCGGGATTTTTGTGATGCTTGGTTTTAAGTATAGGTTCAGCATGATAGCCTATGCGCTAATGTGGACGTGCGTATATTTAATGCAGAAAAGCAGCTACAATAACCATTATTACCTAATGATGCTGCTGTGCTGGATTATGGCCTTTCTTCCCGCCAACCGATGGTTTTCAGTGGACGCAAGGCTAAATCCTGAAATTAAATCACCTTCCATGCCGCGTTGGGTGCTGTTGATTTTGATTTTGCAGGTATGGATTGTTTATACCTACGCTTCAGTTGCAAAATTATACCCCAATTGGCTAGATGCCTCCATGCCAGCATTGCTGATGGAGGGTAAAAAACATTACTGGCTTATTGGCGATTTTTTACAGCAAAACTGGGTGCATTGGGCCATTGCCTATACAGGCATCTTTTTTGACTTGCTAATCGTGCCATTGATGCTTTGGAAACGCACACGATTATTGGGATTTGTAATTTCTGTGTTTTTTCATCTCTTCAACTCAATTGTATTTCAAATAGGCATCTTTCCTTATATGTCCATTGCTTTTGCGCTTTTTTTCTTTTCTCCGGAAATACTCCAAAAACGGTTTCTTCCGAAGAAAAAATTATATACGGGCAATGCGGTAATCGTGCCGAAATATAAAAACCTGTTGCTTGCGGTTTTTGGGATTTATTTTGCCTTTCAAATAGGTTTGCCGCTGCGGCATTGGTTCTTTAAGGACGATGTGCTTTGGACCGAAGAAGGCCACAGGCTTAGCTGGCGAATGATGCTCCGTTCCAAAAGCGGAAGTCTTACGGTGTGGGTAAAAAACAAGCCTGACGGTGAAAAGAAGCGGTACAATTATAGTGACCTTTTGGGTCCCAAGCAACAAGGCTCCGTCGCTACAAAGCCAGATGTTATGTGGCAACTTGCCCAAAAAATAAAAGCAGTGGAAGCTAAAAAAGGGCGTGATGTGGCTGTGTATATGGAAGCTTCCGTTCGCGTAAATCACGGTAAATATCACCCTTTTACCGATCCAACCGTAGATTTGGCCGCCGAGCCTTGGCATCCCTTTAAGCATAGTGAATGGATTTTGCCCTCGCCAGAGGATTATAATGAAAAGCCAAAACCAAACTCAAACTAAATTTCATTATCTTTAAATAAAAAAGGAATCATGGATATTCAATTGGAAAAATACAAGTTGGTTGAATGGTTAATCCAACAAAATAGTGAAGAAGTTATTGAGAAATTGAAGAATTTCAAGGAATCATTTTCTAAAGATACTGACTGGAATTATGATATTTCTGAAACCGAAAAGCTTTTTGTTGAGGCTGGATTAAAAGATATTAAGGAAGGAAATGTTTTTACAAATGAAGAAGTAATTCTTGAGATTAATGAAAAGTATGGCCTGTAAAAATGGAAATAGTTTGGTCAAAACTTGCGCTTATTACGTATAAAGAAATTTTTGAAAATCTTCAATTTCGGTGGACGAAAAAAGAAATGAGAAAATTCAGGGATTTGACCCAAAGTCTGCTGCAGAAAATTGCAACTCAACAAATAACGTGTCCTGTAGTAAATGAAAAACTAAGTATCCGAAAAGCTGTCGTGCATAAAAATGTTTCGTTTTATTATCGCGAAGACATTTCTGCCCAAAAAATTTACATCATTACCTTTTTCAATAATAGAATGAATCCCAAAACCTTAAACAAACTTTTAAGGGAATAGATTTTAATCATAAAATAAGACCCCAAAGTGTTTGAAAACCTTTGGGGTCTGTTGTAACTTAGCGGCTTCAAAAATCAGAACATGCTACAAGTAACCGACATCCGCGAAAACAAAGAAAAGTACATAAAAGCACTGGCCAAACGCGGCATAGATGCTGCTTCCGTTTTGGAGGAAGTTTTAAATGTGGATGAAGAACGCCGCTCTTCGCAAGCGCAGCTGGATGAGGTTTTGGCACAGAGCAATTCCTATTCAAAGGAAATCGGGAAACTTTTTCAAAGTGGCGAAGTCCAAAAAGCAAATCAACTAAAAGAGAAAACAGTTGAACTGAAGGAGTCCTCAAAACAACTGAACGAACAAATGCTTGCGGCTGCCGAAAAGTTGCAGCAATTGCTTTACACGCTTCCAAACATCCCTAATGATTTGGTGCCTGCAGGAACCGATGAAAACGATAACGAAGAAGTTTTCAAAGAAGGCGAAATTCCAAAACTTGTTGATGGCGCAATGCCGCATTGGGAGCTTGCAAAAAAATATGATTTGATTGATTTTGAGCTCGGCGTAAAAATTACGGGCGCAGGTTTTCCTGTTTACAAAGGGAAGGGGGCGCGTCTGCAACGGGCGTTGATTGCCTACTTTTTGGATAAAAATACAAAAGCCGGTTATACCGAATATCAAGTGCCGCATTTGGTGAACGAAGCTTCGGGCTATGGCACGGGCCAACTTCCTGACAAGGAAGGGCAGATGTACCACGTGGGCATTGACGATCTTTATTTAATCCCTACCGCTGAGGTTCCCGTAACAAATATGTTCCGTGGCGATTTGCTGAACCATTCCGAATTGCCAATTACCTGCACAGGCTATACTCCCTGTTTCCGTCGCGAGGCAGGAAGCTACGGCGCGCATGTTCGAGGGTTGAACCGTTTGCACCAATTTGATAAGGTGGAAATCGTCCGCATCGAGCATCCTGATAATTCCTACCAAGCTTTGGACGGAATGGTAGAGCACGTAAAAAATATTCTTCGCGAATTGAAATTGCCATACCGAATTCTTCGCCTTTGCGGCGGCGATTTGGGCTTTACTTCAGCATTGACGTATGATTTTGAAGTATTTTCAACCGCGCAGGACCGTTGGCTGGAAATTTCCTCAGTTTCAAATTTTGAAACCTTTCAAGCCAATAGGTTAAAACTTCGCTTTAAAGACAAAGACGGTAAAAACAAACTTGCGCACACCTTAAACGGAAGCGCTCTGGCATTGCCGCGCGTTCTGGCGGGCATTCTTGAAAACTATCAAACCGAGGATGGAATAAAAATCCCGGAGGTTTTGGTGCCGTATTGCGGGTTTGATTTTATTAAATAATTCTTTCCGCAAAGAATGAACGAATTTAATGAATGGTAGAGCGCAGTCGCGAACTATCTCTATTTGGATTTTTACAATATTTGTGTATTTGTTGCTCCATTTTCCTCATAAACGTAGTCTTTTGGTGCTTTCAGTATTTTCAAAAAAAATGGAGTTATTGTTTTCATTTTTTGTAAACTTTTCTATTCGTCAAGCCCATTAAAAAATATATAATAGTCTTATTAATAGAATGTTATAAAAAGGGATTTAATTTTTTTTGTAAACTTTTTATTTTTTATGTTGAAAACTTTGTTAAAAAAGACAAAACAATTCACCTGAAATAACCTTTTAATTTCTTCATATTTGTTAGTCCCGAGTAACGACAAATTTTAATCTAAAAACAAAGGACATATGAGTGCAATTGAACCAATTTTACAGGAAAATAAAAACAGATTCGTAATATTCCCGATCCAACACCACGACATTTGGGATTGGTATAAAAAAAGCGAAGCCAGTTTTTGGACAGCCGAGGAAATTGATTTGCACCAAGACCTTACCGATTGGAATTCAAAATTGAATGACGACGAGCGTTATTTTATAAAACACATTTTGGCATTTTTTGCAGCTTCCGATGGAATTGTGAATGAAAACCTTGCCGAAAATTTCGTAAACGAAGTACAATACAGTGAAGCCAAATTTTTCTATGGTTTCCAGATAATGATGGAGAACATTCACAGTGAAACCTATTCTCTTTTGATCGATACGTACGTAAAGGATGAAAAGGAAAAAGACCAACTTTTCAACGCCATTGAAACTTTTCCGGCGATTAAAAAGAAAGCCGATTGGGCATTAAAATGGATTGAAAGTGATTCGTTCGCGGAGCGTTTAATTGCATTTGCAGCAGTTGAGGGTATTTTCTTTTCAGGAGCTTTCTGCTCTATTTTTTGGTTGAAAAAGCGCGGCTTGATGCCAGGGCTTACCTTTTCAAACGAATTGATTTCGCGCGACGAAGGCGTTCACTGCGACTTTGCCGTTCATCTTCACAACCACCACTTGGTGAACAAAGTTTCTAAAGAGCGCATCCGCGAGATAATTGTTGACGCTTTAAACATTGAGCGCGAATTTATTACAGAATCGCTACCTGCAAGTTTGATTGGGATGAATTCAAAATTGATGACGCAATACCTTGAATTTGTAACCGACAGGCTTTTGGTGGAATTGGAATGCGAAAAGGAATACAACGTTACGAACCCATTTGATTTTATGGATATGATTTCGCTTCAAGGGAAAACCAATTTCTTCGAAAAACGCGTAGGCGAATACCAAAAAGCTGGGGTTACCAACAAAGACAAGGAATCAAACAAAATCAGTTTCGACGCGGATTTTTAGAAAGCAATAGCTTTCCCACAAATATATTATTTCAAAATGTAAAAGTTGAATGTGTGCAATTTTCATTGCATAATAGGATTTTCAGCTACCATTACTAACCACTTAAATAAAAGAATTATGAATGTAGTAAAAAGAGACGGCCGGAAAGAGCCCATAATGTTTGATAAAATTACGGCTCGCGTGCGCAAACTGTGCTACGGTTTAAACGAATTGGTAGATCCTGTAAAAGTAGCAATGCGTGTAATTGAAGGGCTTTACGACGGTGTAACAACCAGCGAGCTGGATAATTTGGCTGCGGAAATTGCCGCAACAATGACCACTTCGCATCCGGATTACGCACGTTTGGCGGCTCGAATCTCTGTTTCCAATCTACATAAAAATACCAAAAAATCATTTTCGGAAGTGATGACGGATCTTTACGAATATGTAAATCCGCGTACCGGAAAAAAAGCGCCTTTGCTGAGTGATGAGGTTTTTGAGGTGATAAAAAACAACGCCGAGGAATTAGATTCAACAATAATTTACAACCGTGATTTTGGGTACGATTATTTCGGTTTTAAAACTTTGGAACGCTCCTATTTGCTGAAACTGAACGGAAAGATTGCAGAACGTCCGCAGCATATGTTGATGCGAGTTTCCGTAGGAATTCATATGAACGATTTGGCAGCAGTGAAGGAGACCTACGAGTTGATGTCGAAGAAATATTTCACCCACGCAACCCCAACGCTTTTCAACAGTGGAACACCAAAACCGCAAATGTCTTCCTGCTTTTTGCTTGCAATGAAGGACGACAGCATCGATGGAATTTACGATACGTTGAAGCAGACCGCAAAAATCTCACAATCTGCCGGTGGAATTGGTCTTTCAATCCACAACGTTCGTGCAACGGGATCTTATATTGGTGGCACCAACGGAACTTCAAACGGAATTGTGCCGATGCTTCGCGTTTTTAACGATACCGCACGTTACGTTGACCAAGGTGGCGGTAAGCGAAAGGGAAGTTTTGCAATTTATGTGGAACCATGGCACGCTGATATTTTCGACTTTTTAGATTTGAAAAAGAACCACGGAAAAGAAGAAATGCGGGCTCGAGACCTTTTTTACGCCATGTGGATTCCAGATTTGTTTATGCAACGGGTGCAGGACGACGATGAATGGACGCTTATGTGCCCGAACGAATGCCCAGGACTTTTTGAATGCCACAGCGAAGAATTTGAAGCGCTTTACCATAAATATGAAGCAGAAGGAAAAGGTAGAAAAACCGTAAAAGCACGTGAACTTTGGGAGAAAATTCTTGAATCGCAGATTGAGACCGGAACGCCTTATATGCTTTACAAAGATGCGGCGAACCGAAAAAGCAATCAAAAGAATTTGGGGACCATAAAATCATCAAACTTGTGTACGGAGATTATGGAATACACTTCTGCAGATGAAGTTGCGGTTTGTAATTTGGCTTCCATCGCTTTGCCAATGTTCGTGAAAGGCGGTGAATTTGACCACAAAGAACTTTTTAAAGTAACAAAACGCGTTACCAAAAATCTGAACCGTGTAATCGACAGAAATTACTATCCGGTGATTGAGGCGCAAAACTCAAATTTCCGCCACCGTCCGGTTGGGTTGGGAATTCAAGGTTTGGCAGATGCTTTTATCATGCTTCGTTTGCCCTTTACCAGTGATGAGGCCAAAAAATTGAATCAAGAAATTTTTGAAACACTCTATTTTGCGGCCGTTACAGCTTCTATGGAAGAAGCGAAGGCAGATGGACCGTACGAAAGTTATAAAGGCTCACCTATTTCCGAAGGATTATTTCAGCATAATTTATGGGGAATAAAGGACGAAGAGTTAAGCGGCCGTTGGGATTGGGACAAATTGAGAAAGGATGTAAAAAAGCACGGTGTTCGAAACTCTCTATTGGTTGCGCCTATGCCAACCGCCTCCACATCGCAGATTCTTGGGAACAACGAAGCTTTTGAGCCCTATACTTCAAATATTTATACACGACGTGTGCTTTCAGGGGAATTCATTGTTGTGAACCAACACCTTTTGGAAGATTTGGTGGAACTTGGGCTTTGGAACGAGGATTTGAAAGAGGAAATCATGCGCGCCAACGGTTCAATCCAAGATGTGGAAATAATTCCGCAGGAACTGAAAGAACTTTATAAAACCGTGTGGGAACTTTCTATGAAAGATATTATTGATATGAGCCGCCACCGTGGATATTTTATTGATCAAAGCCAGTCTTTAAATCTTTTTATGGAAAATGCAAATATGGCAAAACTAACCTCGATGCATTTTTATGCATGGAAAAGCGGCTTGAAAACGGGAATGTATTACTTACGGACCAAAAGTGCCGTGGATGCCATTAAATTCACACTTAAAAAGGAAGAGAAAAAAGAAACCGTTGGTGCTGAAGTTGAGGCAAATGTAGTAGAAGATGTATCAACAAAGCCAATGACACCGCAGGAATTGCGCGAAATGCTGGCACAATCCAAAAACGCTCCGGATGATGATTGCTTGATGTGCGGATCGTAAATTTTGGAATAACTTTATAAATAAAAAAGCCCTTGCTCAATTGAACAAGGGCTTTTTTATTTATTTTTTGCGATGCTTATTATTCCTCTGCGGGCATGGACATTCTGGTATATTCCAAAACAAGCGCGCTCAACCAATCCCAATTGATTGATTTGTAAGGATATTTTTCCATAAAGGCTGCATTGTCTCCAAAGAGGAAGTCATAATTTTCCTCAAAATCACTTTTGGGCAGCCAAAATACTTTATCGCCTTTTTGAACGTAATATGACTTTACAACACCGCCACCAATGGTAGGGCCTGGGCCCATTTTAAAACCTTTTGATTCTTTGGCAAAAGGATCGTGGTAAACCGAAATTATCTGGCTGAATTCCGGATTTATCAGTTGCATCAAAAATTCTTTCTCGTCCTTTTTGTTTTTTAGGGAAACCTTTTGGTTTACAAAATAAATCTGGTCATTGCTGGTCAGTTTATTTACGCTGTTTCTTCTGCCCATCCCGAAATTGCTGAACTTTTGTGATACCTTTCCGAATTTCTCCCAACCGCTGGCATAAAGATAGGCTTCTGCAATCTGTGATGCATCATAGGTTTCTTTTTTGTCGGTAATACTGTCTTTAAAAACAATTTGGGCAATCTGCCCTTTCTTTGTAACCACGCCCTTACAGTACCCGTTATGTTCGGTACCATCTTTCATGATAACGGTTGATACTTTTTTTGTGGCCGGTTGGTCAAAACCTTCATTAAAATAATAGGTTTTTAACATATCCTTTTCCTCGTCGGTATATTTAACCTTGTCTTGCGCAAAGACAAAACTACAGGCCATTAATAGTACGATTGATAAAAATTTTAGTTTCATAATGTTGAGATTTATTGGTTGCTGAAACAATATTCCAACAATAATTTTAAACGGAAAATTTTTTTGGTGTAAAATTGGTCCGTAAGGCATCAAAATACGGCAGATGCCCTATGAAGATTAAAAGTGTTTGTGCATCTTCTAAAGAAAAAGGAGCCCGATTTGGACTCCTTTTCTAAAATATGGGATGAAATTTATTACGCTTTGCGATAGCTTGTGTAATATTCCTCCATCAAGTTCATCAAGGCCGTTACCAGATCTTTGGTTTCAAGCAATAGGCTGAAATACAAAGTGGTGTTTTTAGGGCTTGATTCTTCGGTACGGGTACGCGCTATCTGCTTTTCAATTTTGTTTGAAAGGCTTGCGAAGATTTCGTCTTTTTTCTCAAGTACATTCCCGATGCGCTGGAATTCCTTTTTGTGGAAGATGTCTTCAATTTCATTTAAAAGCTCTTCCAAATGATTGTCTATTTCCTGAAGATCCTTTATTTGGTTAAAGCGAAGCGCTTTGTGATTGTTGTTCACGTGCTTGTAGCTCGCCTTTGAAATAAATTCCAAAGACTGCACCACGTCGGTCAAATAACCAAGGATTACAATGTAGAAGTTACTTCCGCGCACACTGGTTTCATCCAGATTCTTAATGAAGTAGAAAATATTGTCTCGCAGTTCTTCAACTTCGTCATTAAGTTTATTTACACCTTTTTTGCTCTTCTTCAGTTTTTTGGTGTCCTGTTTTGCAAGGCCACGAAGCATATCGGTATAAATTTTATTTGAACGTGAAACTACATTGCTAATGTTTTCAGCACTTTCTTGGATAATCCCCTGAACGGTTTTGCTCTCGGTTTTCTTCAAGCCGCTCTTGTCCAATTTCAGTTTCACTTTATTTTTGTGAGAAAGATAATTTCGCACTAATAAAAGAATAGCCAATAATAACAACACGGCTATCATTGCGCCACGACCTATAAATATTAGATAGGCAAGCGTACCTGCTGCTGCAAATGCCACAAATGCAGTAAAGAACCAACCACCTATTACGTTCATTACCCCTGCAACGCGGTAAACGGCACTTTCGCGACCCCAAGCTCTATCAGCAAGTGATGTACCCATGGCTACCATAAAGGTTACATAGGTGGTGGAAAGTGGTAGTTTCATAGAAGTTGCCGTAGCAATCAGAATTCCGGCAACCATAAGGTTTATGGAGGCACGGATCATATCAAAAGCTGGAAGCTCGTAGGTTTTGTGTTTGGGTAGGTTCACTATCGGTTTTTCAAAACGTTTATCTATTTTCTGCTGAAGCGATTGCGGAATGATATATTCAAAATAGGTTGCAATCTGGGTGCTGGACTTTACCAAAAACCTTGAAAGCATGTTTGGGCTAAATTTTTCATGGCCCTCGCCTTGGCGTGCAAGGTCAATTTCGGTATCAGAAACCGTTCGTGCCTTTTTGGAAAACCACAATGTAAGAACCATTACACCACCAGCAATGAAGAGCAGCATAGGCTCTGCGGGAACTTTTTCAGCAAGGCTGTGCATATTATACTCTGAGGCCGCGACACCAGAAGTTGACCAGTCAATATAACTATGGTATGCCGCCATTGGAACCCCAATAAAGTTTACCAAATCGTTTCCTGCAAATGCCAACGCAAGACTGAATGTACCTACTGCTATTACGATGATTAAAATATTCTTTTTAAAAATCATCATAAAAAGTTGCGAGAACACAGTCCAAAAAATGAAGCTTCCGCCGATAAGCATCCAAGTATCACTTTCAACAATATCTTTAAAATCGCCATAGAAAGGAGTTCCCTTTAAACCTTTAACAAGTATGAAATAGCTTATACAGGTAAGAGCCAAACCTCCAAAAATAGCTCCGAAATATTTCATTTTTCGCTCAACGTGGAAGGTAAATACCAGCCTCGACAGGTATTGAACTACTGCCCCCACGGTAAAAGCAATCACAACCGAAAGCAGAATTCCTGTTATAATTTCTACCGCTTTTTCGGTATTGATGTATTTTGTAATTGCTGAAATGGTCTCTGCATCGTTATGGCCAATTTTTATCAGCGCCATAATAACGGCAGCGCCCAAAAGTTCAAAAACAATGGAAACCGTGGTAGATGTTGGTAAACCTATAGTATTAAAAAAATCCAGCAGCAAGATATCGGTAATCATTACCGCCATGAAAATAATCATTATTTCGTCGAAGTAAAATTCTCCGGGGACAAAGATGCCCTTTCGCGCCACTTCCATCATTCCACTGGAGAAAACGGCACCAATGAAAATACCTAAACTGGCTATTATTAAAATAGTCCTAAAGGAAAGTGCTTTAGAGCCAATGGCTGAGTTTAAGAAGTTTACGGCATCATTACTAACGCCAACCACTAGATCTGCAATTGCAAGCGCGGCAAGTGCAACAATCATTAATAAATAAATATTATCCATTCTAGTTTTAATTAAGTTGGTGCAAATTTCCCATATAAAATAGGATTGATTGTTACCAAATTGTTATCTGTATTTTTCTTAAAAATGAAGGTCAAAACCCAGCCTGTATTCCAAAGAGCTGCTTTCACCCGCAATGGTTGAATATGATAAATCTGTTTGAACTTTTAATTTATGGCCCACTATATATTTAGACCCTCCCAAAGTATATTGATTTTGTGTGTCATTGGAAGAAAAAATATTGTCTGGCAAAATGGTGGTAAAACGTCCGGAAATTTCCCAATTGTTTTTAAAAACATAGCCTCCTTGAAAATTGAGCCCTTGCCCCGTATAAACCTCCTGCTCTGTAATAGAACCATCACTATTGGTTACTAGGGGGTTTTCAGCATCGCGATAACTATATTCTCCCATTAATGAAAACCCGTTATATTTAAACATAGCATCCACAAAAATGGTACTTATATTGGTTTCGTAAAAACCGATATCATTGCGCATATAGCTGCCTTGATTGCTTCGGGTTTTTACGGCATTATTGTTAAAATCATAAGTGGCGCCAATGGCAAGTTTTGGCGTTTTTTCTCTATAAATATCTCCGCCAATGTAATCACCTTTTTTGGTAAATTCGCCAAAAGGCAATAGCTCTACGCGGGTTGTATATTGAAACCCTCCAATATTTCCGGTTGTAATATTTCTACCTTCTCCCTGTGAAACGGCAAACATTTCGCGAATTAGGAAATTTTCAGAAGCCTTAAAACTATGGCGCAATTGTACTCCAAGGTCCCTGTCAATATTGAATAACCTGTTAAGTCTGGAACGGTCTATAAGCTGAAGATTACCGGAAGATATTACACGTTCCCTGTTCCCGGGAAGTTTTGCCTGTCCTGCCCATAGCTCCAGATTTTTGTAGAACCCCCACATTATTACTGCATCATAAATAATTCGAGGGGCATTGCCAGTGAATTCTGAAGCTCCTGCCACATCAAAATTTGAAAGACCTAGTTCAATTTTATAGCGCAGTTTCGGGGAATAGGCAAATCCGTCAAATTTTAAACGGGCGCGACGGATAATAAAGCTTTGTTCCGGTTTTCCAAATTTATCGCCATCGTAATCCCAGGAAGAATTGGCCCGTACTTGCATTCGTGGCGCAAATCGGACGCTCCACGTACTGTCTTTGCCCACAATGTTAAGCATACCGTCACCAAATTTTGGAACACTTATTTGTGAATGGACCGCGGAAACACACAAAAATAGAAAACCAATAAAGAAAATATTCTTTAGGTACATTTTAAAATCGATTATAGTTTTTGTCGCTGCAAAGGACTAAATTTTTAACTAATGGTATGTTTCCATATTGTTAAGCTACGTTTCCTTGGCTCCTATAAATTTAATAAAAAAAGGGCCGTCCTCAACGAACAGCCCCATTTGAAAATCTAGTCGACAAAAACTAAACGATTTCAAAAATTGCCCAATATAATAGGCAATTACAAAGAAAATCTATCGATCATAACTTAGTGTGAAGATAGCTTTACCAAATCATTAAGATATTGATTCAAAAAAACTAGGCTTTTTAAAACATTGAAAATAAACAGGTTAAAGGTTTAATGTTAAGTTAACGTTACCAAATGGTTTCGTAAGCGTTAATTTTGTAAATTTGATTATTCTGAAAATTTAAAACTTTGAAAAATGAAAAATTTAATCACCCTTTTTGCAATCGTATTAACAGTTTCAATGGCATTTGCACAAAACGCTAATAAAAACACGTATTATTTGGATGGCGATATGATTAAGGCAACAATATATCACGATAATGGAACGGTTGCACAAACTGGCTACTATACTGCAGACAATAAGCTAACTGGAGAATGGGTGAGCTATGACTTTAACGGTAATAAAACTGCCATTGCGCAATATAATAATGGTGAAAAAGTGGGCACGTGGTATTTCTTTACAAATGAAGACATAAAAGAAGTTTCTTATGCGGATGCCCGTATTGCCAAGGTTGTAACTTGGAAATCTGACGATATTCAAATTGTTTCTAATTAAACTCTAATTCTATTTTACATAAAAAAACCCTAGCTCAAATGCTAGGGTTTTTTATTTTTCACGTAATACATTTTAGAATTTGAGTGAGTAGCCCAAACTAATTTCTTGTCCCGGACTCCATTTGGAAAATAGTTGATCCTCTGCTCCAAACGATTGATAAACGCTTTCAATATCGTCATTTAATAAGTTGTCAAACTTTAAGGATATTGTTGAATTTCTGTTTGATCCAAAGCTTTTTGAAATGTTCAGTTTCACATTGTGAAAGGGCATTGTATATACATCTGCCACATCTCCTGCACCTACAATTTGAAGTGTTTTTCCCTGAGTATTGTAGAAAAGGCCACCTTGGAGTCCAGTTTCCGGATCTTTATAATTGAAGCCAAGATTTATTAAATAAGGGCTTTGGCCTTGCAATTGTCTATTGTCGTCAAGTATTTCACCGGTACGTAAATTATCTAGCCTTCCTTCCCTTTCGTCTTCACTGTACTGCTGTTGCGATTCTATAAGTGAGAAATTTAAATTGAAATCTATATTCTGTAAACCGCTTATAAACCCGAGATTTTTTCTTATTTCTAGCTCACCCCCAAAAACTTTTGCGTCTCCTAAGTTTAGTGGCGTGTATTGTCCATACGCCCTTCTGATAAATGAAAGCTCAATAGGATCAGTAAAAGATTTATAGAATCCGCTTATTGCGAAGAAATCTCCTGCTTCTCCATATTGTTCGTATCTGATGTCAAAATTATTTACATAAGTAGGCTGAAGGTTTATATTGCCAATAAATGTGGTGCTGCTTATTGGGTCAAAAATTTCGGCGAGTGAGGCTTCTTTAAATGAAGGTCTTGCCGTAGTTCTTGAATAGGAAGTACGTATTTTTTTGTTTTCATCTTCATTCAAATCAAAAATTAGATTTGCCGATGGGAAAAAGTCTGATTTTTCTAAAATTTTGGCATCTTCCAGTCTGGTTCCGTCCTGTCTTTCACCTGTGTAAATCAAGTCGAATTTTTCAAACCGCACCCCTAAAGCTGCATTCATCCAATTTGTTACCTTAAATTCTTCAGCTATATACCCTGCTGCGATTTGAATTTTTGAATTGTAAGAATCTGAATCGTTGGAGTCTTGGCGCACATAGGTTCCGCTATTTGTATTTGGGTCATAAATATTTTCTGGGATCAATAGTTGGTTTGGATTACCTCCAAATGTTGCCGACGAAAAATTAAGCAACGGCAAAGAGTATTTTATTACTTCAAAGTCTCTTTCTTTTTGGGTAAAGGCACCGCCAATTTTAGCTTTTGCTTCAAAGCCAAAAAGATTGTGATCCTTTTCAAGGCCAATTTTTCCGGCAAGATTTACCTCTTCAAGTGATCTAAAAAATCTGGAGGCATCGCCAGATTCACTTGGCTCAATTGTAAATACTTCCTCGCCCGTATTGGGATTTATTGATACTCTAAATGGAGTTGTGCGAAAATCTTTATCGTCCACCTTGGCAAGGGAGGGCGATAGGTTCCATTCCAAATTCCAGTCATTATTACTGCCAAGGGTATGTGTGCCTTTTAATAGTCCATTTGTAATGGATCTCTGAACGTAGGTTAGGTTGTCTTTTTTAATCGTATTGCTGCTAACTATAAAATTGTCCAGCCTAAAAATGCCAGCTTCAGATTCTCCATTTTGGATGTGAAGTACATTAAATTGATATTTTGATTTTTCGGTTTTAAATGTTAACCCACCAAGGGCGCTAATTAAAACTGTATTGTTTCCTAACTCACCAGTTTGTGTGCGGTCTGCTAAAAGTTCAAAATTAGATCTGTCTGATTCGTCTTTTCTGAATAGCTGGCCATTGATGTATTCATCATAGTATTTTGTTTCATTTCGATATGACACTGATGCCAAATACCCTAATTTATTTTCGCCTACATCAAATTGATCTCCCGCTGTTATAGCAAAGTTATAGTTCATAAAATTTTGTTCTCGCTCTGCTGCCATTTGCGGGTTAAAGCGTTGGGTTAAATCTCGAACAAGCTCTCCATCTTGTTGCGGTAAAGGCACTTGTTGTGATTGGGGAATAGGATTGTCCCTTAGCCCGTCATCAAAACCTAAAAAGTCTGTACCGCTTTTATCGCCTGTTAAGTAGTTGTTTTTAAAATGAAAATCAGCGTTGTAGCCCAATCCAAGAGAAATACTATATTCAGCTCTGCTAGGAATGTCCTTGGTTACAATGTTTATTACACCGCCGGTAAAGTCGGCTGGCTGGTCTGCAGTTGCAGATTTGGTAATCAATACATTTTCTAGAATTTGTGAAGGAAAAATATCCAGTTGCAGTGTATTTCTATCTGGATCCAGACCGGGCACTTCCATGCCATTTAGTATGGATTTAGTGTATCGGTCTCCTAAGCCCCTAACATACACGTATTTTCCTCCTTGTACCGAAACGCCCGGCACGTTTTGAACTGCTGAAGCCACATCGCTTGCACCAGTTTTTTTAATGGATTCCAAAGACAAACCATCCATTAGGGTAACCGAGTTTTTCTGGATGCTTAAAACAGATGCTTCCGTATTTTTACGGGCAGTGGTGGTAACAACCACTTCATCCAGTTGTCCAGCAGAAGCATTAAGCGTAACATCAACTGTTGTAGTTTGGCCTGAAGTTATTTTCACTTCCGTAATTTCCTTAGTTTGATATCCAACGAACGAAAAAACAAGTGTGTAAGTTCCAGCATCTAACTTTAGATTGTACTTGCCATCAAAATCAGAGGTTGTTCCCGTTTGTGAACCCTTCACAATAACGTTTGCAAAAGAAAGCACGTCATTATATTCACCATCATTTATAACCCCCGTAACAACACCTGTTTGTGAAAAGGAAATCTGAAATAAAAACATTGCAATAAGCAATGGGAAAATATTTTGCATAAAAATATATTTATAAAATTTGCCCGTCTTCTTTTAGAAAGACGAGCAAATTGCTAATTGATTTAAAACAAGTTAAATGAGAATTCAAATTTTTACAAGGCTCCTTTAGATTTTGCGTAAGTCCAAGAGAAGCTTGAAAGATTAGCCCCACCGGAGTTTCCAGCTGTTGCCCAAGAAGCAGCTCTTTCAGTAAATGTTGGGTTAAGTATTATCTGACTTTCACCTTCGCCAGTTTTTTCGGCAAATATATTTTTAGCTTCAGTAACTCCATTAGGTAAGCTCACAGTCCAATTTGAAAATGACAACTTTCCATCAAGAAAGTTCTGTGCCACTGCATTGTTGTCTAACTCTACATCAGAATCTGCTTTAAAACCTACTGCATAAATGTTTTTTAGGGTGCCCATTGCTCTGTCGCGCAAATCTGCATATTCGCCATTTTCTGTAGTAGTATTTCCGATTAACGTGATACCGTCCAATGTGAATCTTCCTTCCAACGATCCTGCTGGGCCGTCAATTTCCAAAGCGTGGTCTGAAACATTCCCTAAGATTGCAACAGAATTTGAAATTGTACCGGAATAAGCCTCGTCTATATCAAGGGCATCATCACCGCAGGCCCAAACTATTGCGTTTGAAACATTTACTGATCCTCCGAACCACTCGATGCCATCATCCACATTTGCTACAACTTCAATGTTTGAAATAGAAGTTCCTGTTCCCACGGCTCCAAGTGTAAGACCGTTAATTTCATTACCATCACCAATAGAAGTGCCTCCGTGGCGAATGGAAACATAATTCATAGTACCTGAATCATCTGCATTATCAGATCCTCCATAAAGACCATTGGTGTCACTGGCTGGAATACCTTCAATTTGGTTTTCAAGGGCATCACCAGACAAAGAGGCTTTTGCCTTACCTAATATTATAACACCGCCCCAAAGGCCTCTGTCATTTTCGGTAAGATTAGTGCCAGATTTCTGTCCCAACGCTATATTATCTGCAATTGAAGTAAAAATAATTGGCTTATCAGCTGTTCCATTGGCTTCAATTTTAGCGCCTCTGGCAACAATAAGTACAGCAGCACTCGCTTCTTGACCCGCATAAGCTTTTATTATTGTTCCTTCATTAATGGTTAAGGTAGCACCGGAGGTAACTGTTACACGGCCGTCAAGTTCCCAAATAACATCATTGGTTAATGTCATGTCTGATGTGATTTGACCAGATAGTTTATTGTTTACGGGATCTGGGTCTGGATCAATAATTGGTCCGTCGTCATTACTGCTGCAGCTAACGCTAAGCACAAGAGCAAAAATCGCTATTAGAGGTAAAAAGAATTTTTTCATTAGTTTCATCTTAATTTTATAGATTAATTTCTTGGGGCAAAGATGGTTCCCTTATGTAAGGTTTGTGTTAATTGGCGATTACCAATTGGTCAAATTAGAGTTAGCTTAAGGTTAAGGCACACAAAAAAAATGATTGATTTGGCATCTGAAAAATAGTATCTTGCCTCAAAATTTTCACAAACTATGATGCAATGGGAACAGTTGCTTTCGCTACGGAAGCAAGGCGATAAAAGCAAAAGATTACGAATAGAAGAAAACGAAACCCGCTTGGGCTTTGAAGTAGATTACGACCGCGTAATTTTTTCGTCTGCTTTTCGAAGCTTGCAGGATAAAACCCAGGTTATTCCATTGTCAAAAACATCATTTGTGCATACGCGTTTGACGCATAGCTTGGAAGTTTCGGTGGTGGGGCGCTCCTTGGGAAGAATTGTTGGGAAGGAAATTTTGAAAAAACACCCGCAGTTACAGAATACGCATGGCTATCAATTCAATGATTTTGGAGCCATTGTTGCCGCCGCTGCTTTGGCGCACGATATTGGCAATCCTCCGTTCGGTCACAGTGGCGAAAAGGCGATTGGCGATTATTTTCTGAACGGAAATGGAAAACGTTTTAAAAATCAACTTTCCGAGAAGGAATATCAGGATTTGGTTGCTTTTGAAGGAAATGCAAACGGTTTTAAAATTTTAACCGAATCCAAAAATGGCGTTGAGGGTGGACTACGATTAACGTACGCAACGCTTGGTGCATTTATGAAATACCCAAAACAATCGCTTCCCAAAAAATCTACTTCTCACGTTGCCGATAAAAAATTCGGCGTTTTTCAAAGTGACACTGGATTTTTCAATGAAGTGGTCACAGAACTTGGCCTTTTAAGTAGGGGAAATAACGGTTATTCGCGCCACCCACTTACATTTCTTGTAGAAGCTGCAGATGATATTTGCTATACTATTATTGACTTTGAAGACGGTATAAACTTGGGTTTGATTGAAGAAGACATTGCGCTGGAATATTTAATTAATTTGGTTCGAGATAGTTTGAAAAAAGACATCTACTCACGCCTGCAAACGGTGCAGGACAGGTTGGCTTATTTGCGATCACTCGCCATTAATACTTTGATTGCCGAAGCAGCTTCTATTTTTATTGAAAACGAAGAAGAAATTCTGAAAGGAACTTTTTCTGAAGCATTGTTAGACAGAAGTCAATACAAGGCCCAAATTGCTGATATAATAAAGATTAGCATTGAAAAAGTTTACCAAAGTACAGAGGTGATGGAAAAGGAAATAGCTGGCTATACTATATTATCAACTTTGCTGGAAACATTTACTTCTGCTTTTGAAAATTATCAAAATGGAATAGCGCGACATTATGACAAAATTTTGCTGCAACTTATTGATTCCCATTCTCATAAAAACCAATCTGTCTATGAATATTTAATGGAGTGTTGCAATTATATCTCACGCTTAACAGATGGGAATGCACTTCAGAATTTTCAAAAAATAAAAGGCAATTTGTAACAAAATCATGTTTATATGGTTTAAAAATGTTAAAAATTGAATTTTAGAGGGTTATATTGTCAATTTTATGATATTTTTAGCAATCCTTTATTTGGGAATAGAAAATCAATAATTTAGAGATAGATCTTATCTACCATTAATCACCTAAAAACTTAATTTAAAGCTTATGAAAAAAGTTCTTTACTTAATTATCATTTTTGCTGTAAATGTTTCCTTTGCGCAGGATTACAGCAATTTGGTAAAAACGTATCTTCAGCAAAACCGAACGCTGCATTCTTTGCAGCCACAGGATATAACAGATGTATCTATTACCTCGCAGAGTTTTTCAAAAAGTATGCAGGTTCATAACGTATATGTAGAACAACGTTATCAAGGCATTGAGATTTTTAATTCAACATCTCCATTCGTTATTAAAGATGGAGCTGTGCACAGTGCTAAAATTTCTTTCACTGAAAATGTTTCCGCAAAGGTTAATGGTACTGCTCCATCAATATCGGCAGTGGGCGCTATTGGGAAGGCAGCCAATGCACTTGGCCTGCAAAGTCCCTCAAATTTAAATTTGATTGAAACACTTTCAGACCACGACTACATTTTTTCTAATGGAAATATTTCTATAGAAAACATTCCGGTAGAGCTTGTGTACCAAAAAATGGAAAATACGGGCGACCTGAGATTAGCTTGGAACTTGAGCATTTATCTTTTAGATGCATCACATTATTACAGTGTTCGAATTGATGCTATGACTGGTGAATTATTAGAAACAATGGACTGGGTTGTAAGCTGTAATTTTGGCGAAGAAGCTCATTCGCACTCAAACGAACAAAGTGTTTTGTTTGCCAATAAAAGTGAAGCCAGCTCTCTTGTAACAAGCGCCGCTGCGGCCTATCGTGTATTCCCATTGCCATTGGTTGGACCCAATGATGGTGCAGATCAATTAGTGAATGATCCATCAGACCCTGTTGCCTCTCCATTTGGATGGCATGATAATGATGGAGTTCCAGGACCAGAGTACACATACACTCGTGGTAACAATGTTATTGCACAAGAAGACAAAAATGGAAACAACGGAGTGGGTGCAAAAGCCGAAGGTGGTCCAACACTTACATTCGATTTTCCATTTAACTTACCTCAGAATCCAAATTCATTTACCGATGGAGCCATCACCAATTTGTTTTATATGAACAATATGATGCATGATGTTATGTTCCATTATGGTTTTGATGAAGCTAGCGGAAACTTCCAGGTAAATAATTACACTGGAGCCCCAGGTGCTGGTGATTATGTTTTTGCCGATGCACAAGATGGTAGTGGAATAAATAATGCAAACTTTGGAACTCCTCCAGATGGTGGAGCGCCAAGAATGCAAATGTACCTTTGGACTGCTCCTGGCACAGTATTGGGAACCTATCTGACTGTTAACAACGGACCATTAGCTGGACAATATTACGCTATGGATTCCAACTTCGCAGAGCCGTTGACCAATACCCCAATAACAGCAGATCTTGTAGTGGTTGAAGACGATAACTCAGGTCCTTCCACAGATACTTATGACGGTTGTGATAATATTACAAACGGATCAAGTATTTCAGGAAAAATAGCTGTTGTAAGGAGAGGTGAGTGTAACTTCACCGTTAAAGTATTAAATGCACAAAATGAAGGCGCAATAGCTGTAATAATTGTGAACGATGTGCCTTTAGAGCCAATTGTTATGGGCGGAAATGGGGCTCAAATTAATATTCCTGCTGTGATGATTTATCAATCTGATGGAGAAGCTTTAATTACTTCACTTTTAAATGGAGATACAATTAATGCAACTTTAGTAGATGATGGATCGGGAACTGATAACTTTCAACGCGATGGAGATCTAGACAATGTAATAGTTGCTCACGAATACGGTCATGGTGTTTCAAACCGTTTGACTGGTGGACGCTTACAAGCTGGATGCTTGCAAAACCAAGAACAAATGGGAGAAGGATGGAGTGATTATCTAGGATTTGTACTTACAATGAAACCTGGTGATACTCGAAATGACCCTCGTGGAACAGGAACTTATGCTTTAGGACAAGGTATTTCAGGTATTGGTTTAAGGGCCAAAGCCTATAGCTCAGATTTTGCTGTTAATGATTTTACCTATGATGATATTAAAACACAGTCAGTTCCACATGGAGTGGGATCAGTTTGGGCCACAATGTTATGGGATTTAACTTGGGATTTAATAGATGTATATGGTTTTGATGCAGATCTATATAATGGTACAGGGGGTAACAATATTGCATTGCAACTTGTTCTTGACGGTATGAAATTACAGCCTTGTAGTCCAGGTTTTGTAGACGGTCGTGATGCAATACTTGAAGCAGATCAAATTGCCTATGGCGGAGCAAACAGATGTTTGATCTGGAGAGCTTTTGCTAAGCGTGGTCTTGGTGAGAGTGCAAGCCAGGGAAGTTCAGGTAGTAGATCTGACGGTACTGAAGCTTTTGATGTGCCTGCCGGATGCGAACTAGGAGTTTCTGACAATGGTAACCTAGAAAATAACTTTATAGTTTATCCAAACCCATCAAATGGAGAGATTACAATCAAATCTCGTGTGGATGTTGGAGAAGCAACTATATCAATTTTTGATATGAACGGGAGAAAGGTGTTCACGCAGCAACTTGAACTTCATACTACTGCAAATGTAAATGCAAGCGGTCTTAACGCTGGAATTTATTTAATACAGATCGAGGGAGATAACCGTTCTCAAACATCTAAGCTGATAATTAACTAAAACTGAAATAGTTTTAAATAGAAAAGAGGCTCAGAAGAGCCTCTTTTTTTATAAATATTTTTGAATGGTTTTATAGATTTCTTCTGAAGAAATACCTGCTTGTTTCTGAAGCTCCTCAACAGTGCCATGTTCTAGAAAAACATCGGGAACGCCCAATTGTTTAGTTTTCCGCTGATAATTATGAATAGCGGCGAAAGAAGCAATACTCCCTCCCAAACCACCTACGGTAGTACCATCTTCCACAGTAATTATAGTTTCGTATTTCTGAAAAACTTCGTGCAGTAGATTTTCATCCAGAGGTTTTAAAAAGCGAACATCAACGCAGCCCACTTTTTCCCTTTCGGAAGCGGAAAGCAAGTCAATTGCTTTCAACGCATTATGATTTATAGTGCCAATAGTTAATATGAGAATTCTATTCCCTTCCTTTAGAGTTTCACCCTTTCCAATATCAATTAAATTGAATGGTTTTTGCCACTCGAGTATATTGCCTCTCCCACGCGGATAACGGATAAAGATCGGCAAATCAAGTCCCTTTTGGGCCGTGAACATTATATTCCGCAGTTCCGTTTCGTTACGGGGTGCAAAAATAATAAGGTTTGGAATGCAGTTTAAATATGCTAAATCGAAAATACCGTGGTGTGTTGCCCCATCTTCACCTACAATTCCGGCGCGATCCAAACAAAAAATTACAGGTATTTTTTGAAGGCACACATCGTGGATTACCTGATCGAAAGCCCGTTGTAAAAAAGTAGAATATATATTGCAGAAAACGGTAAAACCTCGCGTAGCCATTCCCGCTGAAAAAGTTACTGCGTGTTGTTCAGCAATCCCTACGTCAAAAGCACGTTGGGGAAAAGTATCCATCATAAATTTTAAGGAACTTCCCGTAGGCATTGCAGGGGTAATGCCTATAATTTTTTCATTTTCTGAAGCTAATTCAACCAATGTTCTTCCAAATACATCCTGAAATTTGGGGGGCTGCATGTCGTTGTTTTTCGGAGCAAGATCTCCCGTAAGGGCATCAAATTTTCCAGGGGCATGATAAACAACTTGGTTTTCTTCAGCTTGCCGTAACCCTTTTCCCTTGGTTGTAATTACGTGAAATACTTTTGGTCCCGAAACATTTTTAAGCCGTTCCAATTCTGAAATTACCAAATCCAGATTATGTCCATCGATTGGTCCGGAATAATTAAAGTTTAATGCTTCAAAAATATTATCAGACTCTTTTGCGCCGTTTAGTTTTACTTTGGTGAAATAATCTTTCAGCGCGCCCACACTGGGGTCAATGCCAATGGCATTATCATTTAGAATAATCAAAAGGTTTGTGTCCGTAACTCCTGCGTGGTTCAATGCTTCAAAGGCCATTCCGCTGGCAATGGAAGCGTCGCCCACTACAGCAATATGTTGCTTTTCTATTTCACCTTTTAATTTTGAAGCAATTGCCATTCCCAGAGCTGCAGAAATTGCGGTACTGCTATGCCCAACCCCAAAAGTATCATAGATACTTTCGGCCCGTTTTGGAAAACCACTGATGCCATTTAACTGCCTATTTGTGTGAAAAATTTGCTTTCTGCCAGTTAAGATTTTATGTCCGTAGGCTTGATGACCAACGTCCCACACCAAAATATCATCAGGGGTATTAAAAACGTAGTGTAAGGCGATGGTAAGTTCAACTACACCTAGACTCGCGCCCAAATGACCTTCTTTTGTTGCCACAATATTTATAATAAATTCACGAAGTTCCTGCGCTAATTGCGGCAATTTTTCCTTTGGAATTTTCCGAAGGTCGGCAGGATAATTTATTGTATTTAGTACATCTTGTGGCACGGTGTAAAGATACAGTTATTGCGAATTTGTTAATTGATGAATTCGTTAATTTGTTAATTCGTAATTTCGTTTTTAACTATGATTATAAAATTCCAAGAAACTTGAGTATAATAAATCCTTACGACGATACCTATTTTATGAAAAGAGCCATGCAAGAAGCTGAAATGGCCTATGATAAAGGCGAAGTGCCCATTGGTGCCGTAATAGTTATAAACAACCAGATTATTGCCCGTTCGCATAACCTTACTGAAACACTTAATGACGTTACGGCACATGCCGAAATGCAGGCAATTACCGCTGCTGCTAACTATCTGGGAGGAAAGTATTTAATAGACTGTACGCTTTATGTAACAATTGAGCCTTGCCAAATGTGCGCAGGAGCATTGTTTTGGAGCCAGATTTCAAAAATTGTATATGGCGCTAGAGATGAGCAGCGTGGGTGTATTGCCTTAAATACTAAACTTCACCCTAAAACCGAATTTAGGGGAGGAGTGATGGCAGATGAAGCATCACAACTGCTAAAACGGTTCTTTATCGAAAAAAGGAACTTAAACTAAAATAAAAAGCCTTTCAAAAATGAAAGGCTTTTACAACTCGAAACGTATATCTTTTTAGTCGTGGATTACGCGAACTTGAGCCGCAACCATTCCTTTTCTACCTTCTTCTTCAACATATTCTACTTTGTCACCTTCGTTAAGGGCTTCGCCGTTTAAGCCGGTTACGTGTACAAAAATGTCTTTTCCAGTTTCATCATTGGTGATAAAACCAAAACCTTTTGATTCGTTAAAAAATTTTACTGTTCCTTCCATTTTAAATAAAAAATAAATTAATAATAAGTTACAAATGTATAATATTTATGATTTTAGTTGTTAAGAAAATGAAAATTTTTTGAAAACGGATTGTCTTTTAAATCTTTTTTTCCTTCTGATAATCTTGCATTTTTTTAATATTTTCTTTGGTAAGCATATAGTCTTTCACACTTCTGTTTTTCCAGCGGTAATAAATAAACAGCGGCATGAGTACGAGAAATCCGATCATTAAGGATAGACCAATGATTAAATTGCCCGTGGCTTCATCATCAGGCTTGAGGTAAAACCCGATGCCTAAAGCAATAAGTACAGAAATAAAGAGGATGCCAATAATGTATTTCATTTTTATTTTTTATTAATTCCAACTTCGCTTATTTACCTGAAAAATCAATCAATTTTCTGCGATAGGCAGTAAGTAGTTTTGATTTTGAAACGAAACCATAGTATCTTCCGTGGCTTATCACCGGAAGGTTCCAAGCGCCTGTGTCCTGAAATTTTTTCATAACATCGGTCATTTTATCTTCTTCCAAATTTATAATATTTGGAGGGCTGTGCATAAGCTCCTGGGCTTTTAATTCTTCATAGAGGTTTTGGTCAAACATAACCGGTCTTAAATCATCAAGAAGGATAATTCCCTCAAGTGCATTTGTATCTTTGTCAAGCACAGGAAAAAGATTTCTTTTGGATTTTACAACGGCTTGATGCACAATTTCACCAAGATTCATCTGTGGGTAAATTGATATGAAATCACGTTCAATAACAGACCGTATATCCATCAAGGTAAGTACGGCGTGATCCTTATCGTGTGTTATGAGTTCACCCTTTCTGCCCAACTCCATTGCATAAACAGAATGTGGAATGAAGTATTTGGTAATGGAAAAACTAATAGCCGCCGTAATCATCAATGGAATGAAGAGTTCGTACCCGCCAGTTACTTCTGCAATTAAAAATATTGCGGTAAGTGGCGCGTAAAGCACGCCAGCCATTAGGCCCGTCATTCCCACCAATGTAAAATTGCTTTCAGAAACACCGTTGGGAAATAGACCGCAGTTGTTCAGAATTTTTGCAACCACGTTGCCCATGATACTTCCCATAAACAATACGGGAGCAAAAATACCACCTACGCCACCGGCACCAAAAGTAAGTGCACTGGCAATAATCTTGAAAAAAACCAGACCTGCCAAAAGTGCGATTACCACCCAAATACTAGTTAAGTCTAGATTAAAGATGTTGTTCTGTAAAGCTATTTCGGGGTTTCCTTTTACAAGATTGTTTATTACATCAAACCCTTCACCATAGAGTGGAGGGATAAAATATACAAGTATCCCCAGTCCTACACCGCCTGCAAGTAGGCGCTTTGCGGGAGAATTTATTTTTTCGAAAACCGTTTGAAAATAGGCATATACCTTTGTAAAATAAACAGAGGTAAATCCTGCGGCAAGTCCCAGAATCATATAAAATGGCACATCGCTTAAATAAAATGCGTCGGTATTCTTAAAGGGAAGAAGAATATCATTTCCGAAGAAAAAATACGATGTGAGAATACCCGAAATGGAAGCCAACAAGAGCGGAAGCATAGAAGCCAATGTTAAATCCAGACTGAAAACTTCTATTGCAAAAATTAGTGCTGCGATGGGCGCTTTAAAAATTGAAGCCATGGCTCCCGCTGCAGCGCAACCAATTAATAGGGTTCTGTTTGCCTGGTTAAGGTGCAAAACGCGAGATAGGTTTGAACTTAATGCCGCCCCCGTTGCAACAGTGGGGCCTTCAAGACCAACCGATCCTCCAAAACCGACAGTTATGGGTGCCGTTAAAATACTGCCGAACATTTGGTAGCGCTTTATAAACCCTTTCTTCTTTGAAATTGCAAATAGCGTGGAAGGAATACCATGGCTTACCTTCTTTCGAATTACATATTTTATTATAAAATAAACAAGGGTCAGTCCAAGGATGGGAAACACAAAATAAAAAGCCGTATGGTAATATTGTATTAGGTTTCCTTCTAACAAATGCTGGATAAAGTGCGTAAGGTTTTTAAGAATAACCGCGCCAACGCCAGATAAAAATCCCACAACTATAGCTATTAAATACACAAACTGCGTTTGCGAGATGTATTTAATTCGCCAAATAAGAAAGCGGGTTAGTAAGTTTCGTTTTTGTTTTGGCATCCTTAAAGCTATCAAAAAATCCTGCAAGTGCAGGATTTTTTATTATGAATTTATTTGAACCTTTAGATGAAGTTCCTCCAACTGCTTTTCGTCAATTGGCGCAGGGGCGTCAATCATCACATCGCGGCCCGCGTTGTTTTTTGGGAAAGCAATAAAGTCGCGGATGGTTTCCTGACCGCCCAAAATGGCAACCAATCTATCCAAACCGAAGGCAATACCACCGTGCGGAGGCGCGCCGTATTGAAAGGCGTCCATTAAAAAGCCAAACTGCGCCTTGGCTTCTTCTGGGGTGAAGCCTAAATAATCAAACATCAACGCTTGTGTCCTTTTGTCGTGGATACGGATGGAACCACCGCCTATCTCGTTTCCGTTTAAAACCAAATCGTATGCGTTTGCTTTTACCTCACCTGGTTTTGTGGCCAAAAGGTCAAGCTGTCCCGGTTTTGGGGAAGTGAATGGGTGGTGCATGGCGTGGTAGCGCTCAGTCTCCTCGTCCCATTCCAACAGCGGAAAATCCACGACCCACAGCGGGGCGAATTCATCAATCTTGCGCAATCCAAGCTGTTCCGCCAAATGCATTCGCAATGCGCTCAACTGGGTTCGTGCTTTGTTTTTTGCTCCGGAAACCACACAGATTAAGTCGCCAGATTTTGCCCCAGTAACCTCTGCCCATTTTGCTAAATCTTCTTCAGTATAAAATTTATCTACGGAAGATTTATAAGTTCCATCCTCATTGCAGCGAACGTAAACCATTCCCAGAGCTCCAATTTGCGGACGTTTTAGCCAATCGATTAAATTGTCTATTTCTTTTCTGGTAAAATTATTTCCTCCGGGAACGGATATGCCAACAACCAATTCAGCTTGGTTGAAAACACCGAAATCTTTATGCTGCGCCACTGAGTTCAGTTCGCCAAATTCCATCCCAAAGCGGATGTCCGGTTTGTCGTTTCCGTATTTTTTCATTGCTTCATCATAGGTCATTCTTGGGAATTCGGAAATTTCAACGCCGTTTATTTCTTTCAGCAAATGTTTGGTCAAACCTTCAAAAGCATTCAGAATATCTTCCTGCTCCACGAAAGCCATTTCGCAGTCAATCTGTGTGAATTCCGGCTGGCGGTCTGCACGCAAATCCTCATCGCGGAAACACTTCACTATTTGGAAATATTTGTCCAATCCGCCCACCATTAGCAATTGCTTAAAAGTTTGCGGGCTCTGCGGAAGCGCATAAAACTGCCCTTCGTTCATTCTGCTTGGAACTACGAAATCGCGCGCGCCTTCGGGAGTTGATTTTATTAAATAAGGAGTTTCCACTTCAATAAATCCTTCTTTTGAAAGATAATTGCGAACCGCCATTGCAACCTTTGATCGGAAAATAAGATTTTCACGAACAGGTTTTCTGCGGATATCGAGGTAACGATATTTCATTCTTAAATCCTCACCGCCATCGGTTTCATCTTCAATAGTGAAAGGTGGCGTTTCGGATTGATTCAAAATAGTTAATTCAGAAACCAAAATCTCCACATCGCCTGTTGGCATATTTGGGTTTTTGGATTCGCGCTCAATAACGGTTCCTTTTACTTGAATAACGAACTCGCGTCCAAGTTTTGTGGCTTTTTCCATTACTTTTTTGGGCGTTCTTTCCTCATCAAAAATAAGTTGGGTAATGCCGTAGCGATCGCGGAGATCCACCCAGACCATAAAGCCCTTGTCGCGGGTTTTTTGTACCCATCCCGCGAGGGTTACTGTTTTATTGATATCTGCCGCGCGAAGCTGGCCGTTGTTGTGCGTTCTGTACATTTTATTCTGAAAAAAATTGAGACGGCAAATTTAATAAGTATTAAATGAATTGTTGTGGTTTTGAAGGGATTATTATTTAGAGCATGGGTCCACATCAGTACACTAACTTTTTAAATAAGAAAAGACCTGCCAATTATTTAAAATTGACAGGTCCTTGAAATAATTTAATGTTCGACCAGACTTAGACTGCGCTCAGTGTAATACACTAGATAAGGTAGAAGCTCTATTGATTTTTCAACCTTAGTTGTTCTTTCGCCTTCTGTTTCTTTAATTCCTTTAACCTTCGCTTTTTTCTGAATCTAATCTTTGCGCGGTTCACCAAATAAAACATTACGGGAACCACAATCAAGGTTAGGAAGGTAGCGAAGATCAAGCCGAAGATTACCGTCCACGCCAGCGGGCCCCAGAAGATTACGTTGTCACCACCTATATAAATGTTTGGTTTGTAATCAGTAAAAAAACCAAAGAAATCTATGTTTAGACCAATGGCTAAGGGAATAAGCCCCAGCACGGTTGTAATGGCAGTTAGCAATACAGGACGCAAACGCGATTTTCCGCCGGCAACAATTATTTCAAAATATTGCCTTTTTGTAAGCATATCGTCATCGTCCATTTCCAGGTCGTGCATTTTTCGGTCTATAAGAATCTGGGTGTAATCTATAAGAACGATGGCGTTGTTAACCACAATACCTGCTAGCGATATAATACCCATCATGGTCATAATAATTACAAAATCCATCTGGAAAACCACGAGACCGAGGAATACCCCTGCCAGGCTGAGTACAATAGCCATTAAAATGATTAAAGGCTTGCTCAAAGAATTAAACTGCGCTACCAGAATAAGCATAATACCGCCCATAGCATAAAACAGTGCTAACAAGAGAAAACCCATATTGTCTGCCTGTTCTTCCTGCTCACCGGTAAAGGCAAGATTTATATCCTTTGGAAGCTCGTAATTCTGCAGTTCTGTTTTTAGGTCATTTACAATTTCGGTACCGTTATAACCTCCAAGTACGTTGGAATATACCGTTATGGTCCTTTTTAAATCCTTTCTTTTTATGGAACTGAAAGAAGCTGTGTTGTTCTTTGTTACCATAGCTGAAATAGGTACTTGAACAATATTGCCTTGGTTGTTCCTAAAGGTAATTGGTTGGTTGAAAAGTGCGCTTTCGTCATAGCGGGATTTCTCGGAAAGGCGAACGTTTATTTCGTAATCGTCATCACCTTCTTTATAGGTTGAGGCTTCTTCGCCAAAAATAGCGCGACGCAAGGTCTGTCCAATCTGTCCTGTGGAAATGCCCAACTGCCCCGCTTTTTCACGGTCCACGGTCACGTCCATTTCGGGTTTGCTTTTGTTTACGTCTATTTTCAGTTCTTCGATACCGCTGATGCCCAAACCTTCAATATAAGAACGCAGATTTTCAGCTTCGCGAAGCATTTGTTCGTAATCCTCTCCGCTCAATTCAATGTTTATTGGGTAGCCAACGGGCGGGCCGGCGGCATCTTTTTCAACAATAATGGAAGCTCCTGGGAAACCTTTTACCGACTCGCGCACTTCTTCCAGAACCGTGCTACTCTTTACGCCACGGCGTAATTGGAAGTCGCGCATGGAGAGCGTAATCTTTCCCTTTTGAGGCATATCATTGCTCTGTCCGCCATCGGTCTGTGGGTTTCCGGCGCCTTGGCCTACCTGTGAAATGGCAGATTCTACCATATAATTATACCCATTGTCATCATATTTTGCAATTGCATCAAAAACCTGTTGTTCTACCTGCTTGGTAAGTTCATTGGTTTTTTCAATGTCGGTTCCCTGTGGATATTCAATATAGGTAATAATCTGGTTCGGCTCATTTTCTGGAAAGAAAAGTACTTTTGGTTGTGCAATTCCCACTAAAATAAAAGAGAAAATTAAAAGTCCGATGGTTCCGAAGAAGAATACATAAGCTTTTCTTCCGCGCAAAGCGTACTTTAGGGTTCTTTCGTAAAAATTCTCCAGTTTTTTGAGGGATTTGTACTGAAAATAATCTACTGCACCTGCCAACACATATTTATAAAGCCAAAGCAGCAATGCCGCAAGTATCGCCAAATTTCCAAACCCTCGGAAAGCAGCTACATCCATTGCAAAACCGGCAACCAACAGCAAAACACCCACTCCCACTAAAATCAAGCTCCAGCGTACGAGTTTCTTTTTTGTTAACGGTTCCTCTTCAGTTTTCATAAATTCTGAAGTAAGCATGGAGTTAATTATCAATGCCACAAAAAGCGAAGATGACAGCACCACCGAAAGCGTGATGGGGAAATAAATCATAAACTTACCAATCATTCCCGGCCATAGCCCAAGCGGGAAAAATGCTGCAAGTGTGGTGGCTGTAGAAGCAATAATAGGCCAAGCAATCTCGCCCATACCTTGTTTGGCTGCTTTTCGTGGAGACATCCCCTCGCTCATTAAGGTGTAAACGTTCTCGACTACCACAATACCGTTGTCTACCAGCATTCCCAGACCCATAACAAGCCCAAAAAGCACCATTGTATTTAGCGTGAAGCCCAATGATGAAAGGATAAACAGTGACATCAACATAGAAAGCGGAATGGCGAAACCTACAAAAAGTGCGTTGCGGAAACCAAGGAAAAACATCAATACAATTACCACCAAAAGCACCCCGAAGATGATGTTGTTAACCAAATCATTCACTTGGTTTTCGGTCTTTATGGATTGATCGTTGGAAAGGCTTATGTGAAGACTTTTAGGAAGATAATTTTCCTGCTCCTGGGCTACTATTTCTTTTATTTGCTCAACGGCCTCAATCATATTTTTACCAGCACGCTTTTTTACATCCAGCATCACTACAGGATCACCATATTCACGAGCGTAGGTAGTTGGGTCTTTTTCTTGGAAATTTATAGTCGCAATGTCTTTTAGGAAGATAATTCCATCATCTTTTTTAACAACAACCTTTTCCAGCTCCTTTGGATCTTCAATTTCACCAGTAATCCGTATGTTTTTCTGAACGCCGTTGGTAATGATATTTCCACCGGAAATGGTGCTATTTTCACCTTTTACAGCATTAATAATATTGTCAAAACTTACCTGTGAAGCGGTCATTTTATAAATATCAACAGCTATTTCCACCTCTTTTTCCTCGGCCCCACGAATGGTGGCTTCCTTTATTTGTGGAAGCAGTTCTATTTTATCCTGAAGATATTCGCCGTATTCCTTCAACTGCTGCACAGGGTAATCGCCCGTAAGATTTATGTTGAGGATGGGCATTTCTTCTGAAAAGTTAAGGTCAAAAACATTGGGCTCTACCTTGGCGCCATTGGTGAGTGTGGGCCAGGTGGTTTCAGCTTTCACTTGATCTACCTTGTCTTTTACCAATTGCTTTGCAACGGGGATTTCTACCGTTTCCTCAAATTCTACAATTATAATAGAGTAATCCTGAAGGGTTGTTGAGGTGATTTCCTTTACACCACCAACGTCCTTAAATTCTTCCTCCAAAGGTTCAGTGATGAATTTTTCAACATCTTCAGCAGAGTTACCAGGGTTTACTGAGCTAACGTAGATTTTGGTCTCGATAATTTCGGGGAAAGCCTCGCGGGGCATACTATAATATGCGTAAGCACCCAAAAACAGGATGATGGCCATAATTACATAGACCGTCATTTTATTGTCAATGGCCCAAGACGATATGCTAAATTCTTTATAGGGATTTTTGCTCATGGTGCAATTGGTTTCTTAGTTTTTGATGGTTACTTTCTGGCCGTCGCGAAGGGTTTTAGCGCCTTCCTTTATGATTGTGTCGCCTTTTTTAATTCCAGATTTTACCTCTGTATGGTTTTCATAGGAAAGTCCTGTTTCAAGGAGCACACGCTTTGCTACACCAATTGAATCATTAATGGGTTGGTACAAGTAAGCAATGGTTTCCCCGGCGGCATTTTCCTGTAAAATATTCTCGGGAACGGTAATGGTATTTTCCGCGCTATAGTCGTTAACCTTTACGGTTGCGATGAGGTTGGGTTTCACCAAACCGTCTTTGTTTGGAATTTCTACCTGAATATCAAAACTTCGGTTGTTTGGGTTTATGTAATTGCTTACCTGACGGACAGTTCCTGTAAATTCTTCATTAATAGAAGCTAAATTTACTTTTACTTGGGTTCCTTTTTTAATGTTTTTAAGATAGGTTTCCGGGATGGAAGCCTTTAAATACATATCGCTCAAATTTACTAAACGTAATACTGGTGTTTGTCCAGGAACAACAACTTGGCCGGGATCTGAAATAATCTCATCAACAACGCCGCTAAAAGGTGCCGTGATTACGGTTTTTGATAATTGGGAACGCAATTGCTGTGTAACATTTTTAGCCGATTCATAATTGGTCTTGGCTTGTAAATACTGAATTTCAGAACCTATCTTTTGTTCCCAAAGCCTTTGCTGACGCTCAAAGGTAGTCTGTGCCAAAGCCATTTGGGCTTCCTGCTGTGCAACTTGGCTTGAAAGGCCGCCATCGTCAATTTTTGCCAGTCGTTGTCCTTTGGAGACGCGTTGCCCTTCCTTTACATACACATTGGTTAGTACTCCAGAGTACTCAGCATTAAGCACTACGTTTTGGTCTGTTTCAACATTGCCTTGTACTTCCACAAAATGCTTGAAAAGCGTATCTTTTATAACTTCGGCAGTAACTAAAGCTGGGCGGTCCTTTTTTTCGTGCGTTTCAATGTATTGATTGAGTTTGTCAATTTCGGCTTTTAACTCACGTTGCTGTTTGTTCATTTCTGCACGCTTCGCTTTTACAGCAGTCATGTCGCCAGAATTAATTACTGCATCAACAGATTGGTTATCACCTCCGCAGGAAGCCAAGGTGATTAGGGTAATTAGGAATAGGATTGCTTTTTTCATTTGTTGATTTTTTAAGCTATTTAGTTGAAGTTTTTTAATATTTTCCTTTTATTTCTTCTGAATTTATTCGCAGTTTCGGAATATTCAACACGGTTTCAAGATTTGCCTTTTCATTAATAACCTCAAGCATAGCTTGAAAATATTGTTGTTGGGCAGTATATAACTGCGTTTGTGCCTGGCGCAAATCAAAACTGGTAGATAGTCCTTCCGTGAATTTTATTTGGTTTTTGTTTTCAATACGTTCGGACAAAGCAAGGTTTTTCTTGGAATTTTCATAATTCTCTATGGCGAATTGATAATTGCTTTGAGCCGTAGTTAGATCTAATTTTATCTGTTGCTGGGTCTGTTCAAAATCGGTCTTTGCTTGATCGAGTGCTATTTTGGTTCGTTGGTTGGCGGCACTTCGCATACCACTGCTGAATATGGGAATGTTAAGGCTTACCCCCAAAACTGATGATTGATACCACTTTTGGTCACCATTAAAAAAAGTAAAATCATCGCTGTTTGCAGAAGTTCCATAATTTACAAAAGCCGATAGACTGGGCAGAAATTTGCTTTTTTCCAATCGGTTTTCAAAATAACGTTGTTCAATTAAGTTTTGCGCAATTTTATAATCTACGTTGTCTTCTATATTTAACGAAGCATCCAAAAGAACAAGACTGATGTTTTGGTCGGCAAGCTCGTCCAAATCGTCGGTTAAAGTTACGGGCGCCTCCACATCTATTCCCAAGGCTAGATTAAACATTTGCTTAGCAATAGCCTGACTTCTGCGGGCATTGTTAAGCTGGGTTTCAATATCTAAAAGTGTTATTTCCAATTGCTCGACGCTTTCTTCTTCGGCTAACCCGTTCTCAAATATTTTGCGGGTTTCGTTGAGGTTTTCCTCAAGATTGAATTTGTTTTTTTCAAAAATAGCTACCAATTCCTGCGCCAATAAAACACTTCCATAGGCATTGATAACCCCTTTGCGAACTTCCAATCGGGTCTTTTCATTGATGTTTTCGGAATATCTCAAAAAAGATTTGGCGGCTTTAAGGCCTACAAGATAGCTGCCGTCAAAGATTAGCTGATTTAATGTTACTACAGCGTTGGCGTTTTGTTTGGTCCCAAAAGTTACTGGTACAAAAGTGCCTGGTTCGCCTCCAGTAATTTCGGCGGGCAGAAGCGTGACAGGTTGTTTCAAGTTGTTGTTATAAGACACACTTGCGTCTATCTGTGGAAGTCCACTTGCCGTGGTTTCCCACTTTTGCTTTATGGCCCTTGCAATATCGCGGCGTGCATTTATAGACGTATAATTGCTGTCCAGCGCAAAGGTAACGGCTTCTTGCAAGCTGAAACTGTATTCTTTCTGTTGTTGCGAAAAACCTGAAGATACAGATAGTAATAAACTGAAAATTAAAAGTTTCTTAGTCATTGGTCTGGTGCTCTTTGATGAATTTTTTTAGTGTTAGAAAACCTTCCGGCGTTACAATTCCGCGGATATGATATTCAAGATATTCTTCGGTAAGGAATTGCGTTGAAAATTTTTCCAAGGGAAACAGGTTTTGGTCTTTTATTCCATGAATGCCTAAAAAATAAAGCCTTGCAATAAAATCTATGTTCAGGTTGCTTCGGTATAAACCTTGGTCAATGCCTCTGCGAAGATTTTTCCGGGTACATTCCATCATTTTTTCAAAATGGCTTTCTTTTATACCTTCAAAAATTTCAGGATAATACTTTTGAAGCTGATATTGCGGCGATGATTGCTCTGCTTCAATTGTTCCCATTACAAATTTTTTAATTTCGAAAAGTTCTTCGATTGGGTTTTGTTCTAGCGAGCAAATTTCATCAATACCTGTAGTAATATTGTGAAGTACATTACGGGTACATTCCTTAACAAGAGCCGTTTTGTTTTTAAAATGCGTATAAATGGTTTTTTTCGAAATGCCCATTTCATTGGCAATATCGTCCATGGTTACGCTTTTAAAGCCAAGCTTTAGGAATAAGTCTGTCGACTTTTGAATTATTTTATTTCTCATAGCGGGCGCAAAGATATGTCGGGAAACTTTTAAAACAAAAATAGTTTCCATAGTTTTATCTTATTTAACAGAAGCTTAACACCAAGGGTATTTTGCAGCTATAAATTGTGTGCTTTAAAATGCTTATTTTACTTTAGCCAAAATTTTCTTCAACCATGGAAATTCTAAAAAAGTACAACGGCGACCTCCAAGAATATCTTGCCAAAGCCGTTTCGCATAAAGAGCCGCACCAGCTCTATGACCCCATAAAATATATTCTTTCGTTAGGAGGCAAGCGTATTCGTCCCGCATTGACATTAATGGTGTGCGATTTTTTTGGGACAGAATATAAAAAAGCAATGAGCGCTGCGCTTGCCGTTGAGTTGTTTCATAATTTTTCGCTAATCCACGATGATATTATGGATAACGCCCCACTGCGAAGGGGGAAGAGAACAGTTCACGAAAAATGGGACGTGAACACAGCGATACTTTCGGGAGATGCAATGCTTATTTTGGCCTATCAATTTTTTGAGAATTATGAACCGAAAATGTTCCAAGAGCTTGCAAAACTCTTCGGTGAAACAGCGCTGCAAGTTTGCGAAGGCCAACAGCACGACATGGATTTTGAAACCCGTGACGATGTTACGCTCGTGGAATATATACAAATGATAGATCACAAAACTGCGGTTTTATTGGGCGCAGCAATGAAAATGGGGGCTATTGTTGCAGCAGCTGCAGAAAGTGATAAAGAAAAAATCTATCAATTCGGAAGAAATTTAGGTATCGCCTTTCAGTTGCAGGATGATTATCTGGATGTCTTCGGCAATCCGGAAACTTTCGGAAAGCAAGTAGGCGGCGATATTATTTCAAATAAAAAAACTTTTCTTTACATAATGGCTGTAGGGCAGGGAACTTTGGCGCAAGCGGAAGAACTGGATCATCTTTTCAGCATAAACCCCAAAGACCCAACGGATAAAATTCTGACTGTAAAAGAAATCTTTTTAAACTCCGGTGCAGCTGAAGCCACCCGAAAAGAGATTGAAAAATACAGTAATCACGCTTACTCATTACTAGATGGCATTAATCTTTCTGAAGAAAAGAAAGAAATGTTTCGTGAGTTTGGCCACAATTTAATGCAACGAAACGTTTAAAATCCATTCACAAAAGCAAATTTACCCTAGAATCCATTTGGGAATATTTTAAGATTTCAAACCGTATAAATCTGGGCAATACAGTCAGCTAGTTACTTTAATTATTGTATTTTTGTACCGTTTTATCAAAAAGACCCATTTGTATATTTATCATGGATAAATTTTCCTTCTTAAACGCGGTTCACCCATCCTACATCGCGGAACTTTACGAAAAATATTTACAATACCCCGACAGCGTTGAACCTAGTTGGAGAGCCTTTTTCCAAGGTTTTGATTTTGGTTCGGAAAATAGTGCACACGATTTTTTCGGTATAGACGAAGCATCGGAAGCACCACGACTTGCAGAGGGTGATAATTGCGAGGATGTTGTAAAGGAATTTCAGGTTGTGAAACTTATTGATGGTTACAGAACCCGGGGGCATCTTTTTACAAAAACAAATCCCGTTCGTGAACGTAGAAAATATGCGCCAACGCTTGCTTTAGAAAATTTCGGGCTTTCACAGCACGATCTAAAAGCTACTTTTAAAGCAGGTGAAATTTTAGGAATAGGCGAAACTACGCTGGAAGAAATCATAAATCATCTTGAAAGCATTTATTGCGATTCTATTGGAATTGAATATATGTACATTCGCAAACCGGACGAGATTCAATGGATACAACAGAAGCTGAATGTAAATGATAATCAGCCCAACTTTTCTACGGAGCATAAAAAACACATCTTAAAAAAACTCAACGAGGCTGTAGCTTTTGAGAGTTTTCTTCATACAAAATACGTGGGGCAAAAAAGGTTTTCACTGGAAGGGGGCGAAAGCTTGATTCCTGCTTTAGACACCCTAATTGAAAATGCCGCTGAAAAAGGAGTGGAGGAATTTGTTATGGGTATGGCTCACCGTGGGCGTTTGAGCACACTGACGAATATCTTCGGCAAAAGCGCAAAGGATATTTTCAGCGAATTTGATGGAAAGGATTATGCGCAAGATATTTTTGACGGCGACGTAAAATATCACTTGGGTTGGACCTCCAAAAGAAAAACTGAATCTGGAAAAGAAATAAATTTAAATATTGCTCCAAATCCTTCACATCTGGAGACCGTGGGCGCGGTGGTTGAAGGAATAACAAGGGCTAAACAGGACGACCATCACAAAGACAATCCAAACAAGGTTTTGCCTATCATCGTCCACGGCGATGCGGCAATTGCAGGACAGGGTATTGTGTATGAAATTGTACAAATGGCGCAGCTGGATGGTTACAAGACCCAAGGAACTATTCATATTGTCGTTAACAACCAAATAGGTTTCACCACAAATTATCTGGATGCGCGCTCCTCAATTTACTGTACCGATGTTGGAAAGGTTACACTTTCACCAATATTGCACGTAAATGCCGATGATGTGGAAGCTGTGGTACACGCTATGAATTTTGCTTTGGATTTCAGAATGGAATTTGGACGCGATGTATTCATCGATTTGTTGGGCTACAGAAAATATGGTCACAATGAAGGCGATGAACCGCGTTTTACACAGCCCAAACTCTATAAGGCTATTGCCAAGCATAACAATCCAAGAGACATTTATGCCGAAAAACTTATTGCCGAAGGTGTAATTGACAAGGGATATACCGATAAACTGGAGCAGGAATTTAAAGACAAGCTGGAAGAAAATCTTGAAGATTCCAGAAAAGAAGATAAAACCACCATCACTCCCTTTATGCAGGATGAATGGGATGGATATGATTATGCCGAAGAAGATAAAATGATGGAAGATGTTGATACAACTTTTGATTTGAAAAAGTTGGATGAAATTGCCGAAGTCATTACCAAATTGCCAGAAGACAAAAAATTCCTAAAAAAAATAGCCAAACTTGTTGATGCAAGACACCAAATGTATTTTGAAGACAACAAGTTGGATTGGGCGATGGGAGAATTGCTTGCGTACGGAACCCTTTTAAAAGAGGGCCACGATGTGCGTATGAGCGGGCAGGATGTGGAACGCGGAACTTTTTCACATCGCCACGCCGTTATAAAAGTAGAAGACAGTGAAGAAGAGGTAGTTCTTTTAAACCATTTGAAAGGCGACCAAGGCGATTTTTACATATACAATTCCCTTCTTTCGGAATATGGCGTAGTTGGATTTGATTACGGTTACGCAATGGCAAGCCCGAAAACGTTAACGCTTTGGGAGGCACAGTTTGGCGATTTCAGTAATGGGGCGCAGATAATGATAGATCAATATATTTCTGCGGCTGAAGACAAGTGGAAACTGCAGAACGGTTTGGTAATGCTTTTGCCACACGGCTATGAGGGACAGGGAGCAGAACACTCTTCAGCCAGAATGGAGCGCTACCTTCAATTATGTGCAACCGATAATATGTTTGTGGCAGACGTAACAACGCCAGCTAATCTCTTTCACCTTTTCAGACGACAATTAAAAGTAAATTATCGCAAGCCGTTGATCGTATTTACGCCCAAGAGTTTGCTGCGCCACCCAAAAGTGGTTTCCACTAAAGAAGAATTAGCCAACGGAAGTTTTCAAATGGTGATTGACGATGCCGAGGCAAAAGTTGCGAAAGTGAAAACATTGGTATTCCTTACCGGTAAATTCTATTACGATCTGCTTGAAAAACGAGAAGAATTGAAAAGAGACGATGTGGCTTTGGTACGTGTTGAGCAATTATTCCCATTGCCAACAGACGAAATGAAAAAAATCCTTAAAAAGTATAAAAATGCAGACGATGTGGTATGGGCGCAGGAAGAACCTAAAAATATGGGTGCTTATTCGCACATTTTAATGCATTTTGAAGAAGCGAGGGATTTCAGGGTTTGCAGCAGAAAAATGTATGCAGCTCCTGCAGCGGGCAGTACCGTGAGATCAAAAGCACGTCACGCTAAAGTGATTGAAAACGTGTTTGATAAAAATATGGAATAGTTTTTCTGAAAATTTTTACAGAAAGAAAAAAAGAAATTAAATTTAAAGAATTGTAAACCCAGGGTTTATATAAATTAAAGAACGTATGGCATTAGAAATGAAAGTCCCATCCCCGGGAGAATCCATCACCGAAGTTGAAATAGCATCTTGGCTAGTAAAAGATGGCGATTATGTTGAAAAAGATCAAGCAATCGCTGAAGTAGACAGTGACAAAGCAACACTTGAACTTCCGGCAGAAGCCAGCGGAATCATCACTTTAAAAGCTGAAGAGGGTGACACAGTTGCTGTAGGCGATGTAGTTTGCCTAATCGACACAGATGCGAACAAGCCCGGCGGCGATGATGCTGAAAAAAAATCTGAAAAAAAGGAAAAATCTCCAAAAAAAGCAGAAGCCAAAAAGGAGACTCCTTCAAAACCATCAACTCCCAACCAAGAGCAAGATAAAAAAACGTATGCAACAGGGTCGCCTTCGCCTGCAGCTAAGAAAATTCTTGACGAAAAAGGGATTTCTTCAAAAGATGTAAAAGGAAGTGGCCGCGATGGACGAATAACTAAAGAAGACGCTTCAAATGCTACACCTTCTATGGGAACTCCAGGTACTGGTAGCCGTGGCAGTGAGCGTAAAAAACTCTCTATGCTACGTAGAAAAGTTGCCGAGCGTTTGGTTTCAGCAAAAAATGAAACCGCTATGCTTACTACTTTTAATGAAGTAGATATGACTGCTATTTTTGAATTGCGAAACCAATACAAAGAGCAGTTTAAAGAAAAGCATGGGGTAGGCCTTGGCTTTATGTCATTCTTTACATTAGCAGTGGTTCGCGCGCTGGAGCTTTATCCAGACGTAAACTCAATGATTGATGGTGATTATATGATCACCTATGATTTTAAAGATATATCAATTGCTGTTTCAGGACCAAAAGGATTGATGGTCCCTGTAATAAGAAATGCTGAAAATCTAAGCTTTAGAGGTGTTGAAAATGAAGTGAAAAGACTTGCAATTAGAGCTCGAGATGGACAGATTACTGTTGATGAAATGACCGGCGGTACTTTTACAATCTCTAACGGAGGTGTTTTCGGAAGTATGCTTTCAACTCCAATTATTAATCCACCGCAATCTGCAATTTTGGGGATGCACAATATTGTTGAGCGTGCTATTGTGCGTGATGGTGGAATTGTTGTAGCGCCAGTAATGTATGTGGCACTTTCTTATGATCACAGAATTATTGATGGCCGTGAGTCTGTAGGATTCCTTGTGGCAATAAAAGAAGCTTTGGAAAGTCCCGAAGAACTTTTAATGGACAATGACGTTAAGCGTGCTTTGGAATTATAATTCCAACCAAAGGATGAAAATAAAAAATCCGGCCTGTAGAGCCGGATTTTTTTGGTTAGTTAGGAAACATCTTCTCAATAAAAAATAATAGTTGTAATTAAGTTTAATAAAAGAATCAATACTATTGAGATAGTCAGCGCGACTACTAAAGGTTTTTTTGAAGTTTCCGTAGTAGAAAAATCCTTTTCTTTATCCTTTATATAAACTGTATCTTTCATAGTGTAAATATCCAAAATTTCTGAGGAAAATAAAATACGTGGTAACACGTAATTTTTGTCAATTAGAATATAATTGTTTCTATAACAGCTTGTCATGATGCTCTTTTGCCCAGATAAGCAAGCTGTTGGTCTTTGGTTCAATATTGAGTTTTGTGATGATATTGCTACGGTGTTTTTCAACCGTTCTGTATGAAATAAAAAGTTGTGAGGCTATTTCCTTATTTGTTTTATCCTGGGCAATTAGTTTTAAAATCTTTTTTTCTGAAGGAGTAAGTGTGGAGAGTTCGCTATCTTCCACAAGTACCACGCCAATAAGTTCTTTTATCTTTTCGCTAAAAAAAGGAACACCTTCTTTAACGGTTTTAATGCAGTTTTCAATTTCTTCAAGCGCGAATTCTTTTAAGATGTATCCAAAGATATTAAGCTCTTGCGCCTTTTGGTATAGGTCCTTTTCTTTATGAAGTGTTATCAATACAATTTTGGTCTGAATGTCGGTTCCCTTGCATTGTTGGGCAATCTCCAGTCCAGACATGTACGGCATCTGAATATCCAAGATGGCTATGTCTGGTTTTTTCTGGGTGATTAAATTGTAAGCTTCTCTTCCATCGTTTCCGCTTCCCAATAGATTATAACCCTTTTCTATCAAAAAGTCGCTTAGTCCTTTTAATAAAAGGGGATGGTCGTCTGCAATAATGATGGATGGTGTAGTTTCGCTCATAATGGAAATTGAAATTCCAGCACAGTGCCGGTGTCTTTTTTAGAAGTTACCTTCATTTGGCCTTTTAAGAATTTTGTACGTTCCAAAAGTGTTTTTAAACCTAAAGATTTTACATCCTGATATTTTTCGGCAAAATCAAAACCTACACCATTGTCACGTATGGATATCAGGATATTGTTGGCAAACTTTTTTATTGAAACCTTGCCTGCCTCTGCATTTGCGTGTTTAAGGATATTGCTCAGGCTTTCTTGAATGATTCTATAAATATTCACTTCGTCTTCTTTTGAGAATATATCATCTATGTTGTCAATTTCAGCAGAAATGAAAAGTGTTGTGTTTTCATCTATTTGGTTTATGGTATACTCAATTGCCTTGGTGATGCCGAGTTCCTGTAACTGAAAAGGATGCAGATCGCGCGAGATGGCCCGAACTTCCTCAATGGTGTGGTCAACCATTTTTTTGGTGTCTGCATCGCCACTGCTCATCAACTTGTTTTTTATCACCAACAATTGTTGGCCAATGCCATCGTGGAGGTCTTTTGAAATTCTTCTTCTTTCGCCTTCCTGCGAAATGAGAAGCTCCTGGCTAAATTTTTCCTGAAGAACTTTATTGCTTTTTAAGTGTCTTTGGTTTCTGTACAAAAGAATAAGTCCAAAACCCAGAAGAATGGCAATACCCCCGAAAAGCATCGCTTTTTTGAAACTTTCATTATCTTTTTCCAAAAGGCTTATGCTGGTTGTTTTTTCTACCAGTTCTTTTTCCTTTTTTTCAGTTTCATAAAGCGTTTGGTAATATGCGAGGGCATTTGCGGTACTTCGGTTGTAAATGGAATCTTTTATGGCGGCGGAAGCTTGGTTGTTTTCAATGCTTTTTTTGTATTCTCCCATATCATAATAGATTTCTGATAAAAAGGAATACGTTCCCATGATTTCATCCTCCATTCCCAAACTTTTGGCAATCTCTAGTTTTTTCTTTGCCAGCGCTAATGCAACTTCATAGTTGCCGATGGTCTGTAGATATTTGGCTTTTCCGCCCAAAAAGTTCAGTTCGGCAGGGGGATTTCCTGAAAGGTCAAAATCTAAGGCTTCCAATTGATCCAGATGTTTTTTGGCTTCAATGATTTGATTTTGTTCGCAATAATATTCAATAAGCCGAGAATGAATTCCTATGTAGGTAGATTTATTTGAATTGTCACGCTCAAAGCTCTTTTCGGCCATCAGTAGTGCCTTATGCTCTAAATCGCGATTGCCCATTTTTTTATAATCAAGGGCTTGGTTGTAATATTCATAGGATAAAAATCGATTGAGCCCCAAGCTCTTCATTTTCTCAATTAATGCATCGCGCTCTATCTTGGCTTTTTGGTGAAAGCCATTCATACTGAACATGCTGATGATGCCCTGTTGGGCATAAACCATGTAATCGTATTCCTGTTTAAGCTCATATAAGGTATAGGCTCGGGTGAAGTCTTCACCGGCAAGTACAAATTTCCCCATTTGTGAATATGCCTGCCCTCTAAAAAGATAAGTATCCGCAATATTCATAGTATCTTTTGATGAAAAATTTTCTAATGCCACGTTGTAGTCCTCGATTGCTCTTTTAAGGTCTACCTTGGTATTGGCACTCCCACGTTTCATATATAATCCACCTAATAAAAGGCTGTCCTCTATTTTGTATTTGCGGGCCAAAACGCTATTGATAACGGTAATTGCATTCAATGGATCATTCGCATAATTGGTAAGCGGATACTGAAGGTTCATTGCTTTTTTTGCCGCCAGCTCTATGCTGTCCAATTCCTGGGCAAGATCTATATATTGTAGGCTGTATTTAATGAAGGCATCTGTGTCTTTTGAGTAAGTACGTTTTAATAAACTGTCCAGCGCTGTAAGCTTCTCCTGTTTGTTAGAGGTCGTATTTACAATCTTTTCATAATGTGAAATATTCTGGCCATACCCTGAAATTGAGTAAAGCGTAAAAAGGAAAAGTAATGCAAAAATTTTTTTCAGCACAAAAAAGTTTATTTCAGAAGAAAGATAAAAGTACTTAAATTATTGGAAATAAACATATCGGCAATCATTCTATTTAACGTAAAAACAATTTCTGCCATAATCAATTACCGCTCTGTGCTGTTTTAAAAAATCTGCACCAATTATCCCGTGAATGGCGTTTTCATTTACTTGCTGAAGTGCGGCGTTTACGTGTGAAAGATCAAAGAGTACAAAATCCATGTTATTAACGCTCCAACTCTTAATGTTAAATTTATTTCCGCGAGAGAGCATGGTTTTCATATTTATGGCCCCGGCCCCGGCAGCTTTAATAATACTCTCCTCGCTTATCAATAAAAAATGGGCGCTATCGGTAAAGCCAACACAGCTCGTGGAAGCACCGGTATCCAAAATAAAGTTGCCCGAAACACCATTGATTTTTGCCGAAAAAAGATAATGGCCGGTGGCAAGCCTTTTTAACGGAATACGGTAAAAACCCTCGGCTTCAATAAATTTGCGTAATTGCATCAGCTTTTTTGTGTAAAGATAGCAAACAAAATAAGTAGCTTTGCAGTTATGCTTACAGATACCCATACCCATTTATACAGCGAGGCCTTTGCCGAGGACCGCAACCAAATGATGCAACGGGCCTTTGACGCCGGCATTGACCGTTTTTTTATTCCCGCCATTGATTCGGGTTATACCGAGGCGATGTATGCACTGGAAAAGGAATATCCTGAAAATGTGTTTTTAATGATGGGGCTGCATCCCACTTCGGTAAAGGAAAATTTTGAAGAAGAATTGGCCCACGTTGAAGAACAATTTAAAAGAAGAAATTTTTACGCCGTGGGCGAAATAGGCATTGACCTGTATTGGGATAAATCTACTTTGGGAATACAGCAGATTGCTTTCAAAAGGCAAATACAATTGGCCAAAAAATACAAGCTGCCCATTGTAATCCATTGCCGAGATGCTTTTGATGAAATTTTTGAAGTTTTGGAAACCGAAAAGGGCGATGATCTCTTCGGAATTTTTCATTGCTTTACCGGAACTTTTGAACAGGCGCAACGTGCATTGTCTTTTAATATGAAACTGGGTATTGGGGGAGTGGTTACTTTTAAAAACGGAAAAATAGATACTTTTTTGGATCAAATCCCTTTAAAGCATATCGTTTTGGAGACCGATTCGCCTTATCTTGCCCCCGCACCCTTTCGCGGAAAGCGTAACGAAAGTAGCTATTTGACATTGGTCTGTAAAAAACTTTCGGAGATTTATAATGTTTCGGAAGAAGAGATAGCAAAAATCACCACTGAAAATTCTAAAGTGGTATTTAAAATTTAAATTCCAAAAAACAAGTACCAAATTCCAAAAAAGTTGAACTTTGGAATTTGGAATTTTAACATTTGGAATTTCATAAATATAAATTGTATGCCAAAATGAAAACCCAACCCAACATACTCCTTATATATACAGGTGGAACCATCGGGATGATAAAGGATTTTGAAACCGGTGCGTTGCGCAACTTCAATTTTGATGAACTGCTGAACCATATTCCCGAACTGAAACTCTTGGATTGCAGTATTACAACTACTTCTTTTAAAAAACCAATTGACAGTTCAAATATGAATCCCGAATACTGGGTGGATATTGCAACTATCATTGAAGAGAATTATGAAAAGATGGATGGGTTTGTGGTACTACACGGGAGCGATACGATGAGTTACACCGCTTCGGCTTTAAGTTTTATGTTAGAAAATTTGGGAAAACCTGTGATTTTTACAGGATCTCAGCTTCCCATTGGCGATCTTCGCACAGATGCAAAGGAGAATTTGATAACTTCTATTCAAATTGCATCGCTTCAAGAAAAAGGAGTTTCAAAAATTGCTGAGGTCTGTCTTTATTTTGAATACAAATTATATCGTGCAAACAGGACCACAAAAATTAATGCCGAGCATTTTGAGGCATTTGCTTCGCTAAATTATCCTGAGCTGGTGCAAAGCGGTGTACATTTGGTTGTAAACAACGAAGCACTTTACAGGCCGAATAGAAGAAAAAAACTGAAGGTCCATAAAAGTTTGGAGAGCAACATTCTGCTTGTTAAAATGTTTCCAGGTATTGACGAGGCCACAATTAAATATCTTTTTGACTATCCAGATATGAAAGGATTGGTGCTGGAAACCTATGGAGCAGGCAATGTTACCAACGCCGATTGGTTTATTAATTCGCTAAAAGCCGTAATAAAAAAGGGCATTCCCGTTATAAACGTTACCCAATGTTCGGGCGGGAGCGTGAATATGGGGCTATATGAAACCAGTACTGAATTAAAAAAAATAGGTGTAATAAGCGCAAAAGATTGTACTACAGAAGCATCCTTGGCAAAATTGATGTATTTGTTGGGTCAGAAAATTTCGGCTAATAGCTTCAAAACCATCTTTGAAACCTCTTTACGTGGAGAAATGCAATAAATTAACCGCTTAAATTATTTTATAGCGTTGTTTTTTTTTTGATATTTGGCACTCCATTCAAAAAAATGGCTGAAATTATAGAGAGAGGTGGCCGAGTGGTCGAAGGCGCACGCCTGGAAAGTGTGTATACGCCACAAGCGTATCGAGGGTTCGAATCCCTTCCTCTCTGCAACAAACGTAACAGTGTATTAATTAACTCATTTGTACTGTCAATTAATATTCTTGCAGATTAACTAAATTATTTTATATCTTTAAACCTTTAACTAAAAACAAACTTTAAGTCGATAGCAATGAAAAAATTATTTTCTATTATGGCGGTTGCCGCAATGGTATTTGTAGGCACATTAAACGCGAACGCTGCAACAGCGCAAACAATGCCAACTAGCTCTCAAGCATTGGTAACAGCAGCCACAGTTTCTTTTATACAAGATGAAACTACTACTGCAGCAGAACCTGAAAAAGGATTTCACCAAGAACTGAAAGAACGTTTTGTAGAGGGTGGTCCTGGATTTATGGGAATCGTATTGCTGTGTTTAATTCTTGGATTGGCAATTGCTATTGAAAGAATTATCTACCTTAACCTTTCTACCACCAATACTCAAAAATTGGCTCAGGATGTGGAAGACGCATTAAACAGTGGCGGAATTGAAGCTGCAAAAGAAGTGTGCAGAAACACAAAAGGTCCTGTTGCCTCCATTTATTACCAAGGTCTAGATCGTGCCCACGAAGGTATTGACATTGCTGAAAAAGCTGTTGTTGCCTACGGTGGCGTACAGATGGGTCAATTGGAGAAGAATGTATCTTGGATTTCACTTTTCATCGCTTTGGCTCCTATGCTTGGTTTCATGGGTACGGTAATCGGGATGATTATTGCATTCGATAAAATTCAGGCAGCTGGTGATATGAACCCATCACTTGTGGCAGGAGGTATTAAAGTGGCGCTTTTAACAACCGTATTTGGTTTGATCGTGGCTATTATACTTCAAATTTTCTACAACTATATTATCGCTAAAATTGATAGTATCGTAAACAGTATGGAAGATGCTTCTATCACATTGATCGATATGTTGTTCGACTACAAACAAAAAAACAAAATCTAAACAAACCACAAGATGGCATTACATAAAATTTTAAAAATAGTAGCGTTGCTTCTAGGCGTTGCGGGAGTTATTTTTCTTGCAATGATCATCGCCAAAGGTGATGAGGCTGTATCAGCAACCGGCGAAGGCGTTGATGGTTTCTTGTATGTTGCTTATATTACATTTGCTATAACAATTGTATTTGTTTTATTCTTTGTACTAAAAGGAATTTTCGCAGGAAACATAAAAAACACATTAATATCTGTTGGAGCTTTTCTACTTATAGTAGTAATTGCATACGTTCTGGCAGACGGAAACCCAATGCCAATGCAGGAAGGCGAAATGCTTTCAGAAAGCGGCTCAAAATGGGTTGGAACAGGACTATATGCTTTTTATATACTAGCAATACTTGCTGTAGGCTCCATGGTTTTCAGCGGAATTAAAAAAGTAACAAAATAATGGCAAGAAGAGCAACACCCGAAGTAAACGCAGGGTCGATGGCTGACATCGCTTTCCTATTGCTTATCTTTTTCTTGGTAACCACTACCATTGAAAAAGATAAAGGAATTGCGCGACAGCTGCCCCCTAAGGAAGATGTTGTTGACCCGCCAAAAATTAAAGAAAAAAACCTGTTCATAGTAAATGTAAACAGGAGCGATCAATTATTGGTTGAAGAAAAATTGATGGAGCTTAAAGATCTCCGTCAGGCCGCAATCGCTTTTCTTGACAATGGCGGAGCTCCTTCCGGAAGCCCAGAATATTGCAATTATTGCAAAGGGAAACGTGACCCAGAATCATCTGATAACCCAGATAAGGCAGTAATATCTGTTCAGAACGATAGACTTACCTCCTATAAAATGTACATTGCCGTTCAAAATGAATTGGTGGCAGCATACAATTTTTTAAGAGATAGGGAATCAGAAAGATTATACGGATGGAAATTTACCGAAAAGAGTAAAGATCTTGATGAAGGAAAGATAAAAGGGGAAGCTGCCAAGGAAGCATTACAGGAAAAATTGGAGAACGTACAAAAATTATTCCCACTAAAACTTTCAGAAGCGGAACCAAAAAAATCTGGACAATAACACAAAGAGTATGTCAAAATTTAAAAAGAAAAAAGACGGCGGATTGCCAGCCATTTCTACAGCATCCCTTCCGGATATTGTATTTATGCTACTGTTCTTCTTTATGGTTGTAACAGTACTGCGCGACGACAATTTGCTTGTTCAGAACAAATTGCCAAAAGCAGATCAGGTTGAGAAATTGAAAAAAGACCGTTCTGTATATATTTATGCAGGAAAGCCAAGTTCAAGATATCAGGACAAGTATGGTTCCGAAGCTAAAATTCAAATTGGCGATAAATACACAGATTTATCCAATATCAAATTCGCTTTGACCGAAGCACGACAAAAATTACTCCCTGAACTTCAGGATAAAGTAATGGTGGCCCTTAAAGTAGATGAAAAAACAAATACTGGAATGGTAACTGATATTAAACAGGAATTACGTGATTTAAATATGCTTAAGATTATTTACATTACTACCCCTGGAAATGAAATAAATCCATAATAACAATCGACTTATTTTAAAAACGCCTTGTGCCGAATATTTTGGTTCAAGGCGTTTTTTATTCTTCATATTTTTAAAATACAATTATCTTTGATACGTATGCAAAGAGCGTTAAAAATATTTTTCACACTTTTCTTGGTTCTAGTTTCTTTTGAAACCATGGCGCAGGACACCATTCCACCTCCCGCAGTTGATTCTTTATATAGAGAGGACCAGTTTTATATAGGGGTTACCTATAATCTCCCCCTTAATCTTCCGTCAGATGGCAATATTCGTGGTCTTTCGGGAGGAATACAATTTGGCTTTTTAAGGGATATGCCCATTAATAAGCAACGAAACCTTGCAATTGCTATTGGTGCAGGGTTGGCAATTGATCAATTGGGGCAAAATCTTTTTATAGGTGAAACAGCCAATGATGAAACCATTTTTAGGGTTCTCGATGATAATGTAGATTATACCCGAAACCGCTTTAATATGGCAATAATAGAAGCTCCTGTAGAGTTTAGATGGCGAACATCAACACCATCAACTTATAAGTTTTGGAGAGTGTATACAGGTTTTAGAGTAGGATATGCATATTGGTACAAGGCAACTTTCAAACAAACCAATAATAATGTAAATCAAACTAAAATTCCAGAATTTGACCCTTTAAGGCTCTCAGCTACGATTAGTCTAGGATACAATTCCTTTAATTTCTTTGCTTCTTATAGTATAAATCCTTTCTTTAAGGATGCTGTTACGGTAGATGGGGAAAGTGTTGATTTTAGAGCACTAAAGGTTGGATTGCTGTTTTATATCCTATAGCCAAAGATTGAAAAGTATCAGCTGTGGGATAGCGCCCAGCAATAGACCAATACCCAGTTCAGAATAGGTGTGGGAATCACTATTTAGTCGCGATGAAGCTACCCATCCATTTACAAATAAGAAGAAGCTTATGGTTACCAAGAGGTTTATTTTAAAGTGAGCACTAAGCCCCACAAGAAACATCAAAATACCAGCTACACCCATTTGATGTAAACTCACTTTTATTCTAAAAAGAACCATTACTAGTGCGCTAAAGGCTGAGAATAACATACCGACGTAGAAATAATACAGTTCCGGATCCTCATAAGGATCAAATATCATTTTTATGATAAGCAATAATAGAATGCACTGGATCATTAAAGGAAATTTACGCTCCCTAACATCTTTTAAATAAATAGTTTCTACTATTCTTAAATTTTTCAGAAGGAAAAAAACAACCAATGGTATAAAAATGGTTATTATGGCAATAGCGAACAAATTGGCACGCATCAATTCTGGCTCAAGGTATCGCGGAGTAACATTAAAATAGAGCAGAGTGCCCAAAAGCGGCATCAACAGCGGATGAAATATATAAGATGCAGCTTTTAGGAAAAATCTCATTAAATTTCTTTTCGGAGGCGAGCTACTGGCAAATCCAGCTGTTCTCGATATTTGGCAATGGTGCGGCGTGCTATGGGGTATCCTTTTTCCAATAATATTTTTGCCAGTTTATCATCAGTTAGGGGTTTTCTTTTGTTTTCTTCGGAAATGGTTATCTCAAGAATTTTCTTTATCTCTCTTGTAGAGACATCTTCTCCTTGATCGTTTTTCATCGATTCACTGAAAAATTCCTTTATTAATTTTGTTCCGTAGGGCGTATCAACATATTTACTATTTGCTACACGCGAAACCGTTGAAACGTCCATATTGATTTTATCAGCAATGTCTTTCAAAATCATCGGTTTTAGCTTGCGCTCGTCCCCGGTCAAAAAATACTCCTCCTGATGGTGCATAATGGCATTCATAGTTACAAAGAGGGTTTGCTGACGCTGTTTTATGGCATCTATAAACCATTTGGCGGCATCAAGCTTCTGCTTAATAAACATAACAGCGTCTTTCTGCGCTTTTGACTTTTCTTTAGACTCTTTGTAGCCCTTTAGCATATTTGTGTAATCATGACTCACGTGAAGCTCTGGGGCATTTCTTCCGTTTAGAGTTAAATCAAGCTCTCCGTCAACAATCTTTATGGCAAAATCAGGCACCACATGCTCCACAATTCTATTGTTTCCAGAATAGGTGCCGCCCGGTTTGGGGTTCAGTCCTTCTATTTCGTGAATCGCATCCCTAAGTTGGTCTTCGGTAATATCAAACTTCTGAATAAGTTTTTTATAATGCTTTTTGCTGAAATGATCGAAAGAATCATCCAAAATATCAATGGCCAACGCCACAGAAGGTGTTTGTTCCTTTCGCTCCAATTGAATCAACAAACATTCCTGAAGATCGCGTGCCGCAACTCCAGCGGGGTCTAGCTCTTGAACTACTTTTAAAACTTTTTCAACCTTATCTTCCGATGTATAAACGTTTTGAGTAAATGCCAAATCATCCACAATATCTTGAAGCTCACGACGTATGTAACCGCTTTCGTCCACACTGCCCACCAAAAACTGCGCAATCTCCTTTTCTTCTTCGTCGAGCCTATAGGTATTCAATTGTTGCATTAAATATTGTGTAAACGATGTTCCGGCAGCATAAGGCATTTGCCGTTCCTCATCATCTGCGCTGTAATTGTTTGCGGAGAGTTTATAACTTGGCACCTCATCATCACTTAAATAATCATCAACGTTTATGTCCGTTTCAATTACTTCATTGCCTTCGTCATAGTTGTCGTCAAATTCATCATTGCTAAATTCATCATCAAAGTTTTCGCTTTCCTCTTTTCCGCCTTCCAAAGCAGGATTTTCCTCAAGTTCCTGTGCAATACGTTGCTCAAAAGCCTGCGTGGGCAGTTGAATCATCTTCATCAACTGTATCTGTTGGGGAGATAATTTTTGGGAAAGTTTAAAATTTAATTGCTGCTTTAACATAAATCTATTTACTACTTCATAAAGTTAAAAAAAACCAGCTACTAAAATGATTAAGTAGCCAGTTTTAATACAATCTTATGTTTTTGTTGCTTAGAATTCCGCATTGCCCGGAGTACGTGGATAAGGAATCACATCACGAATGTTTCCCATTCCCGTGGTAAACTGTACCAAGCGCTCAAAACCAAGGCCAAAGCCACTGTGCACGGCGGTTCCAAACTTACGAAGGTCCAAATACCAGTATAGTTCTTTTTCATCAATATTCATGGCCTTCATTTTTTCCAATAAAACATCATAACGTTCCTCACGTTGCGATCCGCCCACAATCTCACCAATGCCAGGGAAAAGCACATCCATTGCGCGAACGGTCTTGCCGTCATCATTTAAACGCATATAGAATGACTTGATATTTGCAGGATAATCAAACAGAATAACAGGGCATTTAAAGTGTTTTTCAACTAAAAAGCGCTCGTGCTCACTTTGCAGATCGGCTCCCCATTCTTCAATTATATATTTAAATTTTTTCTTCTGGTTGGGCTTGGAACGCTTCAGAATATCTATCGCTTCGGTATAGCTTACTCTTTTAAAATTGTTCTCCAAAATAAAACGAAGCTTCTCGCGAAGTTTCATTTCGCTGCGCTCGTCCTGTGGCTTGTTCTTTTCTTCCTCTAACAAGCGGCTCTCAAGAAATTCAAGATCGTCTGCACAGTTTTCCAAGGCAAAATTTATTACATACTTGATGAAATCTTCTGCCAAATCCATATTTGCATCCAGATCATTGAATGCAACCTCTGGCTCTATCATCCAGAATTCCGCCAAGTGGCGACTGGTATTTGAATTTTCAGCCCTAAATGTTGGCCCAAAGGTATAGACCTTTCCAAGCGCCATCGCATAGGTTTCGGCTTCCAATTGTCCGCTCACAGTAAGATTTGATTCTTTTTCGAAGAAATCTTCTTTGTAATTTACATTTCCGTTTTCATCAAGCGGCGGATTTTTGGCATCCAAAGTGGAAACGCGGAACATTTCACCCGCACCTTCGGCATCGCTTCCAGTGATTACGGGAGAGTGCATATAATAAAAACCGTTTTTCTGAAAATATTCGTGTACTGCAAACGCAAGTTTGGAGCGCATACGCATTACTGCGCCAAATGTGTTGGTCCTAATTCGCAAATGGGCCTGTTCACGCAAAGTCTCCAGGGAGTGTCGTTTTGGTGAAAGTATGGTCAGCTTTACATCTTCAGGATTGGCCTCGCCCAAAACCGTCAATTTTGAAACTTGAATTTCCACAGTTTGCCCTTGCCCTTGGCTTTCTACTAGCGCACCCTTTACTTCAATGGCGGCGCCCACGGTTACTTTTTTGAGAAGTTCTTCGTCAAAATTTTCAAAATCCACTACACATTGTAGTGTTTTTATGGTAGAACCATCGTTTAGTGCGATAAACCTATTACTTCTAAAAGAGCGCACCCATCCGCGCACCATAACTTCGTGGTGGGTCGGGTCGCTGTTCAATAACTCAACTATAGTTTTGTATTGCATAGTCTTATTTTAAGAGGAGCAAATATAAATTTTTTAATTCTGAATTCTGAATTCTAGGTTCAGAATTGGTCATCTTCTTCATCTGTCAAAATCTCGATGGCAGGTTTTTTCATCGTTTCTTTGTTTGCAATGCTTCTTTCCAAAGAAAGTAGGAGCGTGGGCAATAACAAAAGATTGGAAAGCATAGCAAAAAGTAAGGTTATGGAAACTAGCGCGCCCAAGGCCACCGTTCCCCCAAAACTGGATATCGTAAATACTGAAAAACCAAAGAAAAGTACAATGGAAGTATAAAACATACTTACCGCAGTTTCGCGCAAAGCCGCAAAAACAGATTTTTTGATCTTCCAATTGTTTGCTATTAGTTCTTGTCTGTACTTTGCAAGAAAGTGAATGGTATCGTCCACCGAAATTCCAAAGGCAATGCTGAACACTAAAATAGTGGAAGGTTTTATGGGAACGCCCACAAAGCCCATGACTCCAGCCGTTATTATCAATGGGAGCAGGTTTGGGATCAGGGAAATCAAAATCATTTTAAAACTGCGAAACATCCACGCCATAAACAAGGCAATCAGGAAAATGGCGAGCGAAAGGGAAAGTATCAAATTGTTTACCAAATAATGCGTTCCTTTTTGGAATACCAAAGCTTTGCCAGTTACTGAAACATCGTAACGTTCCGGCGGAAAAACTTTGTCAATTTCCCGATGCAGATCCTCTTCAATGCGTCCAAACCTGTCTGGCTCAGTATCTTTCATAAAGGTGGTGATACGGGCAAACTGGCCCGTACTGTCCACATAACTGTTCAGCAGATTGGTGTCTGTATTGCTGCTTTTGGCGTAGCTAAGTATAAAATTCTTTTCCTGGCTGTTGGGCAATTGATAGTATTCAGGGTTGCCGTTATAGTAGGCCTGTTTTGAATATTTCACCAATTCAACCACGGAAAGTGGCTTTGCAAATTCAGGAATTTCCTTGATATGGTCCTGCAGTTCGTCAATTCGTTTTAAGGTGGAAAGGCTCATCACGCCTTTTTTCTTCTTTGTGTCCACCATTATTTCCAAGGGCATAATGCCTTCGTATTCCTTCTCAAAAAAGTGGATATCTTCAAAAAAACCAGTATTCTTCGGCATATCCTCAATAAGGCTACCGGAAATTTTAATATTGTAAATTCCAATGATGCTTCCGCAAAGCAATAGCACCGCCGAAATATAAATGGTGATGCGACGTTCCTTCACCATACGCTCAATCCAATTCACAAAACCATTTATCCACGTTTTGTTTAAGTGTTTTAAGTGCTTGTCCTTGGGTACCGACATATAACTGTAGATAATCGGTATAATAAGCAAACTCAGTAAAAAGATGGCTACAATATTAATGGAGGCCACAATACCAAACTCGCTCAACAGCTCGCTCTTCACCAAAATAAAAGTAGCAAACCCCGATGCTGTTGTAAGGTTCGTCATTAGGGTAGCGTTCCCTACTTTTGCAATTACCCGTTGTAATGATTTTGCTTGGTTTCCGTGAAGTTTTATCTCTTGCTGGTATTTGTTTATGAGGAAAATACAGTTCGGAATCCCGATTACAATTATCAAAGGTGGAATAAGGGCCGTAAGCACTGTAATTTCATAATGCATCAGGCCCAAAAAGCCGAAAGCCCACATCACCCCGATAATTACCGTACACATAGATATAAACGTAGCACGCCAAGAGCGGAAGAAGAAGAAAAAGATAAGAGAGGTAACAAAAAGCGCTGCGCCAATGAACAACCCGATCTCGTCGATGATACTTTGTGAATTCAACGTTCGGATGTATGGCATGCCCGAAGTGTAAACCGTCACCCCCGTGTCTTCCTCAAATTTTTTGATGATGGGTATCAAATCGTCAATCACAAAATCCTTTCTGGCGGCGGTGTTTACAATGTCCTTTTTCAGATAAATGGCCGAACGGATGCTCTGCTTGTCCGGGCTGTAAATAAGTCCGTCATAGAACGGCAGTTTATTGAACAGCTCATCTTTATATTCCGCAAGATTTTCATCGGTAAATATCGAATCCTTTATAAACGGAACCAATTCAAAGCCTGTGGTGTCGGTTTTCTTTTCCAGTTTTTGGAGGTTGCCAACCGATAGGGTAAGCTCCACCTCATTATACTCACTTATGTCTTTGGAAAGTTGGTTCCACGCCTTAAACTTTTCAGGTGTAAAAATGGAAGAATCCTTCACTCCCATAACAATCAAGTTGCCTTCCTCGCCAAAATGCGAAAGAAACTGATCGTATTCAAGGTTAATGGGGTGGTCATCCGGAAGTAAATTTGCCTCCGTATAGGTGAAGCGCATGTTTTTCCACTGTAGGGCCAACAGCACCGTAAGACCTGCAATGACTATTAAAATCCCGGTACGGTTCCGTAAAATAAAGCGGGCCACCCAGCTCCAAAACCCAATGCTGAAAAGTTTGTTCAAAGCAATTTTTTATAGACTTGGCAAAGGTACGTATTTGCAATAAGTAAGGAATTTATTTTGAGGGTAATTTAAGAGGAGGAAAATGTTATATGAAGTCTTTCAAAACCTTTATAAGAACCGCAGTTTTCAAAGGACGGCATTTTTTTACCCAAAGATGCCGTCCTTCGAAGTAAATGATGCCGTCCATAAAAATCACACAACCCACAAATGGTAACTAAAAACAGGTTAAACCTTTAAATAAAAAGTAAACTTAAAAGAAATATTATCTGAGAATTTAGGTAGGTTGTAGTACCCATAACGGTAAGCCCCGCTAAGCCCAAACCCAAAGAGAATTTTATTTATTTCAAAACCAGTTTCGTTATAAAGCTGATCCAGCGTGTTAAAAGGAATTCCAAAGTGTTGATCCCTATTACGCATATCGCCCAAAGCGTGGCGCGTAATGAGTACCAGTTCGGGCTTCCATTTTTCCGTTAACTTGAACCTGCGCAAGCTGTGTTTTACCTGTAAGGTTGTAAGTCTATCTGAAAAGAATTCACCAAAATACATCGTTTCAAAACTCTGTACGCCCGCCACCGAAAAACGCTGCAACACCTCGTCCTTCGTAGGTTGGTTGGGATATGAGTGGAATAAATGCGTAAGGGGAACATCGCCCGTAGCCAGTGAGCCTTCCAACAGAATATTGGTTGATGAAAGATCGGTGCGCTTTATGTAATAATCCAACTTCAACCCAAATTTGGTATAGGTAAAATCGCTTTCCACCACATCTTTCACCCCTTGGGTAATCTGCGCACTTATTTTCGGAAAACCATCAAAATATTCCTTGGTGCCATCTTCATTAGTAAAGAAATTTGTCTTCGGACTTATCCTGACAGAAACCGTAGCCTCTGCCAACTGGTAATCTCTGTAGGGTACACCGTCGTGTATGTAATAATAGTTTTCAATATTTTCCACATTGCTGTGTTCCAAACGAACTTCTGCCAATAGTTTGGGTGAAAGTTCACTCGCAATACTCGTATACCATTTTCGGTATTTATAAAATTGGGTGATGTTAACAAGGCGAGGTTCAAAGATGGAATAAACACGCGCATCGGTCAAATAATCAAAAGTTCCAATTTCTTTTACATCATCGGCATAATATACACTTAGCCAAGCCTTCTTTTCTTTGTTAACTCGAGCGCTAACACCTACCCCATATTTAGAGGTTTTGTCCTTAAGACCATAAGCATAGTACCCGCCAAATTTGTAATTCTTAAAAAGTCTGTCATTGGTCAATCCCCCAATGCCCAAACGCAGGCCTTCATAATTGTTTAGCTTAATTAGGGTCTTTAAATCAATGTCAAAAAAACCTATAGGATAATATCCTGAGGAAAGTGGATGGTCTTTTTTGTCCTCAACCCCTGCGATGGTATCCTTGTCTGTTTTTATAGCCGGCTCCTGCGCAAAAGCAAAAAAGGCAATACTGAAAAAGACAGGAAAAAGAAGTTTTCGCATTCGGAAAGGTTGGTTTGTAACCATTTAAAAGTAAAGAGAAAGCGGCTATTATGCCGCTTTATTATATTTAGTTTAACGAAATGTGTATTACACCGTCATTATTTCCTTTTCTTTCTTGGCCAAGATTTCATCAATTTTTTTGATGTGCGCATCGGTCATTTCCTGGATATCGTCCTCAAGACTTTTTTTCAAATCTTCCGAAATATCCAAACCTTTTAGATCGTGGTTAGCTACCTTTCTATCGTTACGTACACCAATTTTTGCCTCTTCCGCAGCAGCTTTGGCTTGCTTTGCCAACTCCCTTCTGCGCTCTTCGGTCAGTGGTGGTACGTTAATGATCACACTTTCTCCATTGTTCATAGGGTTGAAACCAATATTGGCAAGATGGATTCCGCGTTCTATTTCTGGAATCATTTGCTTTTCCCAAGGCTGTATACTAATGGTCATCCCGTCTGGCGTGCTCACGTTTGCCACTTGGCTCAATGGCGTTGGGCTGCCATAATAATCTACCATTACGCTACCCACCATAGATGGTGAAGCCTTGCCGGCACGAATGTTTACCAATTCCTTTTCAAGATGCTTTAGCGCCTTGCCCATAGCTTCTTTTGTGCCTTCAATTATAATATCTATTTCGTCTTCCATAAGATTCAGTATTCAAAATTCAATATTTTTTTACCACGAATGCACGAATAAATTATTAGTGTATTCGTGGCAGTTTTTTACAAATTCACTTTAGTTCCAATCTTTTCACCGGAAACAACTTTTAGTAGATTTCCTTTCGTGTTCATATCAAAAACAATGATTGGCAGCTCATTCTCCTGGCTTAGGGTAAAGGCCGTTGTATCCATCACTTTCAGACCTTTCTGCAATACATCCTCAAAACTGATAAAATCAAATTTTGTTGCCAGCTTATCCTTTTCTGGGTCGCTGGTATAGATTCCATCTACTCGGGTTCCCTTCAAAATAACATCGGCACCTATCTCAATAGCTCTTAAAACCGCCGCCGAATCTGTAGTAAAATAAGGATTCCCGGTGCCGCCGCCAAAAATAACCACGCGGCCTTTCTCCAAATGTCTTATTGCTTTCCTGCGGATAAACGGCTCTGCTACCTCATTAATGTTAATGGCGCTCTGTAAGCGCGTGGGCACATCTTCATTCTCAAGGGCGCTTTGCAATGCCAAGCCGTTGATTACGGTAGCGAGCATCCCCATATGGTCGCCCTGCACGCGGTCCATCCCGCTGCTGGCTCCGGCCAAACCTCTAAAAATATTTCCGCCGCCAATAACGATGGCCACTTCCACTCCCTTATCGGTTATCTGTTTTATTTCGTGGGCGTATTCCTTAAGTCGAACGGCATCTATTCCGTATTGCTGTTCGCCCATCAAGGCCTCGCCAGAAAGTTTTAAAAGAATTCTTTTGTACTGCATAGTTTGGGTTTGCTGTGGCAAAAATAAAGAAAATTATTGATGCTATGGAAGGATTTAAAAAAAGTAGTTTTTCTATTTATAAGTACCCAACTACAAAAAAAAGTTTCGGTTTATTGATGACATCACGCTTTGCAATACGATGTAAGAATGTTCAGAAAGATATAATCCTTAAAATTTCAAAACTATGAAAGCAATATTACTTTATTTTTTTCTTGGGATTTCTACATTCATGATTTCCCAAAACACAGGAAAAATACTACCGCCCTCAAATCCTTCGTTTCACCTTGCCAATATTGAAAAAAACGAGTGTATTACAGATGCACAACGGCAAGAATTACGCGACAAAATCACACTAAATAAACAATTAATACTCCAGAAAAACCCAAATGCATTTCAACATCAGGGTGGACATCCTTTATTTATCCTGCCCATTAGGCCCAAAGCTGGATTTGATGATTATGGTTATTACATAATCAATAACCAAGTGGATCACAATTTGACCCCAAATGGAAACCTATTGGATTATGAATGTGGCGATCGTACGTATGATTGGGGAAACGGTAACCATGAAGGTACAGACTATGTACTTTGGCCCTACCCCTGGAAACGGATGCAAGAAGAAATTATGGAAATAGTGGCCGCCGCCCCGGGAACCATTATCGATAAACGCGACGGGCATTTTGACTTAAACTGTGTAAACAACGGCAACCCCAACTGGAATGGCATCATCATAGAACATTCCGATGGTTCCCAAGCATGGTATTGGCACTTTAAGGACGGTGCCATCACCTCTAAAAATATTGGTGATACCGTTGCAGAAGGTGAATATTTGGGCGCTGCGGGTAGCTCCGGCAGCAGTACCATTCCACATTTGCATTTTGAAATCTATGGTGCAAACAATAACCTGATAGATCCGTATGAAGGTCCGTGCAACAGTATGAATGCTGAAAGTTGGTTTGTAGATCAGCCAGGCTATTACGTTCCAGAAATTAATAGACTTTCCACCCATAATTCCACCAATTTTGATGATGAATGTGGCGTGGTAGAGAATACCTATGAAGAACTTAATTTTGAACCTGGAGAAACGGTTTATTTTCGAATTTTTTACCGAGACCTACAAACAGATAGCGATACCCATATTATAGTAAAAAGACCGGATAATTCAGTACTTTATGATTATGTATTTACATCGCCTTGGCCTTTTTACACAGGTGCCTATGCCCAATGGGAATACCCGGTAGATGGCAGCTGGCCAGATGGTGTCTATACCATTACTGCTGAATTTGGAGGAAACACCTATGAAACTATTTTTGGAGTGAATACAAATTTGGGTATTGAAGAGTTGGATCGTTCAAATATTTCAATATACCCAAACCCTACAGCCAACCAATTATATATTAAAGCCAATTCACAAATTGAAAGTATTATTCTTTATGACCTCTTGGGAAAAAAAGTAGTGGAAACCGCTCCTTTAGCTAAAAATGCCGAGCTAAACATAGCATCCCTAAAAACGGGCATGTACCTAGCCATTATTTCTTCCGAAGGGAAAAAAACGGTTAGAAAAATCGTGAAGGAATAAATTTCTGAAAAAAATGTCCGGTCGAGTCCTTCCACTTCGCTCAGGGTAAACTAGAGTCGAGACCTTTTTATTTTAAAACACATTAACACCTTTGGTAGATACTTCTTCCAAAGGTTTTCTTTTTTGTAGGAAAAATAATGCAACAGTACAGGAAAACCCTGTGTAATAAACAGGGAAAATCCTGTTTTATATGTAATAATTTTAGGATAATTTTAGGAATTCAACTAACTTTAATCGACCAAAGTATGAAAACCCACGCCCACACGCCCACACGCCCACACGCCCACACGCCACAAGGCTTCACTTACAGTCATTGAATTTTCATAAAGCAATGAAAACCTTTATAACCATATTCATCCTGGCCCTTAGCACAAACGCTTTTGCACAAATAACGAACATCCCAGATCCAAACTTTGGACATTTCCTCTTATCCCATGGGGCTATATTCAGTAGCATTGGTCTGTAACGGACAGATTCAACAATCAAAAACTTTGGCAAAACAATAGTAAAGACCCACAATCATGAAACATATAATTTTATTTCTCACAATACCTTTTTTTCAGTCAAGTTTTGCTCAAGATATAAAGCTTTTTGACAATATCTGGTATCTACATAATCTTTCTATTGGAGGTAATAATTATATACCCCCATCTAATGATGAAGTTAATTTTGTTTCTTTAAATTTCTTTGAACCAGATCAAATGGAAACGATGGTTTGTGATGTTTTATCTGCAGATGTCAACTTCACTGGTTTAGATCAGTTTAACCTTTTTAATGCAGGCTCGACTTTTGACGATTGTCAAATTCAAGCGAATACAGATTTTGAAATTTTATATTTAGATAATTTTTTTGAGGCTCATCTAAATGATGATTTTAATTATTTTATTGAAATAGATGGAAATGACGAAAAAATACTGACAATAACAAACTCTTCTAACGACCAAGCCATTTACGGCGATCACATTTTATCTAGTCAAGATTTTTACAGTTCTCAATTCGCAATCCTTCCAAACCCCGCTAAAAACGAATTGTTCTTAACTTCAAAATACACATCAGGAACCCTAACCCTAAAAATCTTCAACATTGAAGGCAAACTATTAAGCACCCAAACTTTAGAAGTTGCAAATAAAACCTCCATAGATGTTTCAAGCTTAACAAGCGGCATCTACTTTCTAAACATAGAAGATGAAAACGGCAACACCACTACCAAAAAATTCATAAAGCAGTGAAAACCTTTATAACCATATTCATCCTGGCCCTTAGCACAAACGCTTTTGCACAAATAACCCAAATTCCAGATCCTGTTTTTGAACAGGCCCTTATTGACCTTGGTATCGACAGTGATGGCATCGTTAACGGCCAGGTGCTTACAAGTGATGTAGAAACAGTCATATCACTTAATCTTAATCATAAAGGTATAGATGACATAACAGGCATTGAAGACTTTGCAGCACTGGAAATTTTAGATGTCACCGGAAACTACCTATTGGTTTTGGATGTTAGCAATAATCTCCAGTTAAAGGAACTCTATTGTAGTAGTGATTCGGCAGGGTTTAATATGCCGGTTAGTTCTTTAGATTTAACCAATAATACCAATTTAGAAATTTTATATGGTGAAAATTTAATCTTTTTGGAATCCCTTGATGCAAAAAACGGAAACAATGGCATACTCAATATTACGCTCCCCTGCGAGTTTGAGGGAGAGCCCTGCCAACTTACAGAGCTTGACTGTGTAAAAGTAGATGATGAATTAGCCGCAAACAATAACGAACCCCCATACAATGGCTGGTATTTGGCAGCAAATTTTGTTTATTCCGAAGATTGTATTTTAGGAGTCTCTGAGAATAACTCTTCTACATATTCCATCCACCCCAACCCCGCCAAAGACGAACTCTTTATTACTGCCCAAAACACCACACAAAATCTAAAAATCAAAATCTTCAACATAGAAGGCAAACTGTTGAGCGCACAAAGCATAACGCTTCAAGACCAAAAAGCAATAGATGTCTCCCAACTCCTAAGCGGCATCTATTTTTTGAATGTTGAGGATGAAAGCGGGAATTCAACAATCAAAAAATTTATTAAAGAATAGATAAGTTTTCGACTTCAGTTTATCCTGAGCGCCGCCTAAGAAATCAGTCGGGCATTTCACAAAAAAAAGAGGCTGAAATCAATCAGCCTCTTTTCATTTAAAATATGCTTGTAGTTTACGCCAAAGAAACTCTCTTAAAACCTACAATTTCTACATCGCCATACGTTTTTACGTAATCTGCAACGCTCTTTTTGTCGTCCTTAATAAAGTTCTGGTCAAGCAACGCTTTTTCGTGGTCAAGCGTAGTGTTATCGCTGATGAAGCGCTCCAATTTCCCCGGAAGGATTTTGTCCCAGATTTGCTCTGGCTTGCCTTCAGCTTTCAATTCAGCTTTTGCATCAGCTTCGGCCTGTGCCAAAACTTCAGGAGTCAATTGCGCTCTTGAAATGTACTTAGGAACGTTCTTAAGCGTTTTGCCCAAACGGCCCAACTCAATATTGTCTTTCTCGATAGCTGCAATACGCGCTTCAGTTTCAGATTCTACAAAAGCAGGATCAAAATCTTTGTAAGAAAGGGTAGTAGCACCCATAGAAGCCACTTGCATAGAAACATCTTTTGTCAATTCCTCAGCATTATCAACGGCTTTTGAAAGACCAGTTAAAGCAGCAATCTTGTTTACGTGAACGTACGAACCTACAAATGGAGCTTCCAAAATTTCGTAACCGCCTATTTCTATTTTCTCACCTATAACACCAGTTTGCTCAGTCAATTTTTCAGCAACGGTCATTCCGCCAAAATCTGCAGCCAAAAACTCATCTTTTGAGGATGTGTTCAGCGCAATCTCGGCCATTTTGTTTGCCATTTCAACGAAAGAATCGTTTTTGGCAACAAAGTCGGTTTCACAATTCAAGGAAATAGCCACACCTTTGGTGTTGTCGCTATTTACTTTTGCAGTAGCAACACCTTCGCTAGAGTCACGGTCTGCTCTTTTTTCTGCAATTTTCTGTCCTTTCTTTCTAAGGATAGATATTGCTTCTTCCATATTTCCGTCTGCCTCAACCAATGCCTTTTTACAGTCCATCATTCCGGCGCCGGTGGCTTGTCTTAGTTTATTTACTTCTGCGGCTGTTATGTTTGCCATTTTTATAAATTTTTAAGTTTAATATTAAAAAAAGTCGTTCAATTTTATTTCAGCAAAGAAAAGAACCAAACGACTTTTAGATTTTAAGATAAAGTTATTATTCTTCTTCGTTTAGAACTTCTTTCTTTGATTTTTGACGTACAGGCTGTTTTGCCTCTTTCATATCTTCTACGTCTTCTTCGTCAGTTGAAGGAACTTCGGCTTTTACTTTTTTAGCTTCTTTCTCCTTTTTGGGAGCTTTGGCTTTTTTTGCCATCCCTTCTTCATCGTCGCTATCGTCATCACTACCAGCTTTTCTTTCAGAAAGCCCTTCAATAATAGCTTCAGAAACAAAACTCATAATGCTTTCGATAGATTTTGAAGCATCATCATTAGATGGGATTACGTAATCAATAACGCGTGGGTCACTGTTGGTATCAACCATTGCGAAGATCGGGATGTTCAATTTCATAGCTTCTGCAACCGCAATGTGCTCACGGGTTGTGTCAACCACAAAAAGTGCTGCGGGAAGACGGCTCATATCAGAAATGGAACCTAAGTTCTTTTCCAATTTAGCACGAAGACGATCTACGGCCAAACGCTCTTTCTTTGAAAGGGTGTTGAAAGTTCCGTCCTGCTTCATTCTATCAATAGAAGCCATTTTCTTAACGGCCTTACGGATAGTCACAAAGTTGGTAAGCATACCGCCTGGCCATCTTTCAGTGATGTAAGGCATGTTTGCGTTCTTTGCTTTTTCAGCAACAATGTCTTTTGCTTGTTTTTTGGTAGCTACAAAAAGGATTTTGCGTCCACTGGCCGCAATTTTCTTTAGGGCCTCATTGGCCTCCTGGATTTTTGCAGCGGTCTTGTAAAGGTTGATAATGTGGATCCCGTTGCGCTCCATATAGATATACGGGGCCATGTTTGGGTTCCATTTGCGGGTTAGGTGGCCAAAGTGCACACCTGCTTCAAGTAAGTCTTTTACTTCTACTTTTTTTGCCATTTTGTTTTAGTTTACGTTCTGTGAAAGGATAGCAACCGCTTCTAAAAATGAATTTGGTTTAGATGCTAAACTAACCCCCAAACTTGCTTCGGGGTAACAGCTTTTTTAATTAATAATGAATATGAACTTGGTTTTAAGTTATTGAGTTACTGGGTTATTAATTATTTGAAATAACCCAGTAACCAATAACCCAATAACTTTTTAACGTTTAGAGAACTGGAATTTCTTACGCGCTTTCTTCTGTCCAAATTTCTTGCGCTCTACCATTCTTGGGTCTCTTGTAAGCAAACCTTCTGGTTTAAGGATGCCGCGATTTTCATCGTTAAGCTCGCACATAGCGCGGGAAATTGCAAGACGAATGGCTTCTGCCTGTCCTGTGATTCCACCTCCAAATACATTTACTGAAATATCGAAAGTCTTTTCGTTATCGGTAAGTGTTAAAGGTTGTTTTACTTTATACTGAAGTGTTCCCGTTGGAAAGTAGTTTTCCAACTCACGCTTGTTGATGGTAATGTTTCCTTTGCCTTCTTTAAGGTACACACGTGCAACAGCGGTCTTTCTTCTGCCTATTTTGTGAATTGTCTCCATTACTTGTTGTCGTTAAGGTTAATAGTTCTAGGTTTCTGTGCTTCCTGTCCGTGGTTTGCGTCTGCATACACTTTTAGGTTTCTGAACATTTCTGCGCCCAATTTGTTTTTAGGGAGCATACCTTTTACAGCTTTTTCAACAAGCCTTGCAGGGTCTTTTTTGTACATCTCGGTAGCGGTAAGGCTGCGTTGCCCACCAGGATAGCCCGTGTGGCGAATGTACGTTTTGTCATTCCATTTGTTGCCTGTAAGTTTTACGTTACCGGCGTTAATAATAATTACGTTATCACCACAATCTACGTGAGGGGTGAAACTTGGCTTGTGCTTTCCACGAAGCAATTTTGCAACTTCGCTGGCAAGACGACCCAATGCCTGGCCGTCCGCATCTACTAGCAACCATTCTTTTACAACGGTATTCTTGTTAGCAGATACTGTTTTGTAACTTAATGTATCCATTAGTTTTTTGTCAATAGGTTAATAAATCATTGTTTCTCACCCTTTAAACAAAACGGATTTTGTCTAAGAGGGGTGCAAATGTAGTGTTATTTATTTGAAAAGCAAGGGGTGGGAAATAAATTTTCCTTGAAAATTTGACTTAAGACCGCTTACTTCGACAAGCTCAGCACAGGTCGCTGAAAGACTTAGGGCGTAAGACTAAAAAAATCAAAATTCAGAAATGAAAGTTATTCTTTCACAAACTTTTTCAAGGCCACATTTTTCCCGGAATACAACTGCACATAATAAACCCCTGTGGCCAAGCTGGAAACATCCACGGTTGGAGAAACGGTGTCAACATCCAGTTGCAAAACTTTGCTGCCCCCCATGGTGTAAATGTTTATTTGGTCTATGGTTCTTTCTTGGGTGTTTAGTAGTAGGGTGTTTTTTGCTGGGTTGGGGTAGAGGGTTATTGCTGTTGCGAACGGGTTTTCTACTATTCCTAAGGTTTGGGCGTGTTTTATAATCCAGTAGTCTTGACCTCCACGAGAATTTTCGGATTTATCTCCTGAAATATTTGATTGTGAGTTTCCTCCCAAAATATAACTTCCATCTGAAGATTGCATAACTGAAGTTATACCATCAATTTCACTTCCACCAATAGTATTTTGCCATTCAATAATCCCAACGTTGTTTATTTTAACTAACCAACAATCGAAATTGCCTTGCCCGTTTTCAGTTTTATCCCCTGAAATAGTAGACCGGGAGAACCCACCTATAATATAACCGCCATCGGAGGTTTGGTTTGCAGAATATGCTTGGTCAATATCATTGCCCCCAATAGTATTTTGCCATTCTATTGTTCCGTTTGAAGCAAGTTTAACAATCCAGAAGTCGGATTCCCCTTCTGAATTTTCGGTTTTATCGCCTGATATATCTGAAGATGATCTTCCTGATAAAAGAAAGCCATTGTCTAAAGTTTGTACTATAGAATTCAAAACATCTGTCCCACTGCCACCTATAGTTTTGTCCCACACGATGTCTCCAGAAGAATCTAGTTTTACAATCCAGAAATCAAATCCTCCTTTTGAATTTTCAGTTTTATTTCCAGAAATATTTGAGTCTGAATATCCTCCTAGAATACAACCGCCATCATGTGTTAATGCCATTGTAGAAAATGAGTCATATGATGACCCCCCGATAGTTTTCTGCCAAATAATATTCCCCGAAAGGTCTAGCTTTAATAGCCAATAATCATCTTCCCCAATTGCGTTTTCGGTCTTGTCGCCAGAAATGTTTGACCACGAATCTCCACTTATTAGATAACTGTCATTTGAAACTCTTATTTGGGGAAAACTTTCAGAATCACTCCCGCCTATAGTTTTGTCCCATTCTACATTTCCAGAAGCATCAAGTTTCACAATCCAATAGTCATCTAAACCTCTCGAGTTTTCAGTTTTATCACCAGAAATGTCGGAGGTTGATTCCCCACAGGCAATGAATCCACCATCGGGAGTCAATTCAATAGAGTGAAGATCATCTAAAGCATTTCCCCCAATGGAATTCTGCCATTCAATATTACCTTCTGCATCTGCTTTTACAATCCAAATATCAAAAAATCCATTGGAAGCGTCAGTTTTATCTCCTGAAATATCCGATCCTGAAGCACCTCCAACAATGTAACCACCGTCTGGTGTTTGTTTTATACTATAAAGTGTTTCATCTCCACTCCCCCCAATAGTCCGCTGCCAAAGAATGTTCGGGTCTTGGGCGTAAATAGTGATTGTGAAAAGCAATAGTGCTAAAAGGGTAATGGTCTTTTTCATAGTAAGTTTCATTTGGGTTTTCGGGCACAATTTAGGTAATTTCACAAAAGAAATTTTTGGAATTTGGAATTTGGAATTTGGAATTTGTTTTTTTGGAATTTATCCTTTTGGGATTTTCGCCGCAAGGTGTTTAATGCGCCTCCAACCAATTCTCACCAACGCCCAAATCTACATCCAACGGCACAGTAAGTTTATAAGCGTGTTCCATTTCGTGCTTTACCATGGTTTTTAGTTTTTCAAGCTCAGGTTTATAGGCGTCAAAGACCAATTCATCATGCACTTGAAGCAGCATTTTGCTTTTGTAATTTTCTGCTTCCAACTTCTTGTGGATGTTTATCATAGCAATTTTAATGATATCCGCCGCACTTCCCTGGATTGGGGCGTTTACGGCGTTTCGCTCTGCCGCGCCACGTACCACTTGATTGCTTCCGTTGATGTCCTTTAGGTAGCGCCTTCTTCCCAAAACCGTTTGCACGTAGCCGTTTTCACGGGCAAACTGAATCTGCTCACTTATATAATTCCGAAGTTTTGGATAGGTTTTATAATAGGTGTCAATCAAATCCTTTGCCTCTGTTCGGGACAGGTCAGTTTGGTTGCTGAGGCCGAAAGCTGAAACGCCGTAAATAATCCCAAAGTTTACGGTTTTGGCATTGCTTCGTTGCTCGCGTGTTACTTCACTTAAAGGAACATTAAAAACTTTTGAAGCCGTGGAAGCGTGAATATCCTCACCATTTTTAAAAGCTTCGATCATCGTGGTTTCTTCACTTAAAGCAGCAATTATTCGTAGCTCTATTTGCGAATAATCCGCTGCCATCAAAACGTAATCTTCGTTCCGCGGAATAAACGCTTTTCGAACTTCACGTCCGCGTTCGGTGCGGATCGGAATATTTTGAAGGTTTGGATTGTTGCTGCTCAATCGGCCAGTGGCGGCAACGGTCTGCATATAATCGGTATGTACACGGCCGGTAGATTTTTCAACTTGCTCCGGAAGCGCATCCACATAAGTGCTTTTCAATTTTGAAAGGCCGCGATATTCCAAAACATCGCGAATTATTTTATGGTCTTTTGCCAAATAGGAAAGCACATCCTCGGCGGTGGAATATTGTCCCGTTTTGGTTTTTTTCGGCTTGTCTATCAGTTTCATTTTTCCGAAAAGAATATCACCCAATTGCTTTGGTGAAGCAATATTGAATTCTTCCCCGGCTTCTTCGTAAATGTTTTTTTCAAGCTGAAGTATGTCTTTGTCCAATTCTGCGGAAAGTTTTTTGAGGAAATCTTCGTCCAAATTGATGCCTTCCAGTTCCATAGCCGCCAAAACCCGAAGCAATGGCACTTCAATATCGTCAAACAGTTTTTGGGTATTGGCTTCGCCCAGTTCTTTTTCAAAATGTTCCTTCAGCTGAAAGGTTACATCGGCATCCTCCACGGCGTATTCGGTCTGCTTTTCAACTTCCACATCGCGCATATTCAACTGGTTTTTGCCTTTTTTACCAATTAATTCCGTGATGGAAACTGGTGTATAATTCAAATACGTTTCGCTCAAAACATCCATATTGTGGCGCATATCTGGGTTTATTAGGTAATGCGCGAGCATGGTATCAAACAATTTTCCTCTTACCGAAATATCGTATTTCGCCAAAACTTTAATATCGTATTTTAAATTCTGACCAATTTTTTGGATGCTTTCATCTTCAAAAAACGGACGCAATTCCTCTAAAAGTTGCTGGGTTTCCTCTTTGTTTTCAGAAAAAGGAATGTAAAAACCCTTTCCTTTTTCCCAGGAAAAAGCGATGCCAACAAGTTCGGCTTCCAACGGATTCAAACTGGTGGTTTCAGTATCAAAACACACACTTTTTTGCTTCATTAAATTCTGAAGAAACAACTTCGTACCCATCCCTGGTTGCACGGTTTGGTAAAAATGTTCCGTGTTTTCAATGGTGGCGCGGGAGTTGTAGTTTTTTATTTCTTCGGCAGCTTCACCATCGCCGCCAAAAAGTGAAAACTGTCCACTTCCTGCAGAAGAAGAAGTTGCTTTTTTTGCACTTTCAGAATTTGAAATCTGTGTAACTTTTTCCGAAGCGCCTTCTTCAGAAAACAACTTTAAAAACTGGTCTTTCAGTCTACGGAATTCAAGTTCCTCAAAAATCTGCTGTACTTTTTCGCCGTCGGGCATGGAGAGTTCGTAGTCCTTTTCGTTAAAGGTAACATCACAGGTGGTGCAAATGGTGGCGAGTTTTTTGGAAAGCAGGCCGAGCTCGGCATTTTCCTCAACCTTTTCCTTCATTTTGCCTTTCAGCTTATCTGTATTTGCCAAAAGATTTTCCATCGAGCCGAATTCCGCAATAAATTTCTTAGCCGTTTTTTCACCCACGCCGGGTAGTCCGGGAATGTTATCACTGGCATCGCCCATCATTCCCAGATAATCAATCACCTGTTCGGGGCGCACCACACCGAAACGTTTTTGAACCTCGGGAATTCCCCAAATCTCAATGGCGTTGCCCATTCGGGCGGGACGGTACATAAAAATGTTTTCGGTTACCAACTGCCCAAAATCCTTATCGGGCGTTACCATAAAAACCTGGTAGCCCTGCTTTTCTGCTTGTTGCGCAAGCGTTCCAATAATATCATCGGCTTCCAAACCTGAAAGTTCAACGCAGGGAATGTGCATGGCTTTGATTATTTCCTGAATTATAGGGATGGATTGGCGGATAACGTCGGGCGTTTGGTCACGGTTTGCTTTATAATCAGCAAACATTTCGGTGCGTTCGGCGCTTCCGTCTTTATCAAAACAAACGGCCAAATGGTCGGGACGCTCGCGACGGATAACGTCAAAAAGTGAATTGAGAAACCCCATAATGGCAGAGGTATCCTGCCCTTTGGAATTAATGGTTGGATTTTTTATAAGTGCGTAATACCCGCGAAAAATAAGGGCGTAAGCATCAAGAAGGAAAAGGCGTTTTTTTT